>OGJI01000500.1_pt1 | contig 50972 bp, 40 predicted proteins | sample 1572031 | NCBI WGS metagenome assembly OGJI01 (sample SAMEA2582119, study PRJEB24529) | metagenome | biome: Human gut stool | place: China | collected 2011
GCGCCGCAGTACGGTGAGTACATTGATAAAATTATCCTGCGCTGGAACTTCTGTCCGGTGATCGATAAAGACGGAGAGCTGTGGTCCGCCTCACTGCAGAACGGCCAGCGGACGATCCGCGAGGAGCTTCGGCTGGGAGACAGTGAATACGCCGCCAGCGCGTTTCGCCTGTGGGGGTTCCCGGCCGGCAAGGCCTTCTCTCCCCCGACGCGCAATGTGATTATGTATCAGCGTCGCCTCGCCGTTGACGACCGCGACCCGCGAACCACCTGGCAACCCGTGGCGCTCTCCACTCTGCCCGCCATGCTACCGGGACTGGAGTTCGGCTGGCAGCCGCCCGGCGTGCCGGAAGAGGTACAAAAAGCCATGCGCGAACGGGCGGAAGGGATATGGCTCAGCCAGAAAACGCGCTGGACGCAGGATAAGGTGCTTACCGCCCGGGCCGATTTTTCGCTTACCCAGGCGCCCTGGCACGTGGAAGACACCGTCTGGGGGAATGGCTACGCCTGGAATACGCTCGGGGACGACGGGAAGTACTACCCCCGGCTGGCGCAGGTGACCACCAAGGCGGTCTTTGTCCTGTGGACGCTGTGGGAAACCGAGTATACCGATGCGCTGATGGCGGTCACTACCCATCTTAACGACCCGCAGCGCGGCTGGTTTGAAGGGCGGGTCGAGGCCACCGGCGACGTCAACGCCACCCTCACCCTCTCCACTAACGCCATGGTGCTGGAGGCGCTGTTTTACAAACACAACGCCGGGCCGTTGTTCAAAAACGGCCTCGCGGATGACAACAGCTACTTTGCCCGCCGCGCGACGGACGAATTTAACCCGCCCCGCCGCTGCCTGCCGGGCGAACGGGTCATGAGGAGCGCACCATGAAGTTTTATCGCGATCTCTTTGAAGCCAGCCTGAATCGCGTCGTACCGGAGCGCGACAAACAGCGCTTCTTCCAGGCCTTCTACAGCACCTTTATCCATATGTCACCGGAAACCGAGCAGCACTTCTCCCAACGCTCCGGCGAGGCAGGCCAGCAGATGATCTTTAAAAGCTTTTTCGCCATGCTGGCGGTCAACGGCGACCTCTTTGTACCCGATTTTCTGGAACGGCTGGCACGCGAGCAGAGCGAGGAAGGCCTGCGCCTGCCGCCGCGTTTTTTTGCGCTGTGGCGAGAAGCCATGCTCAAAACTGTCCGCGCCAGCGATCCGCTGTGCGATGAGGAGATCCTCACCGCATGGGCAATGGCCATCTCCCCTGGGCTCGAGTATCTGCGCCGTCAGGCGGAGCTCCACTATCAAACTGTTGGCCAGTAATCATGCATGCCGCTAACCGTACCGACCTCAACCTCCTGCCCTCGGCGGTGATGATCTACGATGAGCGCGAACGGCTGCAGGCCTGGAATGATAAGGTGGCGCTGTTTTATCCAACGATCGCGCCCTGGCTCGCCGTCGGCGCCACTCTTGAGAGCCTGGCCGAGAAGTTTATCGATGCCGGATATAACATCGACCCAGGCCGGCAACAGACGCTGCGCGAGGCGATTATCCGCAACTGCCGCCAGACGAACCACTGCGAGGTCCGTCAGTCGGGCAACCGCCGGATTTACGTTCAGCATCAGCAGCTGGCGGATGGCGGGATTGTCAGCCTGCATACCGACATCACCGAGCTTGACGAGGCCCGGCGCTCGCGTCACCAGCTTCATGACGACTTTTTATTCACCGCAGAGTCGATCCAGATCGGTATCTGGGACTGGCAGGTCTCCCACGACAACCTGCAGGTGAATGACACCCTGCTGGCGATGGTCGGCCAGTCGCGGGCCCAGTGGCGCTATCCGCTGCGTTTTATGCTCAATCTGGTCCACGAGGACGATCGCGCTACCCTGCAGCAGGCGATGATCGCCTCGCAAAACGAGCATATGCCGGTTTTTGAATGTGAACTTCGCGTCCAGCACCCGACGCAGGGCTGGCGCTGGATGCTGCTCTCCGGGCAGATTGTCACCCTCAATATGCAGCAGCAGGCAGAGCGGGTGATCGGCACGTTGCAGGATATTACCCGGCGCAAAGCCGCAGAGCTGCTGGCCATTGAGGCGGCGAAGGAGGCCCGCGAGGCGAACGAAGCGAAAAGCGCCTTCCTCGCCAATATGAGCCACGAAATCCGCACCCCGATGAACGGCATTCTCGGCATGACGCAGCTGTGCCTCGACACGCCGCTGACCGCGGAGCAGCGGGAGTACCTTTCGCTGGTGATGAGCTCAGCCCAGTCGCTGCTGCACATTATTAACGACATTCTTGATTTCTCACGCATTGAGTCGGGCAAGATGCAGGTGGACGAAGAGCCGCTGGAGATCCGCCCCTTTATCCAGTCGCTGATCCGCCCGCATATGCCCGCCGCCAGCGAAAAGGGTATTGAGCTGCTGGTGGATATCTCCCCTGCGGTACCGGAGGTGCTGATCGTCGATGGCCCCCGGCTGCGGCAAATCCTGACTAACCTGTTGGGTAATGCGCTGAAGTTCACTCATCAGGGGGAAGTTCTGCTGGCGATTGCGCCGGCCGACGACGAAAGCCGCTGGCGCTTTCGCATTCGCGATACCGGGATTGGCATCGCCCCGGAAAAGCAAAAGGCAATCTTCGAAGCCTTCAGCCAGGCCGATAGCTCCACCACCCGCCGCTACGGCGGCACCGGGCTGGGATTAACCATTTCGGCCCGCCTGGTCAGCCTGATGGGCGGCGAGCTGACGGTGGAGAGCCAGCCCGGGACGGGCAGTGAATTTGCCTTCACCCTGCCGCTGGAAGGTCTGCACGCCGCCGTCTCCGCTAACGCCCCGCCGGGCCGCTTCAACAATGAGCGGGTGCTGGTGGTTGACGACAACAGCACCAACCTGCGCCTGCTTGACGCCATGCTTCGCCAGATGGGACTGATACCGATCTGCGTGGACAACGCCAGCGAGGCGTTACGTCGGGCCGCCGAAGGGCCGCCCTGGCCGCTGATCCTGCTGGATGCACAGATGCCGGATATGGACGGCGTATCCCTGGCGCTGGAGCTTTCCGCCCTGCCTGAAGCCCGGCAAAGCCAGATTATTATGCTCAGCTCCATGAGCCGCCATTTTGACGCCAATATGCTTAAGCGCATCGGTATCGCCCACTATCTGCATAAACCGGTGGCGCAGCGCGAACTGCATCAGGTTATCGCCGGTATTCTCCTTCCCACGCCGGTGGTGGCGACAGCGCCAGCCCCCGTTGCGGAACCGGTCAGGGACCAGACCGGGCTGCATATCCTGCTGGCTGAGGACAACCTGGTTAATCAAAAGGTCGCCAGACGGCTGCTGGAGCAGTTGGGTCACCGCTGCGAGGTGGTGAGCAACGGCCGGGAGGCGCTGGAGCGCTGGCGCGCAGCCTGCTGGGATCTCCTGCTGATCGATCTGCAAATGCCGGAGATGGACGGTGAAACCGCCATCCGTCTGCTGCGCGAAGAGACGCCGGCGCTGGGCAGGCAACATCAGCCCGCGATGGCCATGACCGCCCATGCCATGCAGGGCGATAGAGAGCGCTGTCTGGCGATGGGCTTCGACGGCTATATCGCCAAACCAGTGAGTCTTGAGGCGCTACGGGAAGCCATCGCCCGCGTCGGCGCAGCGGAAGATAGCGGTTTGGAGGAAGAGAAAGGCCTGCCGGACGAGGCCCACCTGCTAAAACAGTGCGCCGACGATCCTGAGCTGGTCGAGGAGCTGCTGGGACTCTTCGCTGAAGGGCTTGACGCCGCAACGTCGGCCCTTACCCACGCCATTGACGCCAATGACCGGGAGACGCTGCGCCGTACCGCCCACAAGCTGCGCGGCGAGGCGGTCACCCTCGGCTTTCAACGCCTTGCCGGGGTGCTCCAGCAGCTGGAGAGCCAGGCGACGTCGCCCGACCGGACCGTCCCAGATGACCTGCGCGACGCGCTGGCCGAGGCAACCACAGGCTGCCACCGGTGGCTACATCGCAGATCGCAGGAGGTTCCCCGTGCTCCATAGACGCCTTCTGCTGCTGGTGGTTTGTCTGCCGCTGGCGCACGCCGGTTCTGCGCCGGTGACCTGGTCCTTGGCCGGGCAATGGCGGGTGCATGACGCCAACGACAGCGCCTTCGACGGCGCGCAGGCTTCGGATGGCGACTGGCGCACGCTGCGAGTACCGGCAAACTGGTACAGCGCTGGATACGATCATCAGGGCGCCCTGTGGTATCGCCATCAGTTTACCCTGCATGGCCTGTCGCCGGATGCCATGGCTACCCTGGTGTTTGACGGCGTCGATTACTTTGCCGAGGTGGCGCTCAACGGCAAGACGCTGGCCCGACACGAGGGCTATTTTCAGCGCTTCCCGGTGGACATCAGCGGGGCCATACGCCGCCATAATCAGCTCGCCGTGCGGGTCGATAGCCCCTATGAAGACCCGCAAAAGATCTGGCCGCTGCACAAAACGCTGATGAAAGGGATCCTGAATCAGCACGACACCCGCCCGGGCGGCGCCTGGTCGGTTCAGGGGCAGGATGCCAACTCCGGGGGGATCTGGGCGCCGGTGAGGCTCCATCTGAGCCGCGGCGTCACCATCGACGAGGTGATCCTGCGCCCGGACTGGCAACAGGGGCTGGAGCAGCCCATGCTGCGTGCCGAAATCCGCTATCGGGCTGTGACGCCCGGCCCCGTCACGCTACGCCTGACGGCTACCCCGGACAATTTTTCCGGTCCACGTTTTCACCAGGCCTTCGCGGTCACTCTGGAGAAAACCGCAGGCGTCCTGCACGTCTCGCTGCCCATGCCGTCCGCGAAGCTCTGGTGGCCCGTGGGCGCAGGCAAGCCGAACCTCTACCGGGTGCGCGCCACCCTAACGGATGACCGGGGGATGATGGATACCGCCGTCACCCGCACCGGATTACGTAAGGTGGAAGCGCTGGCGGACAATCAGGGCTGGCGCATCAACGACAGACGGCTGTTCATTAAGGGCAGCAACTATATTGGCTCCCCATGGCTAAGCACCATGACGCGGAAAAAGTACCGTCGGGATTTCAGGCTTGTCACGGCGATGAACGCCAACGCCATCCGCGTTCACGGCCACGTGGCGGGCCGCGCGCTGTATGAGGTGGCCGATGAGATGGGACTGATGATCTGGCAGGATGTCCCCCTGCAATGGGGTTACGATGACAGCGCCGCCTTCGCCGAGAACGCTGTGCGCCAGACCCGGACGATGATGGACCAGTTCGGCAATTCGCCGGCGATTATTGTCTGGGGCGGCCACAACGAGCCGCCGTGGAACTCGCCGTGGATGGAAAAACGCTTCCCTGACTGGCGTAAAACCTTAAATCAGACCCTGACGCAGCGGGTGGGCGATGCGCTTGCGGAAGATACCTCCCGCATCGTGCATCGCTTTTCCGCTGTCGAAGAGCACTACTGGGCAGGCTGGTATTTCGGCACCCTGCGCGACCTGCTCGCCCCGGCGAAAACCGGGATTATTACCGAGTTTGGCGCCCAGGCGCTGCCCCGGCTCTCCACCCTGAAGACCATTATCCCGGCCCGTCTGCTGTGGCCGAAAACCACCGCTGCCGACGACCCCGGCTGGGTGCGATGGAAGTACCATAATTTTCAGCCTTTCCAGACCTTTAAATTTGCCGGTATTCCACGAGGCAACAATATTCAGGAGATGATTGAAAACACCCAAGCATATCAGGCCCGGCTGGTGGCGCTGGCGGCGGAGAGCTATCGCCGTCAGCGTTATCAGCCGGTGACCGCCCTGTTCCACTTTATGTTTGTCGAGACATGGCCCTCCATCAACTGGGGGGTGGTGGATTATCTGCGCCAGCCGAAGGCCGGTTACTATGCCCTGCAGCGCGCCTATCAGCCGATCCTGCCGTCCATCGAGCCGGTGACCGCCAGCTGGCGTCAGGGAAGCCCGGCGACGGTGCGCCTGTGGGCGATTAACGATACCTGGGCAGCCTGCGAGGATTGCCGCCTGACCTGGCAGGTCAGGCAAAATGGCCAGATGCTCGCTCAGGGAGAAACCTCGCTGACCCTGCCGCCCGACGCTGGCCAAATGGTCAGGGAGTTGACCGTCACCCCCGCCGGCCCGCAGCCCGTGACGATCGTCTACCGCATTGACAACCGTCGCGGCAAACACGTGGGTGCTAACCAGCATACCGAGCCCGTCGCCGCGGCGCAGGCGGGGAGATGAAGATGGAGCCAATCGGTGCCGCGGTCAGTCGTGGATTTTCACCCCCAGACATCCGCGAACGAACTCAGGGTTGAAGTGTTTTACCGCTTCGCCAACATAGCCTAAATCCAGGGCGCTGATTTGCGCCATTTCGTTATCTGTTAATACGAAATCCCAGATAGCAAAATTTTCTTCAATGCGCTCCTGGCGGGTGGATTTAGGGATCACCGTGACGCCACGCTGCACGTTCCAGCGCAGAACAACCTGCGCAATGGTTTTCTGGTGCGCATCGGCGATCCCCCGAAGCAATGCATCTTGATACGGATTATGTCTGCCACCGCCTAACGGCGCCCACGCTTCAGGCTGAACGTGATAATGCTTCATGGCTTCCAGCGCCGCGGGCTGCGCGAAATAAGGATGCAGTTCAACCTGGTTCACCATTGGTTTAATTCTGACAGTTTCGCAGAAGTTAGCTAACACATGGGGGTAAAAATTGGAGACGCCGATCGCTTTCAGGGTACCGGCCTCATAGGCCTCTTCCAGCGCACGCCAGGCGCTGAAATAATCGCCCATCGCCTGATGTAGCAAATAAAGATCAAAGTATTCCAGGCCCGATTTTTTTAATGACGCGGCGATCCCGGCTTTCGCCATCCCGGTGTTGGCCATGTCCTGGACCCACAGTTTGGAGGTAATAAACAGCGCCTCGCGGGTACACAGACCTTCGGCGATGGCTTCGCGCACGGCCTCACCCACCGCATCTTCATTATCGTAGACGGCAGCGGTATCGATGAGGCGATAACCGGTGCGAATGGCGTTCAACACCGCCTGCTTACACTCCGCTTTATCGGTCACCTTGAAAACGCCGAAACCCAGCATCGGCATTTTGCGAGCGTTACTTAATACTGAATATTCCACGGTGAAGCTCCCCTCTTGTTAAAACACCATGGTAAGACAGGAACGCGGTCACGATTAGCCTGTCATTCCTGATTTGACTTATGCATTCAATTCATTAATCGCAGTGCGCTGAGATGATCTGATTTTGACAGAGAGCAGAAAAGTCACCCCTGCCGCGCCCAGCAGTAACAGACCGCTCAGTGCAAAAGTGCTGTGCCATCCCAGACTATCAAACACCAGGCCGCCTACAGTTGACCCGAGGGCTATCGATAGCTGGATCACGGCGACCATCAGCCCGCCGCCCGTCTCCGCATCCTCGGGCAGCGTCCGCGCAATCCATGTCCACCAGCCGGTGGGCGCCGCCGTCGCCAGCAGCCCCCACAGGCTTAACAGTACGGCGACCGATCCCGTGTGGTGTCCGGCCAGCAGAAGCGTTCCGGCAATTGCGGCCATTAACAACGGGATAGCCACCAGCGTCGGATAAAATCGGGCATTCAGAACGGTCGTAATAAGCAGCGTGCCGATAAAACCGGCGATACCCATTGTCAGCAATATCAGGGACAGACCAGAAGGACTGACTTGGGTCACCGTCTCCAGAAACGGTCGCACATAGGTAAATAAGGTAAACTGTCCCATAAAGAACAGTCCGCAGGCCAGCAATCCCAGGGATAGCGTAGAAAGACGGAACAGACGCAGCACCGATCCCTGCCGCTGTGGTGCGCGCGGACTTTTCATCGACGGCAGGCTAATGCATTGCCAGACGAAGGCCAGCACCGCCAGCGGGACAAGACATAAAAAGGCGCCGCACCAGCCGACGGTGGCCCCCAGGTAGCTGCCCAGCGGCGCTGCCACAACGGTGGCCAGCGCGTTGCCGCCGTTAAAGATGGCCAGTGTGCGGGGGACCTGGCGTTGCGGCACCAGCCGAATGGCCGTTGCCGCCGACATCGACCAGAAGCCGCCGATGACGATCCCAATGAGCGCTCTGCCCAGCATATAAACCGGGAAACTGGACGCCAGGGCAATAATCACCCCAGAGGCTGCCATCAACGCCGTGAGCCCCAGCAGCAGCCATTTACGGTCCAGCGATCCGGTAAGACGGGATATCGTCAGGCTGGTCAGTACCGCCAGCGCGCCAGAAAGCGCAATGCCCTGACCGGCTAATCCCTCGGTAATGTGTAAATCACCCACGATGGGTGTCAACAGACTGACCGGCATAAATTCTGAGGCAATGAGCACAAATACGCAGAGCGTCATCGCCAGGACGCCGCTCCAGTGTGCCCGGGTGTGACCTAATGCAGACATTATTTCTCTCCGACAAGACAAAGCCGCCCGCAGGCGCGTGGCGGCTTTGGGGATGTCTCCGGCACAGGAGATCTATTTCAGGTTGGTTTTAAAAAATTGCGCGAACGTCGCAAAGGGAATTTTGCCCGCGACGTTGTCATAAAGATCGACGTGGTTTGCGCCTGGGACAATCACCAGCGCTTTCTCTTTACTGCCGATGGCCTTAAAGGCATCTTCGGCAAAATAGCGTGAATGGGCTTTTTCGCCGGTCACGATAAGCGTCGGAATAGTCACTTCGCTGGCGTAACTCAGCAGCGGCATATTCATAAACGACAGCGGCATCGTCGCATTCCAGGCCCCGGTTGAATTAACCGAACGCGGATGGAAACCACGCGGCATACGGTAATAATCGAAGAACTCTTTCAGGACCGGGTTGGGGTTGGCGGGCAAGGTTTCCGGCAAAATACGATCGGCAGCGCTGACGTTGCCCTTATCATCAACATAAATGTCATGCCCACCGGGGACGAAGGTGCCGTTTGCCGCATCTTTCCAGCGCTGCACGTTCAGATAGCGCAGTACGGCGCGACGATCGGCAGTGGTATAGCGGTCTTTGCCATCGCCCACTCCATGCCCCATCGCGCGGCTCATGTCATACATTACGCTGGTCGCCACCGCTTTGACGCGTGTATCCATCGCCGCGTCGTTCAGGGCCATACCGCCCCAGCCACAAATGCCGAGCAAACCGATACGGTTGCGATCCACCTCTTTTTGCAGGCCCAGAAAGTCCACCGCGGCACTAAAATCCTCGGTATTGATATCCGGTGAGGCCACGTTGCGTGGGTAGCCACCGCTTTCGCCCGTATACGATGGGTCAAATGCCAGGGTGACAAACCCCTGTTCGGCCAGCGTCTGGGCATACAGGCCGCTGGACTGCTCTTTTACCGCGCCGAAGGGACCGCTCACGGCAATGGCTGCCAGTTTGCGTTCACCGCGATCCTTCGGCAGGTAGAGATCGCCAACTAAGGTTATCCCGTAGCGGTTCTGGAAGGTCACCTTACGGTGATCCACTTTCAAACTCTCAGCAAACGTTTTATCCCATTGTTCAATCAGTGAAACAGGCGCATTCGGGTTAGTTGTCTCAGCAGAGCTCATCGTTGTCACTCCAGTTAATGAGGCGCAAAGCAGCATGGCGGGTATCGCGGCTGTCAGTTTTTTGGTGAAAACCGTCATCAAAATTCCCCTAAATAAACGTGATCAATGCAAGTCTCCAGTAGACAATGCAGCTTTGCTTTATTGTCGTGCGCTTAGTGTAGCCAGCAGTAATGGTTCTTATTAGGGGGCGAAAAATGCTAAGATTAATACCATATTGTTCTAAATGGCATGCGGATGACGAGGCGGGAGAATGGCGAAACGGGAAAACTATAATGACCTCTATCTGTTTATGCAGGTGGTGCGGGAAGGCAGTTTTACCGCCGCAGCGCAACGACTTGGCCTGGCGCAGTCCGGGGTAAGCCGTGCGGTTCGTGAACTTGAAGAGCGGCTGGGCGTTCAGCTTCTGGTGCGCACCACCCGCCGATTGTCGCTCACTCAGGCGGGTGAGCAGCTCTATCACAATGTCGAATCCGGTTTCGACGCCTTAGATATGGGACTCGCCACGCTGGCCCACTATCGTCAAACGCCCTCCGGTACGGTACGCATCAATGCCAGCCAGCATGCCATTGATAAAGTCCTGCTGCCGAAGCTGGCAGTATTTAAACACCGCTATCCCGATATCAGACTGGAACTGATCAGCGAAAGCCGGTTTGTCGATATTATTGCGCAGCGATTCGATGCGGGCGTGCGTCTGGGCCCGGAAGTCGGGAGTGGCATGATTGCGGTACGCATTTCGCCCGATATGGAGATGGCGGTGGTGGGTACACCGGAACATTTTCGCCGCTACGGCTTTCCACAAACGCCCGCCGATTTAGTCGCCCACCCCTGCATCGCTTATCAGTTCGGCGACGGTAGCCTTTACGCCTGGGAACTTAATGTGGATGGCAAAAAAATCACCCACCCACCTCAGGGACAGTGGGCTTTCGCCGATAGCTATATGGAGGCCAAAGCGGCGAGGCTCGGTCTGGGGCTGGCCTATGTCCCGGAAGAGCTGATTACCGACGATCTAGCCCAGGGCACACTTATCCGGGTGCTCCAGCGTTATAGCCAGCGTCTGGAAGGTTCATTTCTCTATTACCCGCACCGCAATGTGTCGCCCGCGCTGAGAGCGGTCATTGATACATTGCGAATGTAGCTGAGGTTGCCTGCAGGCAGCAGGCAACCGGTAGTGGCCGGTGACAGCTTCTGTACTCGAACCTGTCATTTAATTCCGATCGATGCAAACAGTAATGCCAGACGGAAATGAATTTATATAAATATTAATTTTGTGAGTTATGTACTTCATTATAAAGTTTAGAAGCAGCACCTCTGCGTAACAAGCTAAAAAAGCAAATAATCGTAAAAATGAAGGGGTAAATAGCCAAAACCCATGCCAATTTTTGATTTTTAATAATATTATTTATAGTATCACTCAACGAACCACTTGAAAAGTTCTCACAAATCCTGTCAACCGAGCGCACACTTATCCCCGCTTTTTCTGAGAAAACCGTTTTATCGAAATCTTCACTTTCACACTGTTTTTTATCGAGCTTCCACTCAGTCCAGTTCAGGGGAAGGTAATTATTGGTCCAGATCGAACTCTCAGCAATATGATCATTAATCCAAACCCATGACTTGTCGTCGCCTAATCGTACTAGTGCGGATGGCTTCAATGCCAGCAACATAAAATTTGATAATAGCAGCATAGTTAACACACAAGAGAAAAATACACCAACATTAGCGATAAATAATGGTTTTATTGCCTTAAGCGTTGATATTTCAAACCATCCTTTCGCGGCTGTGACATGACGAATATCTATATTTTTCTTTTTCGTCCAGTTAATCAGTGACTTGATCTCTTCTTTATTTCTTGCGCCGACATTAAATAAAACATTAAAACGTTCAACATCATTTCTCTCATTGAAATATGCATTTATTTTACCGTCGTGAAACGTTTTCCCTCCCAGGCAGAACTCCCATAGCCGGTTCAATAAAGAATATGCGGATCCTGCCCGTTTCCAGATAAACACTCCTAATAAACCAAAAGTAACAAAAATTAACGCGCTATTTATCAGTCCATCAAAATTCCATATCGAAGAAATTAAACTTTCCATCTAGCCCCTCTTAATCATCCCGCTAATCGTATGCTCAGCAATCACACCACAGCATCATTACAAAATAAATATTTTTTAACTGCAACTTTTCTTATCCAGCGCACAAGGTCATTGCCGATATCTTCTTATACGCAGGCCACAACTATACGTCACGCTCTTCTGCTACTTGAGCCTTACATTCCACCTCAGTGCTGCTACGCTATCTCTGAGAAAATGGCGAAGGAGATATAATGAAAGTCCTTAATATCCTGATCCGTCGATGCGTGCTGATTGCCCGCTTTGAAGAAACCGTTTCGTTTTATGAACATCTCATTTCGCAAAAGGCAAGGTTACGTTTTGACTATCCCGAATACGATCTCAAACTGGCGCAGGTGGGTTCCGTGCTTTTAATTGGCGGAACCGAGCAAAGCCTGGCTCCGTTTCGCGCCACCGAGGCCACTTTCCTGGTCAACGACATTACCGCCTGGGAGAAACATCTGCCTTCCACCGGGGCAACGATTATCAACCCGGTGAAGGCCGTGCCCACCGGCTGGAACATGCTGGTTCGGCATCCGGATGGCATGATTGCCGAATACGTTGAGCATCATGATAAAAACCCGGCGGATGAGATCTTCTGATGCTTCGCGACCAGATGGTAGAACCTGGCATCATTTGGCCATACTGCCAGAAAAGTGAGACTTTCTACTGTGGCGCGAGAAGGAGAGCAGGAGAAACTGGCGCGGCAAGACGCGCCAGCTCTGGGTTTATACGTGGTTACCTTGCGTTATCAGGCAACCAGTACCGGTTAGTGCTTCACGATATACATGGTACGGCTGTAGGCCACATCTTCCGGGTTGGTGATCGGGTAGCCTTTCAGCCACGGCTTAATCAGCCGGCCGTTAGTGTACTGGTAGATCGGCGCGATCGGCGCTTTGACCATAATGATCTTTTCCGCCGCGTTGTAATCGTCGTTACGCGCTTTGGCCGAATTCTCTACCGCCGCCTGGGCGAGGATTTTGTCGTACGCCGGATCGTTAAAGCGCGAGATATTTCCGCTGTGGGTGGAGGTCAGTAGCGACAGGAAGGTGGACGGCTCGTTGTAATCCCCCACCCACGAGGCGCGGATCACGTCGAAATTGCCGGTGTTACGGCTGTCGATATAGGTTTTCCACTCCTGGTTCTGCAGCTTCACTTCCACGCCGAGGTTTTTCTTCCACATCGACGCCACCGCGATGGCAATCTTCTGGTGGTTCTCAGAGGTGTTATACAGCAGCGTCAGCTTCAGCGGACGATTCGGGCCATAGCCAGCGGCAGCCAGCAGGGCTTTCGCCTGGGCATTAAGCTCAGCCTGACTCATGCTCTCAAACTGTGACGGCTGGGGGGTGAAGCCCGCCGTCACGTCCGGCGTGAAGCGCCAGGCCGGTTTTTCCCCGGTCCCCAGTACTTTCTCCGCCATCACCCGGCGATCGATGGTCATGCTCAGCGCCAGGCGTACCCGCTCATCCGCCGTCGGCCCCTTTTGGGTATTGAAAGCGTAATAGTAGGTACCCAGCTGCGGCGGGGTATACACCTGCCCCGGAATATCCTTCAGCAGTTTCTGGTACATATTTTTCGGGAAAGACTCGGTGATATCGATATCCCCTGCAAGATAGCGCTTGGTGGCGGCGGACTCCTGGTTAATCGGCACAAAGGTGACCTGCTGGATCACCGTTTTGGCGTTATCCCAGTAGTGCGTGTTAGGCACCACCACCAGCTTCTCATTGACCACACGGTCTTTCAGAACATAGGCGCCGTTGCCCACCAGGCTGCCGGGCCGCGTCCAGTTCGCCCCGCTGTCGACATTCGCCTTTTGCACCGGATAGAAGGCAAAGCTGGCGGTCAGGTTGCTGAACCACGGCAGTGGTTTATCCAGCTGCACCCGCAGGGTGTGGGCGTCGACGGCGGTGACTCCCAGGGTCTCCGGCGCGGCTTTGCCGTCAATAATGTTCTGCGCGTTAGCGATCCCCGCCAGCGCCGCGAACCAGGCAAACGGCGAAGTGGTTTTCGGATCCACCAGACGCTGCCAGCTATAGACGAAATCTTCGGCGGTAACCGGCGTGCCGTCGGACCAGCGGGCGTTATCACGCAGGGTAAAGGTCCAGACGCGGTTATCGTTGCTCTGCCAGCGGGTCGCTACGCCTGGAACCAGGTTGCCTTTCGCATCCTGATTGACTAAACCTTCAAACAGATCGCGGATCACCTGGATTTCCGGCAGGCCCACCGCTTTGGCGGGATCTAACGAGGCGGGTTCATCTTTGATATGGCGCACTAACAGCTGTTTTTCCGCCAGTACCGTGCCCGGCGGTACGTCAGCCGCCCAGGCCAGAGAAGATACGCTGGCTAACCACAGCGCGCCGCATGTCAAAGCGACAGGATACTTCATAAGATCCCCTTTAAAATGAAAAAAATACCGCCAACAGAGCGATAATTATTTGTTTCATCACCTGAAATTGCAAACGACATATGATAGAAAATTGATGTGCCGTCGGATTTCACGCCTCAGGGAATGGGTTTGATCCCGATACGCTTTTCGCCAACACTAAATAATAACGACACACAGGAAGCCCTATGTCTATTTCACGTCCTCGCCCGCAGCGCGGCGACTTTCCGCCGGGAACCCGGCAGTATGGCAGCTCGGAACTGGGCGCGCCGCTGCTGTGGTTTCCTGCGCCGCAGGCCGACAGCCGTAGCGGGCTGATTATTGCCGGTACCCACGGTGATGAGAATTCGTCGATTGTGACCCTCTCCTGCGCCCTGCGCACTCTGAAACCCGAGCTACGCCGCCACCACGTGGTGCTGACGGTCAATCCTGACGGCTGTCAGCTCGGGCTGCGCGCCAATGCCCGCGGCGTTGACCTCAACCGTAACTTTCCAGCAGCCAACTGGAAGCAAGGGGAAACGGTTTACCGCTGGAATAGCGCGGCGGCGGAGCGCGACGTGGTGCTGTTGACCGGCGAGCAGCCCGGTTCGGAACGGGAGACCGAGGCCCTGTGTCAGTTGATCCATCAGATTCATCCGGCGTGGGTGGTCTCCTTTCACGATCCGCTGGCCTGCATCGAAGATCCGGGCCACAGCCCGCTGGGTCGCTGGCTGGCCGACGCCTTCTCCCTGCCGCTGGTGGGCAGCGTGGGCTACGACACGCCGGGCTCCTTTGGCAGCTGGTGCGCCGATATCGGACTCCCCTGCATCACCGCCGAGTTCCCGCCGGTCTCCGCCGACGAGGCAACGGAGCGTTACCTGCCGGCGATGACCGATCTGCTGCGCTGGCAGGCTTAAAGATGAAGCACGCCGGTGCTGAACCGCAGCGCCGGCTCAACGTCCACCGCCAGCCATGTCGGGCCGTCGAGGTCAGCGAAGCGCGCCAGCGGCGCCAGAGGGAGCGCGGCGGCGATCCCGCGCGAGGTGCAGAGCATACAGCCCAGCATCCGTTCAAATCCCTGCCGTTCCGCCTCCCCGGCCAGAGCCAGCGCTTCGGTCAGGCCGCCCGTTTTATCCAGTTTGATATTGACCATCTCATAGCGCCCGCGCAGCCGCGGCAGGCTCTCCCGGGTGTGGCAGCTCTCGTCGGCGCAAATCGGCAGCGGATGAACGAAGTTTTCCAGCGCCGAGTCGTCGTCGGCGGGGAGCGGCTGCTCAAGCATCGCCACACCGAGGTCCGCCAGCAGCTGACAGCGCGCCGCCAGCCCCTCGCTGTGCCAGGACTCATTGGCGTCAACAATCAGCGTAGCCTCCGGCGCCGCCTGGCGGATAGCGATTAGCCGCTCACTGATCAGTCGATCGTCGAGCTTCACCTTCAACAGCTGGGCCCCTGCCTGCCACAGCGCCGCGGCGCTGGCCGCCATCTGATCCGGCGTGCCAATGACCACCGTCTGGGCGGTAATCACCCGGTCAGGCAACGCCACGCCCAACAGCTGGGCCAAGGTTTTGCCTTCGCGCCGGGCCTGCAGATCCCATAGCGCGCAGTCAATGGCATTGCGCGCGGCGCCTGCCGGCAGCAGCCGCTGCAGCTGTTCGCGGGTAAGCCCCGCCTCCAGTTGCTCGCCGATCGCCATCACCTGGGCCATGACCGAGGCGATGCTCTCGCCATAGCGGGGATAGGGTGTGCATTCGCCTACCCCTTTCACGCCGTCCTCTTCCAGTTCCACTACCACCACTTTCGCCTCGCTGCGGCTACCGCGGGCGATCACAAAAGGGGTATGGAGCGGCCAGGCTTCCTCATACACTCGCACGTTACGCATTCCCTTGTCCTCTCTGGTAAATGTTAAATAGGGTTTGCCGTGTAGCTGGCGGATGTCATACACTACTCGCGACGTTAACTATATGTAAACAGGAAGATAACCATGTCACAAACCGTGCATTTCCAGGGCAACCCCGTTTCTGTTCAGGGCACCATTCCGCAGGCAGGCGCTAAAGCGCAGCCGTTTACGCTGGTCGCCAAAGATCTCTCTGACGTCGCGCTGAGCCAGTACGCCGGCAAACGTAAAGTACTGAATATTTTCCCGAGCATTGATACCGGCGTGTGTGCCGCATCAGTGCGTAAATTCAACCAGCTGGCCGCTGAACTGGACAACACCGTAGTGCTGTGCATTTCCGCTGACCTGCCGTTCGCCCAGTCCCGCTTCTGCGGCGCGGAAGGCCTGAGCAACGTGGTCACCCTGTCCACGCTGCGCGGCGCGTCCTTCCTCGCTGACTACGGCGTCGCCATCGCCACCGGTCCGCTGGCTGGCCTGGCTGCCCGTGCGGTGGTCGTTATCGATGAAAACGATCAGGTCGTCTACAGCCAGCTGGTGAACGAAATCACCGAAGAGCCGGACTACGACGCCGCGCTGGCCGCCCTGAAAGCCTGATAACAGATTGCCCGGGCGCATCGCGCTCGCGGACATTCGATCTGCCCAGCCCTCGTTCTGCGAGGGCTTTTTATTGCCGCGGCGCATAGCGGGAGATAGCCCGCGCCATCGCCGGGCCGGTCAGCAAAATGGTAAACAGCCGCAGCGTCTGTAGCGCCATAATAAACGACATGTCCGCCCGGGTGCCGGCGGCGATAATCGCCACCGTGTCCAGCCCGCCGGGGCTGGTGGCCAGATAGGCGGTCATAAAGTCCATCTGCAGAATGTGGGTCAGGGCAAGGGCCATCAGGGCGCACATAAGGATCAGTCCGATGATGGAGGCGATAATCTGCGGCAGCGTCTTGAGGGCCAGCAGAAAAATGGCTTTATTAAACTGGAGCCCCACCGTCCAGCCCAGCACCGCATAGGCCATCGCCAGCAGCCACTCCGGCAGCTCCAGCATCAGCCAGCCGCCGCCCTGGGCCAGCGCGCCAAGCAGCATCGGCAGCAGCATGGCCCCGGAGGGGATGCGCAGCCGCATGCCCAGCCAACAGGCCACCGCCGTCAGCAGCAGCGTGAAAGGGAAATTCAGGGTCAACGATGGAAACCAGACAATATCCTGGGTCATTTCCTGTGCTTCATTGCCCAGGGCATAGCGCACCACCAGCGCCGCCGCGCCGACGACAAACAGCACCCGCAGATACTGCATCAGCGCCACCAGCCGCACATCGGCCCCGTACTCCTGGGCCATCACCACCATTGCCGACGCGCCGCCGGGAGAGCTTCCCCAGGCGCCAGTGGCGCCCGGCAGCGCGCTGTAGCGGACCAGCAGCCAGCCGGTAAGGCCGCTTATCGCCAGGGTGGTCAACAGGATCGCCAGCACCAGCGCCCAGTTGTTGAACAGCACGCCAAAAACAGAGGGATTAATCGCCCGGGCGATCATGCAGCCGACAATGGCCTGCGCCGCCAGATAACAGGGGCGAGGGATGCTCAACTTCACCCCGCGCAGGCTCAAAATGAGACCGGCGATCAGCGGCCCCAGCAGCAGCGCTGCCGGCAGGTGTATTCGTAACAGCAGCGAGGAAAAGAGAACAGAGAGCAGCAGCAATATCAGCCAGTGCCCGATCGCGCGACGCGACGCCAAGATGCACCACCCCGGAAAAAGGATTAAAAAACCAGTATATACAGGTTTGGCCCGCTTTGCAGGCCGGGATGCCGGCGACGTGAGTCGCCGGCCTGGCGGGATTATTCGTCGCCCTTTTTCTGACTCAGACCATATTCACGCAGCTTATTGGCGATGGCGGTATGCGACACCCCCAGCCGCTTCGCCAGCTTACGGGTGCTGGGGTAGCTGCGATAGAGCTGGGTCAGCACCGAGCGCTCAAAGCGGCGGGTGATGTCGTCCAGCGACCCTTCCATGGCCTCCTCGCCCACCGGCAGCGAGGCGACGTCATGGTCCGGCAGCAGAATGTCCTGTGGACGCAGCTCAAATCCTTCCAGCTGGGTCAGTGCGCGATAGACGGCATTCTTCAGCTGGCGGACGTTGCCGGGCCAGCTGTAGCGGGTAAGCACCGTACTGAGATCGGCAGAGAGCTTCGGCCGCGGGATCCCCTGCTCGTCGGCAAAGCGGGCCACGAACAGCTCCGTCAGCGGCATGATGTCCTGCGGGCAATCGCGCAGCGGCGGCAGATACAGCGTCAGGACGTTGAGGCGATAGTAGAGATCTTCGCGGAAAAGCCCTTTCTGCACCAGCTCGATCAGGTTTTTCTGCGTCGCGCAGATCACCCGCACATCGACGTGCACTTCATGATCCTCGCCAACGCGGCGGAAGGTGCCGTCGTTGAGAAAGCGCAGCAGCTTGGTCTGCATGCGCGGCGACATCTCACCAATTTCATCCAGCAGCACCGAGCCGCCGTTGGCTTGCTCGAAGAAGCCCTTCTTGCCCTGCAGCGCGTCGCCAAACAGCTCGCTCTCGACCGCGTCCTCGGGAATGGAGCCACAGTTGAGCGCCAGATAGGGTTTGCCCGCCCGCGGACTGGCCAGATGGCAGGCATGGGCCAGCAGATCTTTACCGGTGCCGGTGTCGCCGACAATCAGCAGCGGCGCGCTGAGCATCGCCAGCTTGCGCGCTTGCTCCACCACGTGGCGCATTTTCGGCCCCACCGCGAGGATCTGACTGAAAGCGCTGGTATCCTGGCTGGTCATGGTCTGCAGCTGGCGTCCCATGCGCACGGTTGAGCGCAACATCGCCACGGCGCCGGTCAGCACTCGCTCGTTATGCTCGCCTTCCAGATAGACCGGAGTCACTTCCAGCAGGTAGTTCTGCCCATTCACCACCACATGCTCCGCATGCGTCTCCTGCGGGCTGCTCTCCAGCCAGCGCTGAACGTTAAAATCGGCGATCAGCTGGGCCACCGGGTGGTTACGCAGCTTCGCCTGGCTTTGGCCAAACAGCAGGCAGCTGGCGGGGTTCGCCAGTTCCACCCGACCTTTGGTATCCAGCGACAGCACCGGCTCCGGCATCGCTACCAGCAGCGCGCTGAGCGCCAGGTGTTCACGTTCAGACGGCATCCACGGCACGGTGCGCACGTCCGTCACGCCGGCGATACGGCGGATCTCAGCCATCAGGCTGCTGAACGTGGCGAATTCCAGTTCGGCGAAATTGAGGTAAATTCGGCCAATAGGGTCAATATCGATACCGCGCAGGTCAATACCACGCAGCACCAGCAAATCGAGCAATTCACGAGTCAGACCGAGACGGTCTTCACAAAAGACTTCAAGACGCATGGGAGTGTTCACCCTAAAAGTGCCAATGACGGGAGAATAATAGGCCAGGAATGGGTTTTCGGGAAGCTAACTGTCAACAATTATTGACAGTGTGGCGGAAAAATGGGCGCTGTGGCGTAAAGTCAGACGGTCAGTGGTTAAATCACCGGCCAGGCGGCCGGTGAGTCTTGGGTCAGGCGTGGAAAGCAGGCAGCCACTGACGGTTCTCAGCGATCACCTCATCCAACGCCAGTTCGAGCTTCTCGCCGCTGACGATCAGCGGATTCAGCATCAGAGCACGCCATGCGGTGTGGCGGTTGCCGGTGAGCGCGGCCTCGATAGTCAGCCGTTCAAATGATTTCATCAGCTGCAGCAAACGCAGGGTATCTTCCGGGAACGGCGCCACATTGAGAGGTAGCGGACCAGAAGCGGTAATCAGCGAGCTGACCTCTACCGCGCAGTCATCCGGCAGGCCATTGATGGCGCCGTTATTACGCGTGTTGACGTGCATGATAATCCGCTTGTCGTTGTAGATGGCATTCATCAGCTCGCAGGCCGCCTCGGAATAGTACTGGCCGCCGCGCCCTTCCAGCGCCTTCGGTTTGACCGCCAGGTGCGGGTCGCGGTACTGGTCAAACAAGATTTTTTCCAGCTGCTTAACCACTTCCCCGCGGGTTCCTTCGCCGCCCGCCTCCGCCAGCTCCTGGCGCAGCAGATCATCTTTCATGTAGTAATAACGCAGATAGGCGCAGGGGATCATGCCTAAGCCCTGCAGCAGATGCGACGGCCAACGGAACGGCGGAATGTTGCGCGGCACCAGCGGATCCCGACCGGCGTTGATCTCGGCTATCACCTCCGGCAGCCATTCTTTACCTTTGTGCAGGATCTGGCGCACGAAGATAAAGTGGTTCAGGCCGGCGACCTGGATCACCACCTCTTTTTCGTCAGCGCATTGCAGCAGAGTGGTTATCCCTTTTTGCATAATCACCGGCACGTTACACAGGCCGACGGCTTTGATGCGGCTGTGGCGCAGGATCGCTTCGGTCACCATCCCCGACGGGTTGGTAAAGTTCAGCAGCCAGGCGTCGGGACACAGTCGCTCCATATCGGCAGCGATCTCCAGGGCGATGGGAATGGTGCGACAGGCGTTGGCGAAGCCGCCAAGGCCATTGGTCTCCTGGCCGATCAAGCCATACTTGAGGGAGATACGTTCATCGCTGATGCGGGCGTCAAGGCAGCCGGCGCGAAACTGCGAGCAGACGAAATCGGCATCGCGCAGCGCGCTTTCCCGGTCAAGGGTGGCCACCACTTCAATAGTCAGCCCGGCTTTGGCGATCATTCGCCGCGCCAGTCCGGCGATAATCTCGACTTTCTCTTTGCCCTCTTCAATGTCCACCAGCCATAGCGAAGCGACCGGCATTTCGTGATAGCGGTTGAGCAAACCTTCAATCAGTTCCGGGGTGTAGCTGGAGCCACCGCCAATCACCACAATTTTGAGTCCTGACATGGTATACCTCGGTTTAGTTACGATATAACTATTTAAAACCGGCAAAACTGGCCTAACAAACGAATTAAATCGGCCTATGCATGAAATCAATTAATGCATAAGGGAGACAATCTGTGCTTGAGCAACAAAGCATCCTTGCGCTGCTGCAGACCTTTGAGGTGACCGCCCGCCACCTGAGCTTTACCCTTGCCGCGCATGAAATGAACCTTACCCAGGGAGCGGTCAGCCATCGGATCCGCAGGCTGGAGATGCACATCGGGTTTCGCCTGTTTATCCGCATGACGCGTAAACTGGCGCTGACAGAGGAAGGTAAGCGGCTGCTGGCGACGTTAAGCCATTCGCTGCGGGCGATTAACGATGAAATTGAGGATATTCGCGATCAGGATCTGCGCGGCACGCTGCATATTGGTATTGCGCCGACGCTGGCCCATCTGTGGCTGATGCCGCGTCTGCCGCGCTTTCAGGCGCAATGGCCGGGACTGAATCTGCAGTTTCGCGTGCGCGCCGGGGTGATGGATTTTAACGAGGAGCGGGTGGATCTGGCAATTTACTACGGCGCCACGCGCTACCCCGATCTTTATCAACAGCGGCTGATGGCGGAAAGTTTGCTCCCGGTCTGCTCCCCGCGTTATCGCCAGCAGTATCGTCCGCTAAGCGGCGGCGACCCGGCGGCGCTCGTCTGGATCCATGCGTGCGAATCCACCGACGTACAGGATCAATTTGCGGAATGGCGCCTGTGGTGCCAGCACAGCGGACAGGCGTTACCTTTTGAAGGCCGGTATTACGCGGTGAATAACCACTCGCTGGCCATCGAGATGGCGCTCAATGGACTCGGCGTGGTGATGGGGCGTAAAACGCTGATCCAGCCGCTGCTCGACGCCGGCAGGCTGGTGGCCTTGTCTGAAAATGAAGCGCCCTCGCCCTTTGGCTATGACCTGATTTGTCCGCAGGAGAACCGTTCCCGCCCGCGCTTTCGCGCCTTCAGCGAGTGGCTGGCGGCGGAATGCGCCTAATCGAATATTGCCAGGGTGCGCGTGCCAGAGCTTGACGTCGTAGGCCGGGCAAGGCGAAGCCGCCGCCCGGCAATGTCTCTGAGTGGAGGTTACTTCTCCGGGCGGGTTTTGCTTTTCTGCAGGGTCTCTTTCAACTGCCCAATCAGCTCGCGCCGAAAATCGCCGAGTCGCGGTTTATCATCGGCGATCCACGGCAGCGGGCGGCACAGCTCCATCGCCTTGATCCCGAGACGGGCGGTCAGCAGGCCGGCGCCAATGCCCTGCGCGGCGCGCGCCGACAGCCGGGCCGCCAGATCCTGCGACATCCAGTCCATCCCCACCTCGCGCACCAGTTCGCTGGCGCCAGCGAAAGCGATATTGAGCAACACCAGGCGAAACAGTCGCAGACGGCTGTAATACCCGAGCTCAATGCCGTACAACGTGGCGATTCGGTTGATCAGCCGCAGGTTCCGCCAGGCGATAAACGCCATATCCACCAGCGCCAGCGGACTGACGGCAATCATCAGCGTCGACTCCGCCGCCGAACGGCTGATTTCCCGCCGCGCCTGGGCATCGAGCACCGGCTGCACCAGCTGCGCATAAAGGCTCACCACTTCGCGATCGCTTTGCGTTTCGTGGATCGCGGCATACCAGCGCTGCAGCGCCGGATGCGACTGATCCAGCCCGGCCTGCTGCGCCAGCTTCTCACAAAAGGCTTTCGCTTTACCGACCACGTGACTGTGCAGCATATCGCGCGCTTCATCGCGTTCGTGGGCGCGCTGGCGCAGTCGCCACAGACGGCGCCACTCGGTGGCCAGCGAACCGACGCCGGCTCCGACGATCAGCGCCCCGGCGACGCAGCCGCCCAGCGCAATCCAGTCCTGGGTCTGCCAGGCGTTAGCCGTCCATTGCACGCCTTGCGCCACGACGCTGACGCCGAAGATCGCCAGTCCGGCGCTGACCATCCGCCGCCACAGGCTGCGTTTGGGTCGCAGGACCGACTCCACCACCACTTCCGCCGCCCCCTCTTCCTCTTCGCCAGTCACCAGCCGCGCTGGCGCGAAGTTGTCCGCCTCCAGGGTGTCGAAGGCGCGAGCGCCTTTCAGCGGCGGAATTTTCTCCGCTTGCAGCGGCCCATCAAAATCAATCCGCGGTTTTAACGGTTCGCTCATCGCAGTTTATCTCCAATCAAAAATTCCAGCGCCGCGTCGAGACGAATGTGCGGCAAAGGCCGATCGACATCCATGACCTGCGGACGAAAGTTTTCAAACTGAAATCCCTGTTGCTGCCAGAAGGCCTGGCCCGGCAGGCGCGCCGGCACCTCACCGGGATAGATGGTCAACGGCTGGCCGTCGCTCAGGCGATTGCCGCGCAGGGCGGGAATTTTCTCGCCATTCACCTCAATCAGCCCGCTCTGGGTCGCCTGAATGGACGCCAGTCCCAGGCAATCCATACTGATCCCTTCAAAGGCGGCGTTCTGCCACGCGTCCTGAATCAGTTGCTGCAGGAGCGACACCATATTGCTGTGCTGATCGATCGTGACGTGATCGGCTTTGGTGGCGGCAAACAGCAGCTTGTCGATGACGGGCGAGAACAACCGGCGAAACAAGGTGCGCTGCCCGTAATGGAAACTTTGCATCAGCTGGGTCAATGCCAGACGCATATCGTTAAACGCCTGCGGCCCGCTGTTGAGCGGCTGCAGACAGTCCACCAGCACAATCTGCCGGTCGAAGCGCAGGAAGTGCTCTTTGTAGAACCCCTTCACCACCCTTTCGCAATAGTATTTGTAGCGTTCGCGCAGCATGCCGGCGTTGCTGTGTTTATCGGCCTGCGCCAGCTTGGCTTCGCCGACGGCGTCGACGTCGGGCAACGGGAAAAACTGCAGCGCCGGCGCGCCCGCCATTTCTCCGGGCAGGACAAAGCGCCCGGGTTGGATAAAGTGCAGCCCTTCGCGCTTACAGGCGTGGAGATAGTCCGTCCAGGCGGCAGCGATATCCGCCAGCCGAGCCTCGTCGGCAGGGGCTAGCGGATCCAGCCCGGCGCACAGCTGCCGCCAGCGGGCCGACCACTCCGCACGCTGTCCCTGCAGGAGCCCGGTCATCTGTCGCGACCAGCTCAGATAATCCTGCGCCAGCATCGGCAGGTCGAGCAGCCACTCGCCCGGATAGTCGACGATCTCCAGATACAGCGTGGAGGTATCTTTAAAATGGCGCAGCAGGGAGTCATTCGAACGGTAGCGCAGCGCGAGACGGATCTCGCTCACCCCGCGCGTCGGGGTTGGCCACATGGGGGGCTGGCCGTACAGCTGGGCCAGCCCTTCGTCGTAGGTGAATCGGGGAATGCCAAAGTCCCGCTGCGGCACGCGCTTGACGCCGAGCAGCCGCTCTTCGCGTGCGGCGCTCAGCAGCGGCAGGCGGGCGCCGGTGTGGATATTCAACAGCTGGTTGACCAGCGCGGTGATAAACGCCGTTTTACCGCTCCGGCTCAGGCCGGTCACCGCCAGACGTAAATGCCGGTCAACCCCGCGGTTGACCAGCGCATTCAATTCAGTTTTCAGTCGCTTCATCGCCAGTCCGTTATGCCCTGAAGGTATGTCTCGTCATCATAAGCTATCTGCCGGGGATAAGCAGGACAACGTTAATCCTTTTGCGCCTTCCCCACGGCGCATTATTTCATCCCGCGCGTGACGCGGTTGGCCAGCCGGCTGAGCAGCGGCTCCAGCGCCACCGCCAGCAGCATTTTCAGCGGCCGACGCGCGACCGATTTAACCGCCCAGCCGGCAACGCCCGCCGGGCCATAACGCAGCGCGGTCAGCAGCGCCAGCTTACCGACGATTTTCAGACCGGGCTTCACCTGCTGCCCGGCGCGTTGCCATTTGCTATTCATGCGTTGCCTCATTCGTTAAAAACAGGGTTTACAGCTGGCGAAAGCGGCTGCGCAGCGTAAAGGTGTCGGAGGTCACATACCGCTCCATTTCACGCAGACGCTGTTCACCGGAGGCCAGTTCGGCATCCACGGCGGCCAGCAGATCGCCATTGCTCGGCGCTTTATGACCGTACAGCTCGCTGTCCGGTATCGGATCCAGAGCAAAAGTCAAAATGATGTAGGCCACCAGGACAAAGAAAAAGAGGCCGAAAATCATCGCCAGCACGGTAATCAGGCGCACCAGCTTCACCGGGACATCAAGATGCTGAGCAATGCCCGCGCAGACGCCCTTTACCATCCCGCGCTGCGGGATACGCCACAGTTTTTTATTCAGATCCAGCCCGGCCATTATTTGTCCCTCCAGTTCGGATGTTCGGCGTCCAGGATCGCTTCCAGCGCCTGAATGCGTTCGCGCATCCGCTTCGCGTCATCGGTCAACTGCAGCAGCCGTTGCTGCTCATTTTGCGTCAGACTGCCGTTGGCGCCGCGATTGTTGTAGTGCAGCCACAGCCAGACCGGCAGAACAAACAGCACAAACAGCGTCAGCGGAATGGCGAGAAAAAGCATGCTCATGTGTACTCCTTACAGGGGGTGAGCCGCGGCGCAACGCCGCGCCGCGCAATCATACTTACTGGTTGGACTGATTCATTTTGGCTTTCAACGCCGCCAGCTGCTCGCTGATTTCATCGTCCGCTTTCAGTTCGGCAAACTGCTGATCCAGCGTCTGCTGCTTGCCAAAGCGATGGCTCTCCGCTTCCGCTTCCATCTGATCGATGCGACGCTCAAAGGATTCAAAGCGCGCCATCGCCTCATCCAGTTTACCGCTGTCCAGCTGGCGACGCACATCGCGGGACGAACTCGCCGCCTGATGGCGCAGCGCCAGCGCCTGCTGACGGGCGCGGGTTTCGCTGAGTTTGTTCTCCAGCTCGCCAATCTCTTTCTTCATGCGCGCCAGCGTTTCATCCACCAGCTGCACTTCATGATCCAGTTGAGCGATAAGGTCGGTCAGCTTCTGCTTTTCGATCAGCGCCGCCCGGGCCAGATCCTCTTTCTCTTTACGCAGGGCCAGCTCGGCTTTTTCCTGCCATTCCGCCTGCTGGGCGACCGCCTGCTCAATACGACGGGTCAGCTGTTTCTTTTCCGCCAGCGCGCGGGCCGACGTCGAACGCACCTCAACCAGCGTGTCTTCCATCTCCTGGATCATCAGACGCACCAGCTTTTGCGGGTCCTCCGCTTTCTCCAGCAGGGAGTTGATGTTGGCGTTCACGATGTCGGCAAAACGAGAAAAAATACCCATAATTTCAATCCTCATAGTTCTGGTTTCAGGCATTCACCTGTGGCTTAGCTAATACAAATGGCGTGCCAACTTTTTATCTTATTGATTTTAAACAGGGTGGTTGCGAAACGTGCTGGGCATTGCTACAGTCACCTGGTTAATTACACTACTTAATGGCGAAATTCATCATGGCGCAGTACAAGGATAATCTGCTGGGCGAGGCCAACAGCTTTCTCGAGGTGCTGGAACAGGTTTCCCGGCTGGCCCCGCTGGATAAACCGGTGCTGGTCATCGGCGAGCGCGGCACCGGGAAAGAGCTTATTGCTAACCGTCTCCACTACCTCTCCAGCCGCTGGCAGGGGCCGTTTATCTCGCTGAACTGCGCGGCGCTGAACGATAATCTGCTCGACTCGGAGCTGTTCGGCCACGAAGCCGGGGCTTTCACCGGGGCCAGCAAGCGCCATCCCGGGCGCTTCGAGCGCGCCGACGGCGGGACGCTGTTTCTCGATGAGCTGGCGACAGCCCCAATGCTGGTGCAGGAGAAGCTGTTAAGAGTGATTGAATATGGCGAGCTGGAGCGCGTGGGCGGCAGCCAGCCGCTGCAGGTTAACGTCCGGCTGGTGTGCGCCACCAACGCTGACCTGCCGCAGATGGTCGAGGAAGGTCATTTTCGTGCCGACCTGCTCGACCGCCTGGCCTTCGACGTGGTACAGCTCCCCCCGCTGCGCGACCGGCAGAGCGACATCATGCTGCTCGCCAACCAGTTTGCCATCCAGATGTGCCGCGAACTCGGTCTGCCGCTGTTTCCCGGCTTTAGCGAACGAGCGACCGCGACGCTGCTCGGCTACCGCTGGCCGGGGAATATTCGCGAACTGAAGAACGTGGTTGAGCGCTCGGTGTATCGCCACGGCGACAGCGAACATGAGCTGGACGCGATTATTATTAACCCTTTTCGTCAGTCCCCCGGCTCTCCGCCGGAAGCCGCGCCCGGCGATGAGCTGCCCGCGCTACCGCTGGATCTGCGCGATTTCCAGCTCCAGCAGGAAAAACGCCTGCTGCAGCGGAGTCTGGAGCAGGCGAAGTATCATCAGAAGCAGGCGGCGGAGCTGCTGGGATTAACCTATCACCAGCTCCGCGCGCTGCTGAAAAAGCATCAGCTGTGAGAGGCGCGCGGCAGCAGCAGCGCGCTCACCGCCATCGCCCCCAGACATAAGACGGCGTTAAACCACAGGGCATACTGGGCGGCATGGGCCATGCCCAGCGGTAAAAATAGCGCGAAAAGTGACGCTGTCACGGCGATACCCATCGCCCCGCCCAGCGAGCTGCCCATCTTATAGATCCCCGAGGCGACGCCGATTTTGTTCTCCGGGGCATTGGCCACCGCGGTATCCGTCGATGGCGTGGCGTAGCAGCCCAGTCCGAGGCCAAACAGCACGTTGCTGGCGAACACCACCCCGATATACAGCGCCTTTTCGAGAAAGGTGCAGGATATCAGCGCGATGGCGATAGCGGTCAACACCGGACCGGCCATCATCGGCAGCCGGGCGCCATAGCGCTGCAGCAGCTTCTCGCCGACCCGGATCATCGCCAGGACGGTCACCAGATAGCCGAGGGTCATCATCCCGCTCTCCAGCGGCGTCAGGTGGTGCCCTTGCTGCAGCCAGATGCTGGCGATCATCATGGTGCCAATCGCCCCATTGAGCAGAAAGTTCGACAGCACTGCCGCACCGTAGGCCAGATTGCGGAACAGCGCAAAATCAATCAGCGCCGCCTCGCCTTTGCGCATGCCGTTGCGGATAAATATCGTCCCCGCCGCCAGCGCCCCGGCCAGCATGGTCAACGACAGCGGGCTGCTCCAGCCCCAGCCGTGGCCCTTGCTGATAAACAGATTCACCAGCACCAGCGCAACAATCAGGCTCAGCAGACCGCCGACGTCCAGCTTATGCTGGCTGGCGCTGGCGCTGCGGCTCTCCGGCGTGCCGCGCAGCAAAAACAGCGCCAGCAGGGCAACGGCGATCGAGAAGACGAAGATCCAGCGCCAGCCCAGACCGGTGGCGATAGCCCCGCCGACGAAGGAACAGAGACCGCTGCCGCCCCACGAGCCGATGACCCAGAAGCTGACCGCCCGCTGCCGCGCACGCCCCTCATACCAGGTCTTAATCAGCGCCAGCGTCGCCGGCATAATGCAGGCTGCCGACAGCCCCTGCAGCACCCGGCCGGCCAGGAACAGCCCCGGTCCCTGAGCGACCACCAGCATGGCGCTGCCGACGATACTCAGCCCCAGCCCGAGGGTGGTCATCCGCATCCGGCCAAACTTGTCCGCCAGGCCGCCGCTGGCGACCACGAAGCAGCCGCAGAACAGCGCGCTGAGACTGACGGCCAGAGTTAAGGTTTCAAGAGAGATATCAAGGCTGCTTTTCATCGCCGGCACCACGTTAATCACCGACTGGGCGAACAGCCAGAAGGTTAAAACGCTTAACACAATCCCCACCAGCAGGCGATCGTTGCCGACAAACGGGGTGTCGCTTATTGTGACAGTGCTCATCGCATGGCCCTCCCGTTTCTCGTGATTAGCGCAGATAGCGTTCCGTCAGGCCACACCACAGCGCCGCGCCGGTCAGCAACAGCGCGTCGTTGAAGTCATACCCCGGGTTATGCACCATGCAGCGATCCGGCTCATCGCCAGCGCCGATGGTGAAATAGCTGCCATGCGGGTGCTGCTCCAGCATGAAGGCAAAATCTTCACTGCCCATAAACGGCTTCACCTCGCCCACCTGCTCTGCGCCAAACAGCGCTGTCGCCACCTCCCGCACCATGGCGTTCGTCGCCGGATCGTTACGCAACACCGGACTGCCGTTGACGTGGGTCAGCGTGGCGGTGGCATTGAAGCTCTCCGCCTGGGCCACGGCGATATCATGGATCCGCTGCAGCACGGTCTCGCGCACCTGCTCATTGAGGGTGCGCACCGTGAGCTTCATCAGCACGTGATCGTTAATGATATTGGGCGCATGACCGGCCTGGATGCTGCCGACGGTCACCACCGCCGGCTCAAACGGGGTGATATTGCGCGAGACAATGGACTGTAGCGCGAGGGTAATATGGCAGGCCACCAGCGTGGCATCCACCGTATGCTCCGGCACCGCGCCGTGGCCGCCAACGCCCTTCACTTCAATATGCAGCGTATCGGAGGAGGCCATCATCGCCCCGTCGCGCAGGCCGATCTTGCCCAACGGCTGACCCGGCATATTGTGCAGGCCGAAGATGGCGTCGCAGGGGAACTGGTCAAAGAGACCGTCCTCGACCATTACCCGCCCGCCGTACAGCAACTCTTCCGCGGGCTGGAAAATCAGCTGCAGCGTGCCGGTAAACTGCCGGGTGCGCGCCAGATATTCAGCTGCGTAGAGCAGCGTGGTGGTGTGCCCGTCATGGCCGCAGCCGTGAAAGCGCCCTTCAACCTGGCTTGCCCACGGCTTACCGCTCCGCTCCTGCATCGGCAGGGCATCCATATCCGCCCGCAGGCCAAGGCGTTTTTTCCCCTCGCCGACGCGCAGCGTGCCCACCACTCCGGTGCCCGCCAGGCCGCGGTGAACCTCGTATCCCCACTCGCCAAGCAGTCGGGCGACCTCGCTGCTGGTCTGGTGCTCTTCAAAGCCGATCTCCGGCTGCTGGTGGAACCGACGACGCAGAGCGATAAATTGCGCCTCGTTAACCTGCAATGCTTCTAGCAACGGATGTGTCATTTTTGTTATTCCTGTGTTGTGTTTGCACGACACCTTCGAGTTTATGCGGGTGGCTCAGCTTGCAGGCGCGCTTTTTTGTTTTATATTGACGAAAAATCAATGAGTGTTTTTCATACATATCGGTTATGACAAAAAACAACCGGTTGTTTTTTGTCTACAGAGGAGAGTCATGTGGAGCAGCATGCAGGCGACTTTAGCGTCACCGTACGCGATGTGCGTCAGCTGACCCAGCCGGAAAGCGATCTGCTGACGCTGCTGTGGGTGCTGGAGGGAAGCGTAAATCTGGCGGTGGCGGAAGGTGCGTCGCAGCCGCTCGCCGCCGACGGGCTGGCGATCGTTAACCGCAACCGTCGCTGGAGCCTGCGCAGCGCCGGGGCCAACGCCGTGATGATCCTCACCCTCTCCGCCAGCTGGCTGGCCCGCCTCGATAATGCCTTTTTTGCCGTCGATTACCAGATAACGCCGCGCACCCGGGATGCCGATGACGGCCTGCGCCGCCTGATGCGCCAGCTGCTGGTGAGCGGCCTGGTCAATCATCCTGGCCATTACCGACTGGAGGCCAACCGCTGGCTGAGTGAGATAGCGCTGCTGCTGGCCACGCGCTTTAGCCAGCCCATCGCCTCCACGCCCCGGCGCGATACCGAAAAATGGAGCCGGAGAATAGCCAGCGTGGTGGCGCGGATCGACGCTAACTATCAGCGTCGCCTCTCGTTGCAGGAGGTGGCGGCCGCGGAATTTGTCTCCGAGGCCTGGCTGTCACGCTTATTTCGCAAAGAGGTCGGGGTAAGTTTTGTCCAGTACCTCACCGCGCTGCGCCTGCGCCACGCCGCCGACCAGCTATTAACCACCCGCAAAACCGTCCAGCAAATCGCCCGCGAACAGGGATTCGCCAGTACGCGAATGATGAGCGATTTGTTTAAGCGCCAGCACGGCGTGACGCCGCGCCAGTATCGTGAACAGCATCCTCTGGAGCTTGCCCGACCGCGCCCGCCGCAGGCCGATCGCTGGCAGCCGGTGGCGGTCGACCGGCTGTATGCGCGACTCAATGAGCCGGAACCACGCGACCGGGAAAGCCCCCCCCTGCCGATCAACCCACCGCAGACCCGGGAGATCAATCTGCGCGATCGTCCAGCGCGCCCCGCAGCGCTGCGCCATACCCGGATGGTGGTGACCGTGCGCGAACTGGACGATCTGCTGCGCGAAGATGTGCGCCGGGAACTCGAACAGCTGCACCACGCCCTGCCGGTGTATGCCATCGATATCAACGATCCCTTTCTCAGCAGTCGGCTGTTCGGCACCGGCTGGGACGATCCGCAGATGGCCGGCTACGCCTGCTGGTACAACCTGCAGCAGATTTTTAGCTGGCTGGCGGCGATGGGCTGGCAGGTGATCCTGCACACCGGCGTCACCACCCGCAGTGACCTGCTGCAGCGCTTCCTGCAGCTCGCCGCCAACCAATTTCCGCCAGCCACGCTCAACAGCTGGCGCTTTGTCTGGCACTGGTCGCCGCAGGCCAGCGAAGCTGCGCGCCAGGCCGCCTGGCGGCAGCAGCGCGGGGTCCTTCATCGCCTGCTGCCGCAGCCGCAGCTGGGGATCTGGCACCGCTTTGCTCCCAGCGATCCCGGGAACGATCCGCTGTTCCACTCGCCGCTGCTGGCAGAGGCGGATTTTCTCGCCTGCCAGGCAGATGCCAACGAACAGCTGGATCTGGCCCAGGCAGACAGCCGCCGTCTGGCCTCCAGCGAACATTATCCGCTACACAAGCTGCGGCAGATCCACAGCGCCCTGCGTCAGCGTCAGCTCAACCTGCCGCTGTGGCTGCTCTCCTGGAATACGCTGACCGGCGATACACGGGATACCAACGGCCGCTTTTTTCGCGGCGCGCTGCTGATGGATAATCTGCTGGGGGTGGCGGACCAGGTCTGGCTGGCGGGGTTCTGGTTAAATTCAGGCCTCCAGGGCGAAGCTCGCGCCAACGGCAAGCTCGATACCTCCAGCCTGGCGCTGCACTATCTGCACGGCCTTCCGCGCCCGGTTTACTGGGTACTCTGGCTCTGGCGGCGGCTGCGCGGCGAGATCCTGGTTCACGATAAAAACCTGCTGCTGCTCCACCACCAGGGTCACTACCAGCTGCTGCTGCGCAATACGGTGGTCTACAATCCCTGGCTCTCCAGCGAAGCGGCCTTTATCCAGCGCTTCAGCCAGCCCTACAGCGTGCGGCTGCAGGGCCTGGATGGCAGCTGGCGCATCAAACAGCACCTGTTCGATCAGCACCACGGCGCGTTGTTCCCGCTGGTGGACGCCTTTCGCAGCCGCAGCGGCCCTGACGCCGAGGATTATCAGTGGCTAATGCATCAGGCCCGTCCGGCGCTCAGCGTGGATGAAGCCAGGCTCGATGGCTATTGGCTGCGGATCGACTCGCTGCAGAGCAATGCGCTGGTGCTGTATGAATTTACCCCTCAGCTCTCCTCCGGCGCGGATCCCGCCCCCTGAAGTAAACCGTGAATTTTCCGCTGGCTCTCCGTCGTTGCCGGATTAAAGACCAGCAGGGAAAGATCGGGACGGCCCTCCACGGCAAAGGAGGTAAATTCCAGGTCGAGCGGCCCCATCTGCGGGTGATTAATGCGCTTATAGCCCTCGCCGTGGCCGGCGACGTCATGGCTTTGCCAGAAACGGGCGAACTCGACGCTCTGCTGGCTGAGCTCCGCGATCAACTGGTCAGTTTCTTTCGTGGCGCCCATCCGCGTGACGTCGGCGCGGAAGGCGTTGACGATAAGCTGCCCCACCCTCTGCCAGTCCTCCAGAGTGCAGCGGGCCTCCGGCCGGGTAAACAGGCGGCGCAGCACGTTGCGCTCCGCCAGCGGCAGTTGGCTGTAGTCGGTCAGCACCTTGGCCGCCGGCGCGTTCCAGGCGATGACGTCCCAGCTGGCGGTGCGGATAATCGCCGGAATGGTGAAAGCGTCAAGCACCCGCTGCAGCCGCGGCGTCATATCATCCGTCACCGTCAGACGCGTCTGCGGCGGATGGCCAAAGGCGAGAATAAACAGATGCTCGCGCTCCGGGGTGGTCAGCCGCAGACCGCGGGCGATCCGCTCCAGCACCTCGCGGGAAGGCGCCCCGCCGCGCCCCTGTTCAAGCCAGGTATACCAGGTCGGGCTGATGCTGGCGAGCTGCGCGACCTCTTCGCGGCGCAGCCCCGGGGTGCGCCGGCGTCCCGCCGGGAAGCCAAACGTTGCCGGATCGAGACGCTGGCGGCGGGCGCGGAGAAAATCGCCTAAAGCATGGTTGTCAGAAGTGTTCATCATCTGCCTGTGGGTTCTGCCTGTTAGAATTTATACCCCGATAATGTCTCTACTTTTATAGTATGACATCGCAGGTAGGATACGCCTGAAACCCATTCAGGAGATCCATGATGCGTATATTTCTTACCGGCGCGAGCGGATTTATCGGCTCACGTATTCTTCCGGCGCTGCAGGCGTCGGGCCATCAGGTTATCGGCCTCGCGCGCAGCGAAAGCACCGCACAGGCCCTGAAGGCGGCCGGCGCCGAGGTGCATCGCGGCACGCTGGATGCCCCGGAGTCGCTGCTGGCTGGCGTCGGGAACGCCGACGCGGTGATCCATACCGCCTTCGACCACGACTTCAGCCGCTTTGCCGCTAACTGCGAGAAAGACCGCCAGGCGATCCTGGCCCTGGGCCAGGCGCTGCGAGGCAGCACGCGGCCGCTGGTGATCACCTCCGGCACGCTGATGGGCGACGACGGGAGCGGCGCCCCGGCCCGGGAGTCGTTCTTCAACTCAGCGCACCCCAGCCCGCGCACCGCCTCAGAGCTCGCCGGCCAGCAGTTGCTGGAGGCGGGAGTGGATGTCAGGGTGGTCCGCTTACCGCAGGTGCATGACACCGTGCGTCAGGGACTGCTGACCTGCTATATCGAACGCGCGGTCGCCAACGGGGCGGTAGCCCTGCGCGGCGAGGGAAGCAACCGCTGGTCAGCCGCCCATGTCGATGACGTCGCACGTCTGTATGTCAGCGCGCTGCTTCAGGGCGCGGCCGGCGAGCGCTATCATGCGGTGGCCGAAGAGGGGATCGCATTACGCGATATTGCCGCGGTAATTGCCCACGGATTAAACCTGCCGCTGACCCACCTGGATGAGTCGCAGGTCGACGCCTGGTTCGGCTGGTTTGCGCCGTTTACCGCCCTTGACCTGCGCGCCAGCTCGGCATGGACCCGCGAGCGCTTGCAGTGGCAGCCGGTTGGCCCCGGGCTGCTGGAGGACCTGCAGAACATGGACTATCATAAAGTGACACTGTCACAATAATCGAAACACGCTCCCCCTGTATCACACCCGACGGGTACGGCTAGTCGCCCGTCGGGTCATCGGCTTTCTCCCCGCTATACTGAATCTATTCTCTAGCGTCCGCACGCCGTCGCCGTTTGGTCAACCGCGGCCAAACAGAGCTGACTGGCGATATCGGCGATAAAAAGTTACCATGTTTCACTATACAGACTCGGTTCCGCGACTATTTTAATCAATTGACTGAATACTATACGCACCCGGTAACCGCATTATCCCTCAGGCTTGTTGAAGGCGGTGGTGAATGTCTATTAATCTTAATAAGATAGAGTTCAGCTCTATAATCAAACAGAAAATATGCGCCTGAAATTGTCATCTCTCCTGGCAGCCGTTTCCCTGCTGTGTGGGCCAGCTTTTGCCGCCCCTGCGCTCCCCGACCGCGCCGATATCCGCGATAGCGGTTTCGTCTATTGCGTCAGCGGCCAGGTTAATACCTTTAACCCGCAGAAAGTCAGCAGCGGCCTGATTGTCGATACGCTGGCCGCTCAGATCTACGATCGTCTGCTTGACGTCGATCCCTATACCTACCGGCTGGTCCCCGAGCTGGCGGAGAGCTGGGAAGTTCTCGATAACGGCGCCACCTACCGCTTTCACCTGCGCCGCCACGTCCCGTTTCAACGCACGGCGTGGTTTACCCCGACGCGGGACTTTAATGCCGATGACGTCATTTTTACCTTTGGCCGTATTTTTAACCGCGACCATCCGTGGCACAACGTCAACGGCAGCAGCTTCCCCTACTTCGACAGTCTGCAGTTTGCTGACAGCGTGGAGAGCGTCCGCAAGCTGGATAATCAGACCGTGGAGTTTCGCCTCAAGCGGCCGGACGCCTCGTTCCTCTGGCATCTGGCCACCCACTATGCGTCAATTACCTCTGCCGAATATGCCGCCCGCTTAACGCAGGACGACCGCCAGGAGCAACTGGATCGCCAGCCGGTTGGCACCGGCCCGTTCCAGCTATCCGATTACCGCTCCGGACAATATGTTCGCCTGCAGCGCCACCCCGGCTACTGGCGCGGCAAACCGTTGATGCCCCAGGTGGTGGTCGACCTTGGCTCCGGCGGCACCGGCCGCCTGTCGAAACTGCTGACCGGAGAATGCGACGTGCTGGCCTGGCCAGCCGCCAGCCAGTTGACGATCCTGCGTGACGACCCGCGCCTGCGCCTGACGCTGCGCCCGGGAATGAACATCGCCTGGCTGGCCTTCAACACCGCCAAGCCGCCGCTGGATAATCCTGAGGTGCGCCATGCCCTGGCGCTGGCGATTAACAACCAGCGCCTGATGCAGTCCATCTACTATGGCACCGCGGAGACGGCGGCGTCCATGCTGCCGCGGGCCTCGTGGGCCTACGATAATGACGCTAAAATTACCGAATATAATCCGCAGGAGGCCCGCGCCCGCCTGAAAGCCCTGGGGCTGGAAAACCTGACCCTCAAGCTGTGGGTGCCCACCAGCTCGCAGGCGTGGAATCCCAGCCCGCTGAAAACGGCGGAGCTTATCCAGGCGGATATGGCGCAGATTGGCGTTAAGGTGATTATTGTGCCGGTAGAGGGACGTTTCCAGGAGGCGCGCCTGATGGACATGAGCCACGACCTGACGCTCTCCGGCTGGGCGACGGACAGTAACGATCCGGACAGTTTCTTCCGACCGCTGCTGAGCTGCGCGGCCATCGCCTCGCAAACCAACTTTGCCCACTGGTGTAACCGGGAGTTTGACGACGTGCTGCAAAAAGCGCTGCTCTCGCAGCAGCTCTCCTCGCGGATGGACGCTTACAAAGAGGCGCAGCGGATCCTCGCCCGCGAACTGCCGGTCCTGCCGCTGGCCTCGTCGCTGCGGCTGCAGGCCTACCGCTATGATATGAAAGGCCTGGTGCTCAGCCCTTTCGGTAACGCTTCGTTCGCTGGCGTATCGCGGGAAAATACCGAAGAGGTGAAGAAGCCATGATTATTTTTACCCTGCGCCGTCTGCTGCTGCTGCTGATCACTCTCTTTTTTCTGACCTTTGTCGGTTTCAGCCTGAGCTATTTCACCCCTCATGCCCCACTGCAGGGCGCTTCCCTGTGGAATGCGTGGCTGTTCTGGTTTGAAGGGGTGCTGCACTGGGATTTCGGCGTCTCCAGCATTAACGGCCAGCTGATTTCTGAGCAGTTGCGCGAGGTGTTCCCGGCGACCATGGAGCTGTGCATCCTCGCCTTCGGCTTTGCCCTGCTGATAGGCATTCCGGTGGGGATGATCGCCGGCGTAATGCGCAATAAATGGCCCGATACCCTGATAAGCGCCGTCGCGCTGGTCGGTTTCTCGATCCCGGTCTTCTGGCTGGCGCTGCTCCTGACCCTCTTCTTTTCCCTGACCCTCGGCTGGCTTCCGGTCTCCGGTCGCTTCGATCTGCTATATGAGGTGAAAAATGTCACCGGTTTCGCGCTGATCGACGCCTGGCTTTCGGACTCGCCGTGGCGCCATGAGATGATCGTCAGCGCCGCCCGGCATATGGTGCTGCCGGTATTGACCCTGGCGGTCGCCCCCACCACTGAAGTGATCCGCCTGATGCGCATTAGCACCAGCGAGGTGTATGACACTAACTATGTAAAAGCGGCCGCCACCCGCGGCGTGTCGCGACGCAAAATTCTACTGCGCCATGTGCTGCACAACGCCCTGCCGCCGGTGATCCCGCGTCTCGGCCTGCAGTTTTCCACCATGCTCACCCTGGCGATGATCACTGAGATGGTGTTCAGCTGGCCTGGACTAGGCCGCTGGCTGATCAACGCTATTCGCCAGCAGGACTACGCGGCGATCTCCGCCGGAGTGATGGTGATTGGCGCGCTGGTGATTATTGTCAACGTAATTTCCGATATTCTCGGTGCCATGGCTAACCCACTGAAACATAAGGAATGGTATGCCCTACGATAGCACCTACAAAATAAATATTTTTGTCAATTAAAAACAATGGGTTAAATTTTTAAATTGTGCAATTTTCCTGATTTTAATACACAATTTTGTACACATTGTTTTTGACGTCATCTCCGACAGTCATCAGTTAGATGGCTGTCGGAGTTCACTTCCTACGTTTCCTCCACACCTTCTATACTTTCAGTCTGAAGACTGGAGGTAACCATGTGCGGACGATTTGCCCAATCACAGACACGCGAAGAATACCTGGCTTATCTTGCAGAAGAAGCTGATCGGGATATCGCCTATGATCCAGAACCAATCGGCCGGTACAACGTGGCGCCGGGGACTAAAGTTTTGCTTCTGAGCGAACGAGACGAACAGCTGCACCTCGATCCGGTTCACTGGGGTTACGCACCCGGGTGGTGGGATAAACCGCCTCTGATTAACGCACGCGTTGAAACGGCGGCCGCCAGCAGAATGTTTAAACCTCTCTGGCAACATGGCCGGGCGATCTGCTTTGCTGATGGATGGTTCGAATGGAAAAAAGAAGGCGACAAGAAGCAGCCCTACTTTATCCATCGTGCCGATGGCCAGCCGATATTCATGGCGGCAATTGGGAGTACACCATTTGAACGTGGAGACGAAGCCGAAGGGTTTTTGATAGTGACCGCTGAGGCCGATCAGGGGTTGGTCGATATTCACGACCGCCGGCCGCTGGTCCTTACATCTGAAGCCGCCCGGGAATGGATGCGGCAGGATATAGGCGGGAAGGAAGCCGAAGAGATAGCAGCCGACGGAGTAGTGGCCGCCGACAAGTTTATCTGGCACGCCGTGACGCGCGCAGAGGGTAACGTGAAAAATCAGGGGCCGGAATTGATACAAGATCTCACCTAAACAAAGATGTTATACCTTTCACAATGAATGGTTTCCAGCGCCTAAAGTTGACTTTTCAATCATAGATTTATTCATCGCTCAGGCACAAGAGACCCGCCTTCCTGCAGATTTAGAATCAGTTTGAAGGTCCGGTCTTAGCAGGCGCTTATCTGAAAACAGACTGGTATGCTCACCTTCATTTTTGGGTGGCAGGGTCGAATCGCTGGACATACACTGTTAGTATTAGAGTGCTTATTAGAAAGAACACTTTTTAGCAATGGGTTAAAATGTTTCACAGATCTCAACTAGGGTATACGATGATGGAGCAGAACACTTTTGTTGATCGGTTTTTCCACAGCAGCTTGGAGCTAACAGATTTCAGGAAAACTGGTGAGCGCGATATTAATACATTATTCAGCTTTCTAAACAATTTACATTCATTACAAGACAGATTCCGTGAGCAGTTTCATAGTAATATTTCACAGCACCCGGAGTTTAAATTACTGCGGATATTAAGAAACTATCATCATCATGTCGGTGACGTTGATGAATTTAGGGTTTACAATGTTAGGAATGAATTTACACTTAGCCATTCCGAGATGATTATTATCCCATTATATATAGTTGCCAAAGCGATACTCAACGCAAAAAAACGGCCTAATGCAGAAAGAGAAATACAATCCATATCAGAGTTTATCGATGATTTTGAGTATATCTCAGCGAACGATTCGTTTTTTTCGGAAAGGCGTCCTATCATTAACAAGGGTAAAACGTACTATCCAGGATTTGATATTTATAAATGTGTTTACAATATTACAAATATCATTGCTGACATCTGTCGAAAAATTCCCGAGCTATCACAAAAAAAATGCATTATTAATTTGGACGACACATACACTAGTAAAAACAACATAGAAAAACGTAATTTATTATGTCATGCCGGAGAGGTTCCATTCCTTACTACTGAAGGCTATATAATACCTTAAAAAAACTAAACATGTTATGAGGTTCCATATGCTTAAGAATTTAGCAAGGATGAAACATGCTATTACGGAATGGGCCATTAAAGAGAGCATATTGGATGATGCTACTTTTTTAACCCAAAAGGAATGGAACGACCGTGGAGAAAAAATCCACAACGATGCATTAATGGTCCTAGTAATTGACGGAAGTGGGATATTTAGTTTGTTGAACAACGGTTGTGACACAACCGAATTTGATGATCTGGTTGAGTCATTTGGCTTCTGGTATGAACGGGGCTATAGCTGGAGCCTTGGCTTTTACCCTACGGACAATTATGACTACAGAAGGCTGAATGGTAACTATACATCCAAACTTCTAGATCCGAGGTGGTTAAGGAAAGCAGCATTAGTTAAGGCCGCAGCTGGACACCAGTGCGAGGATTGTGGAGAGCAAGGACGCCTTGAAGCTCATCACTGCTATTACACGACGATGAGTCTTGGTTATGAGCCATGGGAGTATCCACTTAGTGCATTTCGGGCTTTGTGTCCTACCTGCCATATCACACGACCTATTCCTGAAATAAGGGCGAGGGCATTCCTTGCACGACTGAATCAGTCCCAACTCTCAAGACTACTCGATGGCTTAGATAATGGCTTCAACCGATTTGAAGCCGATTCCTTTATTGACTTTATGCGGAAAGCTAGTTTTCATAAAACGCATATGGATGAAGCTCTTTTACTTCTGAAAAAAAACACCGATATATATGACTAAATGTTTCATATGAGCAATAACAGTGCCCAATGATAAAGAAGGCAGCAAGTATCAGGCATACGTGGGAAACAACTTATGTTATATCTTGAGATATAGGCATCTTAAGCAACTTCCGTTCTTCGCGTTCTCCGATAACAGCAAGGCCAGCAATCTTTATGGATTAATTACCTGACTTTGAGCAGATCGCAATATCTCGTTGTATAACGGGGTGATAACATTTCTCGCTTCATTTGCCAGGCAGTCTGGAGCCCCTGCCCTGCAAAATACAGCGTACCCCTGCCATCCTTGGCGTTGAGATGGTCGAGAACTTCCATGAGCTTTTCACTGTTCTTCCGTGGAGCGTTATCATCGAAGAGGTTGAGCTGCGCTGTAAGCGTACAGCGAGAACCGTATTGACGGGGATGTGTTATTCAGTTGGCAGTGCTACGCGCCAGGGGAGTAGCTCGCTGACCCGGTTTATCGGCCAGTCAGCAATGACGTCAAGGACATAACGGAGGTAGCTTTCTGGCTCCACTCCGTTCAGTTTGCATGTCCCGATCAGGCTGTACAGCAGCGCTCCCCGCTCTCCTCCATGATCCGAACCGAAGAACAGGTAGTTTTTGCGGCCCAGGCTGACCATCCGTAGCGCATTCTCAGCTATGTTGTTATCTGCCTCGGCCCAGCCGTCGTCAGTATAGTAAGCCAGCGCCGGCCACTGGTTCAGTACGTACGTGAACGCTTTCGCCAGTTCTGAGTGTCGCGACAGCGTTTTCACCTTTTCACGCAGCCAGCTTTCCAGGGATTTCAGCCGCGGTTTAGCTTTTTGCTGACGTTCTGCAAGGCGTCGCTTCGCCGGCATCCCCCTTATTTCCGCCTCGATGGCATATAACTCACCGATCCGTTTCAGGGCTTCCTCCGTCAGCGCTGACGGGGTGCGAACGTGCACATCGTGGATCCTGCGGCGGGCATGAGCCCAGCAGGCAGCTTCCGTTATCTGTCCATTGCGGTACAGTTCGTTGAACCCGGCGTACGCATCCGCCTGCAGAACACCGCTGAAGCCAGCGAGATGGCTCTGCGGGTGGATACCTTTTCTGTCCGGGCTGTAAGCGAACCACACTGCCGGCGCCAGCTCTGACCCGGCGTTACGGTCGTCACGAACGTAGGTCCATAACCGCCCGGTCTTCGTTTTCTTATTACCTGGCAACAGCACCGGGACAGGCGTGTCATCAGCATGGAGCTTACCGTCAGTCAGCACATAGTCCTGAAGCGCCCCTTCCAGCGGTGACAGTAGCCGGCAACACGCATCCATCCAGCCCGACAGCAGTGAGCGGCTCAGCTCCACACCCTGGCGGCCGTATATTTCAGACTGGCGGTACAGCGGGGTGTGCTCTGCATACTTTGAACTCAGCACGCGGGCCAGCAGCCCCGGTCCTGCGATACCCCGCTCGATGGGCCGTGAAGGCGCGGGGGCCTGCACGATGGCATCGCACTGAGTACAGGCATGCTTTTCACGTACTGTCCGGATAACCCGGAAGGCGCTGCGCATCAGCTCCAGCTGTTCGGCGGCATCTTCACCCAGGTAACTCAGCGTACCACCACATTCCGGGCAGCATGACGCTGCCGGCAGCAGCCGTTTTTCGTCACGGGGAAGTGATTCAGGGAACGGTTTGCGGGTACGGGTCTGCCGCAGCGGGCGCTGCACGGCCGGGTCATCCACCCGGCCGGTAAGGGTATCGCTTTCTTTCTGCAACTGCTTAAGGTCGGCTTCCATCTGCGCGATACGGCGGGAGACTTTTTCGGAGCGGCTGCCGAAGTTCATCCGGCGCAGCTTATCCAGTTGCGCCTGCAGGTGATCTATTTCGCGTTCACGCTCGTTCAGCTTTTCCAGAAGGGCACGGTTCAGCGCCTCCTGTTCGGCAAGGAGACGTTTCAGTTCATCGATATTGTCAGGAAGTAAGCTGTTCATACCGGGTATATTACCTGGCTCATTCAGCGTCGACCAGGATAAAGAGGCCTACAACATAGTCAGTGACGTAAGCAGTCTTTTAGGCTGCCGCCAGTCGATACCTTCAAGGAGCATCGCCAGCTGTGCCGGTGTGAGGAACACTTTGCCATCCCGGGCTGACGGCCAGGCGAAGCGGCCGCGCTCCAGCCGTTTGGTCAGCAGACACAGTCCATCGCCGGTAGACCAGAGGAGCTTTACCTGACTGCCATTACGCCCACGGAAGATAAAAACGTGACCTGACATCGGATCGTCTTTCAGCGTCGTCTGCACCTTTGCCGCCAGGCCGTTGAAGCCGTTTCTCATATCGGTGATGCCAGCGACCAGCCAGATCTTTGTCCCTGATGGTAATGGGATCAACGTTTGAGCTCCCGTATCAGCAGGTTCAGGATATTTTCGCTGATGGCACCATTCAGACGGAGTGATCCGTGCCGGAACGTCACTTCACAGCTGATATTGAGTGATTCAGGTGCCGCAGCAGCTACAGGTTGTGACCGGGGGGAGGTTGCAGGGACAACATCTTCGGCATCAAGTGTTATCGGGAGCAGCTCAGGCACGTTGTTTTCTATTGTTGAAGGAGGACGTAGTTTTCCTTCGCGCCAGTACTGGCGCCACTTGAACAGCAAATTATCGTTGATCCCATGCTCACGAGCGAGTTGCGCTACGGAGATCTCTGGTCGATGCGAGAGTTCAACCATTTTGATTTTGAACTCAACGGGATAATTAGGGCTTTTTTTACGCACTGCGGTTAATGATTTCATGGATAGCGTCCACCATATTTGGTGTCCACTATCCTCTCAGGAATATCAGGATCTGCCAGACGGTGCTGAGACGACGCTTACGCTGCGCTACGCCCTGGCTGTAGAAATCACCAAGCATAACGCCTGCTTTCTGATAGCGATGCCCCTCTCGCCAGATTACATCGAGGCATTTCGTCGCCGCGGTGATTATGTCCCTGCTGTCTTGCGTTGGGGTTAACAGCTTTACCGATGCGCTGTTCCCATAGTACGGCTCGTTCAGCGCAAAGGGGCTGGTTTTGACAAATGCGGAGATAAATCTGCAATACTGGTGCTCACAACGGAGTTTCTCCGCTGCACGTGAGGCGTAGCTGCATATCGCCTGCCTCATCTCATGGTATTCAGTGATACGGCCCCCGAACGAACGGCTGCACACGATTTCCTGCTTTACCGGCGCGAACTCCTCAAGCCCAAGGCATGGTTCGCCGCGCAGCTCCCGCACAGTTCTTTCCAACACGACGTTGAAATGCTTCCGGATAAAACGGATATCGGTATCCGCCAACTGCAGCACAGTTTTAATCCCCATGGCTTCAAGTTTTTTACTGATGCGGCGCCCGACTCCCCAGACCTCATCCACCGGAAGCAAAGCCATCAACTTCCTCTGCCTTTCCAGATTAGACAGATCCACCACTCCTCCGGTCTGTCGCTGCCACTGTTTCGCCGCGTGATTGGCCAGCTTTGCCAGGGTTTTAGTCTGGGCTATGCCGACACCGACCGTGAGGTGCGTCCTGCGCAGAACCGTCTCGCGAATTTCCCTGCCAAAGTCGGTAAGGTCGCGACAATTCCGAACTCCTGTCAGGTCGCAAAATGCCTCATCAATACTGTAAATTTCGCAGCGTGGAGAGAGTTCCTCCAGCGTTGTCATCACTCGGTTGGACATATCGGCATAAAGCTCATAGTTGCTGCTAAACGCGATAATACCGTGCCAGCGAAACATGTCCTTTTGCTTGAAATAAGGCTCGCCCATTTTGACGAAGGGCTTCGCCTCTTGCGAGTGGGCGATCACACAGCCGTCGTTGTTTGACAGAACGACCACCGGACGCCCCTTCAGGTCAGGACGGAAAACAGTTTCGCAGGATGCGTAAAATGAGTTCACATCGCAAAGTGCAAACATCTCAGCCAGCCGATTTGATGATGTAAGTTACGACCCCGAACACATCGAGAGTATCCTCGCTACCAACGACTATCGGCGAATATGCAGGGTTCATTGGGTTAAGCTGAACCCGCGGATGCAGCTGCAGCTTCTTAACGGTAAATTCCCCATCCACAGCAGCAATAACGATATCGCCATGAACTGCTGTCCTTGAGCTATCCACAACCAGAAGATCCCCTTCCCCTATGCCGGCGTCTTTCATGCTGTCGCCGGCGGCTTTGACAAAATACGTCGCACTGGGGTGGTTAACGAGCAACTCGTTCAGATCGATACGTTGCTCAACATAATCCTGTGCAGGGCTTGGAAAACCACATTGCACAAGGTCACTGTACAACGGGATCAGCATGATCTCACGTAACTCAACGGGCGTGTAAAACTGCATAATTGACTCGCTCAGATTAATACTGTTTTTATATACAGTAGTTTTAACAGAGCGACAGATCAATATAGGTTCTGGCTATCAATTTATGTCATTGCCGTAACACATTGATGTAACGAGTAAGGTAAGTCTTAAAGTGTTTTTAGGCCTTAGCTGTTTGATGGTTTTGCGAACAATGCGAGGTTAAAATTTTTCAGCTATGGCAATGCCCTCATAGCGAATTGCTCACCTGCGATCTCTTGCATACGGTTCGCAGGTGAGCAAACTTAACCGGCTGGAAAATATTTATAAATCGTCTTCACTCCCACCCCTATCACATCGGCTACCAAACCAATGTTTTAACTGCTCAGACCAGAAATATCTGGAAGCTTTAGGCATCTTCTTGGAAGATAGACGAGCGCAAAGACGCACACAGCAATGATGTTATGTAGTATTTTCCCCTTGAGTGTGCCTGCTCAAGGGGATTTTTTATCGCCGTATTGTACTGGCAAATATTTGTAAATAGTCTTCACCCCCACGCCTGTCACATCGGCCACACGCGACTGGACAGGCGGTTAGTCCGGTATGTTTCTCGCGCTACTACTGCTTACGTTAACGTCTGGTAATGATCTAGCGGCGCGACGTAAAGCGGCGTTGAAAGCAATTATAGTGACCGGCCGGCGATGGTACTTCACACGGTTAGAATGACTCTGAAATAAATAAACATCTTCTGGATAGCGTTCTCTTCTACGAGCAATCATCGCCTCCACTGGAGGGATTGATTTAACACGTAGCTCCTTCAGGTGACCCTGTTTTCGTATCAGTATCAAGTCATCATCAATATCATCATATCGAATACTCAGCAGCCTTCCAGCGCTTAAACCCGTGTGAAAAATTAACGCCCACAAGTCAGCCCATGTATCTGAGATGGAAACAAGACTGCTGTTAATAGTTAAAAATTGCTCAAAACTTATTGTTTTCTTACCGTTCACGAACAAACCAAACTGTTTTCAAAGCTGAATGAATTGATTAAGCCAAACGTAACATATCAGGAAAAGTAGTGAAATCTTTGTCTTCAAGTCGCCGGGAGGTACTTGTAGATTGTTTTCACGTCTACACCTATCACATCGGCTACCTGCTGCCGGGTAGCGCCGTTCTCCAGCATTCGGCGGCACCGCTCCACCACTTCTTCAGTCATTACCCGGCGGCGGCCGCCGACTCTCCCCTGCTCCCTAGCAGCGGCTAATCCGGCTCGGGTACGCTCCACTATTAACTCGCGCTCCATCTCCGCCAGGGCGCTCATGACGTGGAAGAAGAAACGTCCCGCAGGCGTCGAGGTGTCGATGCTGTCAGTCAGGCTGCGGAAATTCACCCCGCGCGCCTGCAGCTCCGACACGAGTGTAATCAGGTCACGCACGCTTCGGCCCAGTCGGTCAAGTTTCCAGACCACCAGCACGTCGCCGGGCTTAAGCCTGCGTAAGGCGCGCCTCAATCCCGGCCGTCTGGCATTTTTCCCGCTCGCGGTGTCTTCAAATATCTGTTCACATTCTGCGCGAAACAGTGCTGTTTTCTGCAAATCGAGGTTTTGATCCCCTGTAGAGACCCGTGCATAGCCAATCAGCATGTTGTAACCCGTTGAAATAGCTGATTGTAAAAAGCTCCGCGCTTTCGCTCAAACCCTCGTTTGGGCGAAGCCTCTTTTTGGAGCAAAAAACATGGCCGAACTTAACCCGCCTTTGGGAACGACGACGCCTGAAATATTCCTGGATAACGTCAAGCGCGCTGACGAGCTGGTTAACGGTCCGGCCGGAACGGTTAACGACCGCGCAGGCGAACCGCTCGATACCTGGCGCCAGATGATGGCTAAGAATGACGAAGTTCGGCAGAACATCATCCCGCTCAGTAAGCAGTATCAGACGCTGGAAGCAGCCCAGGCGGATATCGCGAATATTCCGGTGGGCTCGACCACGTACTACCGTAGCCCGGACGACAGCGCGCTCGCAATCGAGGTGATGAACGTTGGCGGGACGCTGCAGCCTACCGGGAGAAAAATGCCTTCTCAGCAGGCGGTCGATGAAGCCAGCGATTCCGCAAATTTGGCGCTGGAAAGAGTTCCTGAGGAAACGGTGATGCCTGCTCTGGTTCCTGTAGTGCGTGATATGGAGGGTAAAGTACCCATCTGGCTAAAAGATGGTGATTTTGATACAAGGGGAGTAACTGATGAGTTCTCAGACAAGGTAGCGGGAAAAGGCACTGCCATTCCAGCCGCCCTGGCAATGCTTCCCAGTGAGGTCGTTTCCCCGCAGATGGTTCCCCTATTTCGGGACCTCGCGGGTAATGTCCCTGTTTATCTCGTTGACGGTAGACTAGCCGCGTATGGCGTAGACTCGTCTCTGCTCAACTTGATTTATGCCGGGCTTCAGGGCCTTTTTCAGCCAAATATGAAATTTACCGATGGGCGTAGTGCCTGGCGCTGGCGGGTAGCAAAATCGAAGTACAAACTTTCGGTGGGAGCAAAACTGAAAGTCGGTTTTACGGGGGATTCATGGACGGAGAAACGCGCCATCCCGCAGATGATGGCGAACATCCTTTACTCTGAATACAGCAAAGCTGGCGAAGGCTGGATAAATTTTGCGTCGGCTAACGGTGACACCCTTAACGGTATGTCGTTCAACATTTCCGGCTGGACGACTTACGATGCATCAGAGACAACTGCGGAGCCGACGTATGGCTGCGCACTCGATGGTTTGTGTCTCTACGCAACCGGCACGGCAGCCAGGATCACGCTCAACGCGGTCAACGCCACCTCTCTCTCTATCTACTTCAAAGATACGGCAGGCGTCTTCCGCTACACCATTGACGGCGGCACACCAGTAGTGGTCACGGGCGCAGGAACTGGCAATGTGACCAAAGTGGATGTCACGGGCCTTAGCTCTACCGGAACACATCAGCTGGTCATTGACCTGACGGGTAATACTGACACCGTGGTTATCTACGGCGTTTATGCGTCCATCTCGTCGAACGGCGTGGAAATCCAAAAATTTGGTAACGCGAACATCACGGCTGACGGTTACACAAAGGTCCTCAGTAATATCAGCTACTTTGCCCAACAGCTGAACCCGGACATCATTTTTATGATTATCGGGACCAACGACTACCGGCTGGGGCGGACACTATCGAACTTCTACACAGCACTGACTTCATGGGTGCAGGCTTATAAAGCGGCGCTTCCTGATACTGCTCTGGTCCTGATCGCCCCACCGCAATGTAACGCGTCAGGAAGTTATCCGCTTTCCTCATACCGCGATGTGATGCGGCAGGTAGCGAACGAGAACCACGTCGAGTTCTTCAGCCTCTATGATGACTTCCCTGCAGCATATGCAACGGCGAATACCTACGGCCTGTGGAATGACGCTTTGCACCTGAACAACAACGGGGCAGATTTTCTGGCCCGGGAACTTTATAACTACTTCCTCTAAGGATGACGGCATGAGTCTGAAACTAACTAACGTCGTACTTCCGGGGACGGGATACAGGCATATCAGCGAATTTATTGTTGAGGATATTTTCGCTGATCTTCCTAATAAATCCGGTCTTGTTGGTGCGTATTTTCTTTCTTCGCAGGTTGGCGGTCCGTTAAATAACTATGCTAACTTGAATATTCCTTTGTTGAAAATTGGCTCCCCGGTTGTAGGTAGCAAATATGCCACGACGGGAACAACGAATTTCTACGATACGCAGCTGCCGTCTACGCCGGTAATGACCGTTATGGGTATCAGCCTTCCTGGCGCTGATTCGCAGAATGGTGTGTTGCTTGCTAACTACTCTCAGTCACCCATCAGCGGCGATACGCTCCATTATTATCTCGGCCACGCCAGGGCGTTCGGTCAAATGGAGAGTTCGATTGCGTCGGCGGATACAGTTGTACCAACTACCGATCTTCCCGCTGGAGTGCTGGCGATAACGGGTGGCGTTATTAAAAATGCTTCCGTAAAAGCATTCGCTTACAATCCTGTAACGAATGCTATGATCTCTTCAATTTCCACGAGTGCGGGGCGAACGGTTATAACCGACAGAACGCTGCGCCTCGGCACGTCATACGCAACAACGCAATTCACTGGGGGCTCAAACATTTCCGTTGTGCTGGTATACAACGTCGAACTAACCGATGCTCAGATACTGGCAAACGCTCAGTGGCTGAAAAACAGCTTCGGAGTAGAATGGGGTCTTTGGTAATCACGAAATATCCCCCGGAATTATTCCGGGGGATGATTTTACTTATGTTTTTTGATCTACGCTGACAAGGTAATACCGGTCTAATTTCACTTGATGAATATCGGCAGGGCCAGCGCTCGCGCGATTGCTCCAGCAATGGCATACCCTCCCGTTGATGGGTCTGGGTGTAACCCATCCCCTATCATCCATGGTCTGTCTGATCCAGCTGCGTAGTCTTCGTGTTTCTGACCGAAGGACGCCTGCAGGTTCAGAAAGGCCACATCACGATCATCCCGCGCAATCTTATACATCACCTCCGCGTAAGTGGACATGGGAATACTGTTTCCGCCGTCGCGGTTATTTTCCGCTGGGCAAATCAGCAAAATATCAGCCGTTGGCCGCACAGAACGAACCCGATCTATCATCGTGAGAATATTAGCCCGGAATGTTGCGGCAGAGAGCTGTGCGCCCTGGTCGTTCGTTCCCAGCATGATTGTCACGAGGTCGGCCCCGAGGTTATCAAAAGCATCAAGCCAGCGCTGATCCATTGCATTGACCCAGTGATTGGTATGAGAACCACTACCCCCCATTTTATGAACCAGGACACCCGACATGGTTTGATTGAGGATATTCGCTCCGTACAACGTCACCGGAGGAGTGATAACCGTAAACGTTACTGTGCCGCTACCGGTTGTTGGTAACGCCAGCGGGATAATCTGCATCCCGGCGGGATAAGCCGACAGGTCAATCGTGACGGGGTCAGCCATCCCGGTTGCCTGGCACTGAATAACACCAGATCCCCCCTCGGCAAACAGGAACGAATCAAAACCCAGCGCAAAATTCTGGCTGTATGAAATCGTTGCTCCGCTTGCACTTGCTGTCACAGACGAAATATCCGGGCCATGCCCTGTGTTGTAAGCGCAGGAAAATCCGGACTGTACAACTGATGTACCCATAACATCAGTATTATCGCCGTTAGGATCAAAACCAAACGAACGCCAGCCGTACCCAATGGGGGGGACAGTTGCGGCCGTGCCTGCACTATTGAAATAGCGCCAAAGGATTTGTGCCACTTTCAGCACATAACGTGGTGACGTTCTGGTGTAGCTGTCTCCCATCATCGCAACGATAAGACGAACAGCATCCCCAAAAGACATTTTGGTCATCCGCATATGCGTTTCCCGGAGACGCTCAATACCAAAAACATCCGGGACCGCCTCTGATACAACTTCAGCGTCTTTCACTTTGACAGGCGTGCCGTCAGGCATTTCTGAAAGGTAATAGAACGCGTATTCCTCGAATGCAGTGGCGCTGTCTCCTTTCTCAACCTGGGCTTCTACATACCGATCCGAGCCAAATGTAATTCTCACATAGGCAATTTCCGAATCAGTAACGAACGAAGTCAGTGCCTGAGTGGAGGATGCATCCGTACGGATAAACGTTTTACTGGCGTTATAAAACGTAATGAACCTGGCGCCAACACGAAGTGCGTAAGACGTGCTGAATTCAACGGGAATATAATCTGAGTACACGTAACGTGAGTCAGGGGATATAACAGTGCCCGATTCATTAATATACCCTGATTGCACGGTCGCCCTGTTAAACAGGTTTTTCCCCAGTACTATCAGTCCATGCTTTACAAAATCAATATCGAGCTGGTCTGCGTCAACAATATCTCCAGGGATTCGGATCTGAAAACCGTCAGGCAGTGCTTTGCGCATGACATGCACATAGTCCTCAACGGGCGGCAGTACTGACGCTCTGGCGACAAACATCGCATCTTTGTTTGAAAGAAGAGTGGTTATTCTCACATACGCTGCCGATGCAGGCGCAGTGACAACATTAACTGCTGAAACCGACGAAAGATGTTTTTTGTCCGAGTCGTAGAAGTTAATGAAGCGCATCGACCGGCTTGAATTCAGAACATCACCCGCCGACACTTTAATGTATTCCGAGGTGATGTATACGGACCCACTGGCTGCCGGAACCGGGAACCATGCACCGAACTCATTGATATAACCATCAACCACCTTGTTCTTATTGAACAGGTTCGTACCGGGGCCGTAGAGGTCTGTTTCCGTCAGGGCTTTTACCGGTTCAGAAAAGACTACTGGCACACCTGAATATTCCGATGGGGCCTTTGATTTAAACGGCTCAAATTCGGTGGCCTTATTATTCCTTTCCACCATGGTAACAGACGCCACGACAGCAGGAATTTCTATCCGCATATACGCGGCATTTGACGGTAATGTCAGCGGATTGACAGGTTTTGTTGAATAGGACGAATCATACTGGCGGCTGATAAACACGCCTTTCGCATCATAGTATGTAGCTGCTTTCCACGGATGATCGACACAATAAGGCTGAGTCGGGTCAACAGGGATGTATCCCGATACGGTCATGCTGGTATCAGAGTCTGTAAGAATTGTGCCGATACTGGAAAGATGCACGCCGGGCATAGCGTCGGCAGGATTGAATAAGTTTTTACCTGCAGTAAAGCCCAGCGTTCGATAGGAGTTTGTCGGCGCCCCTTTGATATTATCCCGCAGTACTGCCTGATATGCCCGATAGGGCATTTCGCCAGCACCAAACGTTACCTGATAGGTGTCGATGTTTACCAGCGGTACCGAAACAATAAAATAGGCAGTACCGGCAGGCGCTGTAAATGCAGTAACAGATGAGAGATCAGACAGATAATTGTCGTTACCATCAAAAAATGTCACTACACGAGTCAGAAGCCTGGAAGTATAAGCTCCCCCGGCCACGGCAGAGATCTTTTCTGAATAGCAGTACTCAGGATTTTCCCTGGGGATCCCCGTTCCCTCAAACAGATAGAACCCGGAGATCACCGCTCCCTTGTTGAACAGGTTCATGCCGGGACCAACAAGACTGGGGATAATCCCTTCTACGGTTTTCTGTGAAACCATACGGCGCCCGGTAGGCTGCAGCGTCCCGCCAACGTTCATGACCTCGATC
>OGJI01000509.1_pt1 | contig 50504 bp, 43 predicted proteins | sample 1572031 | NCBI WGS metagenome assembly OGJI01 (sample SAMEA2582119, study PRJEB24529) | metagenome | biome: Human gut stool | place: China | collected 2011
TCCACTACGTCTGCATGGCCGAGTATGACGCCACCATGCCCAACTGCGAGGTCGCTTATCCTCCTGTTGAGCTGAAGAACGTCCTGGGCCAGTACCTGTCTGAGAACGGCAAGACCCAGCTGCGCATCGCCGAGACCGAGAAGTACGCTCATGTCACCTTCTTCTTCAATGGCGGTGTTGAGGCTCCCTACGAGGGCGAGGATCGCTGTGTCATCCCCAGCCCGAAGGTCGCCACCTACGACCTCAAGCCTGAGATGAGCGCCCCCGAGGTCGCTGACGAGTGCGTCAAGCGCATCGAGAGCGGCAAGTACGACGTAGTTATCCTGAACTTCGCAAACTGCGATATGGTCGGCCACACCGGCGTCTTTGAGGCCGCTGTCAAGGCCGTTGAGGCTGTGGATGCTGCTGTCGAGAAGGTCGTCACCGCTGTGCTGAACGCCGGCGGCTGCGCTTTCCTGACCGCTGACCATGGCAACGCCGAGAAGATGAAGAACCCCGACGGCACTCCTTTCACCGCCCACACCACCAACGTCGTGCCTTTCGTGGCCATCGGCTGCGGCGATGTGAAGCTGCGCGAGGGCGGCTGCCTGGCCGACATCGCACCCACCATGCTGCCCTATATCGGCCTGCCCGTCCCGGCAGAGATGACCGGCAAGAGCATCATCGCTGAGTAAACCTTTTTTGAAACAACGCAAGCGCCCCGCAGCTCGTAACAGAGCTGCGGGGCGCTTTTTGTGCTATTTGGCTTTTCAGCGCTCGACCCAGATGGACATCTTCGCACTGGTAGTGATGTCGCCGAGAAGGATGGTGTCCATCTTGATGCTGCAGGTCACGGCCAGCGCTTTGTTGGAATCGCTGCCGGTGAGCACCGAGGCGGGCAGGTTCTTGAGGGTCAGCACGGCGGTGCCGTCGGACAGGTCGCCGCTCAGAGTGCCGTCATAGTTCACCTCGCCGATGGCGATGCCGGTGAGACGGCCGGTCATGTTCATGGAAGAGAGCTGCTTGACCGGAAGCTCGAGAGTGAAGGTGCCGTTGGGCTGGCGGGTGAGGGTGGCTTCGCGGGCGGTGTCCACGGCACTGTCGGCCATCGACTCCTTGTCCCCGGACTCCCGCCAGAACCGGACGCCCACCGTCATCTTGACGGCGGCGGCACTGGCACTGACCGCCAGCGTCAGGAGCAGCAGCAGTGAGACGAGGAGCGCCCCGGTGCGTCTGCCCATATGCTTCAAAGATTTCGTCATATTCAAGAATCGACCTTTCCAGCCGCAGTGGCGGCTCTGTGCGTTCCAAAACGGAACGCGAAGGAATTTGTCACCGCAAAAATAACATATTCAGAAGAAAAAGTCAATCTGGCTTGTGAGGCTTTCACAAAAATGTTTCACATAAGACACATCTTATGGAAGAAAAAACACAGACTTTGCCGAAGACACAAAAAAGCCGCCTCCCGGCGGACGGGAAGCGGCAGAAGTCAGGAAAACTTAGACCTCAAAGTCGGGGTCGTCCTTCAGCACGTGGATGCTGGTCATGAAGGGGCTCTGCTCGGGGTCCTGGAACGGAGCCTCCTTGACGTACTTGTTCAGTGCGACAGCGGTGCGGGCGGGGTCGGCGATGGTGCCGGCGCCGCCAATGCAGCCGCCGGGGCAGCCCATGCCTTCCAGCAGGTAGCCGTTGTACTTGCCGGCCTTGGCCAGCATCAGCAGCTTCTTGCACTCGGCGAGGCCCTGTGCGGACGCGATCTTGACGTCCATATCGGGGTGCCACTCCTTGACCTTGTCGGCGACAGCCTTGGCGACGCCGCCGGACTGTGCGAAGCCGCGGCCTGCGCCGGAAGCGTGGACCAGATCGATCTCATCGGGGTCGACTTCGAGGTTGGCCACGTCGATGTCCTTGGCCTCGATGATGCCGGCCAGTTCCTCGAAGGTCAGCACGAAGTCCACATCAGAGCGGACAGTGCGGCGGGAAGCTTCCAGCTTCTTGGCGGCGCAGGGTCCGATGAAGCACATACGGGCCTCGGGGTCGGCCTGCTTCATCATGCGGGCGGTAAAGACCATGGGGGTCATGGTCATGGAGATGTTCTTTGCAAGATCCGGGAAGGCGGTCTTTGCCATCATGCTCCATGCCGGGCAGCAGGAAGTAGCCATGAAGTTCAGCTTGTTGGGAACCTCCTCCAGGAAGTCGTGGGCCTCATCCACGGTACACAGGTCGGCACCGATGGCGACCTCCACGACGTCGTAGAAGCCCAGAGCCTTCAGCGCAGCCTTGAGCTTGCCGGTGGAGGCCAGGCCCGGGAACTGGTTGATGAAGGCGGGAGCGACGAGGGCGTAGATGCGGTCACCGCGGTTGAAGCCCTGAATGAGCTGGTAGATCTGGCCCTTGTCGGCGATGGCACCGAAGGGGCAGTTGACCAGACACTGGCCGCAGGACACGCACTTGCTGTAGTCGATCTCGGCGCGGCCCAGCTCATCGGAGTGGATGGCACCCATGCCGCAGGCAGCGGCGCAGGGACGCTCGGTCTTGACGATGGCGTTGTAGGGGCAGACGCCGACGCAGCGGCCGCACTTGATGCACTTTTCCTGGTCGATGATGGAACGGCCGCTCTCCCAGGTGATAGCCTTCTTGGGGCAGACTTCCATACAGGGGTGTGCGAGGCAGCCCTGGCACAGGTCGGAGACCTTGACCAGCTTCTCGGGGCAGCGGTTGCAGGCAAACTTGATGACGTTCACCAGCGGGGGGTCATAATACTTATCGGCGATGGAAGCGTCCTCCAGACCGGAGACGACGCTGTTGTGCTCGTCCATGCGGCGGGTGGGCAGGCCCATGGCCAGACGAACGCGCTCCTCGACGATGGCGCGCTCAAGGAAGATGTCCTTGCGGAGCTTGCCTTCCTCACCGGGGATGATGGTGTAAGGGATCTTGCGCATCAGGTGGTTGGCCTGCTCGCCCTTGACGTTGGCGTAGGCCATCCGTGCCACCTCGGTAAAGACCTGGCGGCGGATCTGGATGACCGTCGTGTTGATTCCTCTGAAACTCATTCCAATCTCTCCTTGTTTTGAAACAACAGAACAAAAAACCGCTCTGACGCGGCTTTTCTCCGGGGCATTTGATACTGGGCTGCTGCAAACAGCCGGATGCCCCGAATAATCCACTTTTATTGTAGCATAAACCCTTCTGGAAGAAAAGGGAAAAGCCTAAAATTTGTTATGAAATTCACAACTGATATATCTTGCACAAATGCGAACAAATGGATTTATACAAAACGGCAAAGAAACGGCTAAGATTACACCATCTCGGCCCGGACACGCTCGCCGTCGTAGCTGCCCAGCCGGACGTGGACGATCTCGCCGCTCTTATGGCCCGGGGCCGAGACCACGACGGGAACGTACAGCCGGGTGTAGCCGGTGAAGAGGGTGCCGGAGAGGGGAGTCTCCAGCAGAACGTCGTCTTCGCTGCCCTCGCAGCCGGCCAGCACCTCGCGGCGGATGTCCTCGGCGATGGCGTTCATCTCCCGGCTGCGAGCCTGCTTTTCGCGCTCATGGACCTGGTCGGGGAAGTCGTAGGCGGGGGTGCCGCTGCGGCGGGAGTAGGGGAAGACGTGGACTTTCAGGAAGCCGATCTCCTTCAGGAACGCGCAGCTCTCCCGGAAATCTTCCTCCGTCTCGCCGGGGAAGCCGCAGATGCAGTCGGTGGTGAAGCTGACCGGGCGGTCGCCGTAGGCGTCGCGGAGCTGGCGGACCACCTCGGCGTACTGCTCGGCGGTATAGACGCGGCGCATCCGGCGCAGGGTGGCGCTGCAACCGCTCTGCAGGCTCAGGTGGTACTGGGGGCAGAGCTTGTCCACTGCCGCCAGCCGGGTGATGTACTCGGGGGTCAGCATATCGGGGTCAAGGCTGCCCAGCCGGATGCGTTCGATGCCCTCCACCCGGGCGCACTTCTCCACCAGCTCCACAAGGTTGGTGCCGGTGTCGAGGCCGTAGCTGGGCAGGGAGATGGCGCTGAGCACCACTTCCCGGTAGCCGGAAGCGGCCAGCTGGCGCAGCTCGGCGAGGATGCTCTCTTCTGAGCGGCTGCGCACCGGGCCGCGGGCGCGGGGGATGACGCAGTAGGCGCACTGACGGTTGCAGCCGTCCTCTACTTTAATAAAGGCGCGGGTGTGGGTCTCGAACCGCTCCACCGGCAGTTCCTCGAACCGCTCGCCCTTCGCGTGGGGGGCGATGGCGACGATGCGCTCGTGGCCGTCCAGCAGCTTGAGCACATTATCGAGGATGGCTTTCCGGTCGCCGTTGCCGCAGACCAGGTCGGCCTCCATGAACTGGGCCGCTTCCTCGGGGAAAGCCTGCGGGTAGCAGCCGGTGAGGACGGTGACGGCGCCGGGGTTCTCGCGCTTGGCCCGGCGGAGCCACTTGCGGCTCTTCTGGTCGCCGAAGTTGGTGACGGTGCAGCTGTTCACCACAAAGACGTCGGCCTCTTCGCCCTCCGGCACGATGGTGAAACCGGCGGAGCGGAACATCTGTTCCAGCGCACCGGTCTCATTTAAGTTGACCTTGCAGCCAAGGGTATAAAAACAAACTCGCATGGGGTGTCCTTTCCAAAACCTCTCCGATTTGGCTCCCCTGTCGGGGAAGCTGGCTGCGAAGCAGACGGAGAGGTTATTACCTTATAATAAACCATCCTATTATAGCAGATTTTTCCCGGGGAGAAAAGAGCATTCCGGCCTCTTTTTTTGCATAGAATGCAATCAGACAGACATTGCGGGGGAGGGACAAGGGATGGAACGAAAGAATTTTGCGGTGCTCTGCGCAGCCGTGCTCTGCTTCTGGCTGTTTGCACTGGCCCTTGGAACGGCTGAGGGCGTGGGCCTGCGGGCTGTCATGCACCCGGAAGAGCGGGCCGTCAGCGCCGACGTCGAGGAAGCGGCAGAAGGAATTCTGCTGCCGACTGCAGCCGCCGCGCCTCAGCTCGACCTCAACTGCCGCGCTGCCATCCTCATTGAGCAGGGGAGTGGACGGGTCCTCTACGAGAAGAACGCCGACGAGCGGGTCCCCATCGCCTCCATCACCAAGGTGATGACCCTGCTGCTTGCTTTCGAGGCTGTCCACGACGGGCGGCTGACCATGGAGACGCCGGTGCCGGTGAGTGAGCACGCCTACCACATGGGCGGCAGTCAGATCTGGCTGGAGCCGGGGGAGCACTTTACATTGGACGAGATGATAAAGGCAATCTGCGTTTCCTCTGCTAACGACGCGGCAGTGGCCGTGGCCGAGCTGGTGGGCGGCAGTGAGCCGGCCTTCGTGGAGCAGATGAACGCCCGGGCCGCCTCGCTGGGAATGGAGCAGACGTCTTTCCGCAACGCCTGCGGGCTGGACGCCGAAGGCCATCTCTCCACGGCCCGGGACGTGGCCGCCATGAGCCGCACCATCCTGAACACCTGCCCCGAGGTGCTGCACTACACCGGCATCTGGACGGATACCCTCCGGGGCGGGGCGACCCAGCTGGTCAATACGAATAAGCTTCTCCGCCGGTATGAGGGGATCACCGGCCTCAAGACCGGCACCACCGGCGGCGCGGGCATCTGCATCTCGGCCAGCGCCACCCGGAACGGCCTTTCCCTCATCGCGGTCATCTTGGGCGCACCATCCAGCGCCGACCGCTTCGACGCCGCCACGACTCTGCTGGACTACGGCTTCGGGGCCTATGAGGCCGCGCCGCTGCCAAAACTCGAGGCACAGCCGCTCCAGATCACGGTCAGGGGCAGCGCGGCAGGCAGCGTCCCGCTGGATTACTCGGCCCTGCCGGAGACGGTGCTGGTGGAGAAGGGGAGCGGGGCATCCCTGCATACCGAGCTGACCCTGCCCGAGGAGCTGGAAGCCCCGGTGGAGCGGGGCCAGACGCTGGGCAAAGCCGCCGTCTATCAGGGCGAAGCACTTCTGGAAGAGTACGAAGTGCGTGCTGCCGCCGATGCGCCGAGGATGACTGTCCGGGATGCCATCGGCCTGCTGTGGCAGAGCCTCACCGGCGCGGCATGACCGAAAACTGCGCACTACCGGTCAAAAACGGTCATCGAGGGCAAAGAATGGCTTGGACGTTTATATAAAAGATGTAAGAGCATACAAAACAACACTATTAAAATTGTATGAAAAGCGAGGATTTTGGCCTTGACTTTGCCCGGCGGGAACGGTACACTTATACCAAGAAAAACCCTCGCCGGGCAAAGAGCCCGTAAAATGTTTTGGAGGTTTTGATAGAATGAGTCTCGCTCTGAATACAAAGCACCTCTCCAGTTTCATCAACGAAGAGGAATACAAGGCCATCTACCCCCAGGTAGAGGCCGCGCACAAGACGCTGGAAGCCAAGAACGGCCCCGGCAGCGACTTCCTGGGCTGGATGTATCTGCCCCGTGATTATGATAAGGAAGAGTTCGAGCGCATCAAGGCGGCTGCTGCCAAGATCCGTGAGGATTCCGACGTTCTGGTGGTCGCCGGCATCGGCGGCAGCTATCTGGGCGCACGCGCCGTCATCGAAGCTGTCAAGGGTATGTACCACAATGAGCTGGACAACGGCCTGAAGATCTACTTCTGCGGCAACAGCATCAGCCCCACCTATCTGAATGACATCATCGCGCTGTGCAAGGGTAAGCGCTTCTCCATCAACGTCATCTCCAAGTCCGGCACCACCACCGAGACCTCTCTGGCCTTCCGTGTGCTGCGCAAGCTGCTGGAAGACGAGATGGGCGTGGAAGAAGCCAACAAGCGCATCTACGCCACCACCGACCGCGCTAAGGGTACCCTCAAGCAGCTGGCTGACGCCCAGGGCTGGCCCACCTTCGTCGTCCCCGACGATGTCGGCGGCCGCTACTCCGTGCTTTCCGCTGTGGGCCTGCTGCCCATCGCTGCTGCCGGCATCAGCATCGACGACGTCATGAAGGGCGCAGCCGACGCTATGGAGCGCTTCTCCGTGCTCAGCCCCGACAACGACGCCTACAAGTATGCGGCCATCCGCAACATCCTGTACCGCAAGGGCAAGAGCATCGAGATCCTCGAGTGCTATGAGCCGAACTTCACCCTCATGAACGAGTGGTACAAGCAGCTGTTCGGTGAGAGCGAGGGCAAGGACAACAAGGGTCTGTTCCCCGCAAGCTGCATCTTCTCCACCGACCTGCACTCCATGGGTCAGTTCATCCAGGAAGGCTCCCGCACCATGTTCGAGACTATCGTGGATGTCAAGAAGCCCGCACAGGACCTCTTCATCGACAAGCTGGAGGGCAACTTCGACGGCCTGAACTTCCTGGCTGACCAGAACATGAGCGTGGTCAACCGCAAGGCCATGGAAGGCACCATCCTCGCCCACACCGACGGCGGCGTGCCGGAGGTGGTCATCGAGGTGGACGACCTGTCCGCTTATAATGTGGGCTACCTCATCTACTTCTTCTGGCGTGCCTGCGCCTGCAGCGGCTACCTGCTGAGCGTCAACCCCTTCAACCAGCCGGGCGTCGAGAGCTATAAGAAGAACATGTTCGCTCTGCTGGGCAAGCCGGGTTATGAGAACCTGACCGCCGAGCTGGAAGCAAAGCTGAAGTAAGAGCAAGCGGAACAAAAAACGATCTCCCGCCGTGAGGCGTGGAAAATACAGGAGGACAGAACTATGATTAAACTGATTGTTGGCACCAAAGGCTCCGGTAAGACCAAGGCTATGATCGACATGATCAATGATTCGGTCAAGACCTCCAAGGGCAACGTCGTTGTCGTCGAGAAGGGCATGAAGCTGACCTATGAGGTCCCCAACGCCGCCCGTCTCATCGACCTGGACGAGTACAAGATCGCCGGCGGCGAGATGCTGTACGGCTTCGTGGCCGGCCTGCTGGCAAGCAATTATGACATCACTGACCTGTACATCGACGGCATCCTGAAGGTGCTGGATCACGACATCAACCGTCTGGGCGTCGTTCTGGACGAGATCGCTGCTGCCGCCGGCGACTCCATCAAGGTCACCGTTACTGTCAGCGCTGACGAGGCTGCTCTGCCCCACGATGTGAAGAAGTACCTGTAAAATAACTCTGAAATTTCTGATTTGAAGCATCCCAGACAGGCAGGAAACCGGAGAATTTGAAATTTTTTCGGTTTTCTGCCTGTTTTGGTGTTGACAAAGGGCTGTGTTGGCGCTATACTAACAAAGCAGCCTTTTATGAGGTGTACTATGCAATTTGACCTGAGAAAGTTTATCGTATCCGGCACGAAACCTTACGCCGCAGAGTTTCAGTGTGATTTGTCTGCAAAGGATTTTGCCGGTGCAAGGATCGAGCAGCCTGTGACGGCCCGCTTTGAGGCGGTGCCGGATGGCGAGGAGATCCGGATGACGCTGCGGGCAAACGCATTGGTGCACGGAGAGTGTGCCCGCTGCCTCGACCCTGTCGAACGGGAAGAGACGGTGCAAGCAGAGTGGACGGTCAGGGAGCGCGATCTGGATGACCCGGATTTCGACCTGCCCCTCAACGAAAAAGGACATCTGGATGTGGATGAATGGCTCTGTCAGGAATTCATGTTCCAGATACCGACGGTGCTGCTTTGCAGCGCTGACTGCCCGGGCTTGTGTCCCCGGTGCGGGAAGAAGATGGCCGAATGTACCTGCCCTCCGGCAGAAGCTGAGGCCGAACCCGCAGACGCAAGGCTAGCGATACTCAAATCACTGCTGAACTGAGAAACCCATCAAGGAGGTGCAAAAATATGGCAGTACCTAAGAGACATCTTTCCAAGGCCCGCCGCGACAAGCGTCGCAGCAATGTTTGGAAGCTGGAGGCCCCCGCACTGGTCAAGTGCAGCAACTGCGGCTCTCTGAAGCTCCCCCACCAGGCATGTGGCAACTGCGGTTACTACAAGGGCGAGGAAGTCATCAAGAAGGGCTAATTTGCGCAGAATTGGTGGCACATTGGTGTTATGTACAGAAGGGGAGGGCGCAATGCCTTCCCCTTCTTGCTTTGTCTTGAAAACGAAATTGTGAGGTGAAAGCATGGCCATCAAGATCGAGCGCGTGGAAGAGGGCAGCGAAGCCGCTGTCCTCGGCCTCGCTGGCGGCGACGAGCTGCTGAGCGTGGACGGCAACGAGCTGAACGACACGCTGGACTATGATTTTTATACCGACAGCAAGAGCTTCCACCTCAAAGCGAGAGTGGCGGACGGCATCCGGGAGTGGGACGTCCGGCGGGAAGAGCGCGGCCCCTTCGGCTGCGGCTTTTCCACCTATCTGGGCGACCAGAAGCACTCCTGCTCCAATCACTGCATGTTCTGCTTCATCGACCAGCTGCCCCCGGGAATGCGTGAGAGCCTTTACTTCAAGGACGACGACGAGCGCCTGTCCTTTTTGTTTGGCAACTATATCACCATGACCAACATGCAGGACCACGAGATCGACCGCATCATCAAGATGCACATCTCGCCCATCAACATCTCGGTCCACACCACCAATCCCCAGCTCCGCGTGCGGATGCTGGCGAATAAACGGGGCGGCGAGGTGCTGAAGTACCTGCCCCGTCTGGTGGAAGGCGGCATCGCCGTCAACTGCCAGCTGGTGCTCTGCCGGGGCATCAACGACGGCGACGAGCTGCGCCGCACCCTCACCGACCTGCTGGAGCTGACCCCGATGGTGCAGAGCGTGGCGGCAGTCCCCTGCGGCGTGACGGATTACCGCCAGAACCTCTTCAAGCAGACGCCCTACGATGCCGAGACCAGCGCCGCCGTCATCGACATCATGGAAGAGTTCGGCGACGAGTGCAAGCGCCGCCACGGCAAGCGCATCATCTACCCCAGCGATGAGTGGTACCTCAAGGCCGGCCGCCCCATCCCGGAGCCGGAGTTCTATGAGGACTACGACCAGCTGGAAAACGGCGTGGGCATGATGAGCCTCTTCCGGGAGGAATTTCTGGCCGAGCTGGAAAAGCCCCACCGCATCTATGGCACCAAAAAGATGGATGTCGTCACCGGCACCATGGCCTCGCCCCTCATTACCGAGATGATGGACGAGCTCCACCGCCAGTACCCCATGATAGAAGTAAAAGTGCATCCCATCAAAAATAACTTCTTCGGCGGCAACGTCGGCGTGGCGGGCCTCGTCACGGCGACGGACATCATCGCCCAGTGCGAGGGTCGGCTGTCCAGCGGCACGCTGGGCGTGCCTGCCGTGATGCTGCGGGAGGAGAAGGACACCTTCCTCGATGATATGACCATCGAGCAGCTGGGCCAGCGGCTCGGCGTAAAGGTGGAAGTCCTGCCCACCAGCGGCGGCGACGAGGCCAAGGCCCTGCTGCGCAGCGGCCTGCATATCGCCCGCCGGAGAAGACCGTAATTTTACCCCTTTTGTGAAAGGAGGAACCCCCTATGAGCAAACCGATCGTTGCTGTGGTGGGCCGCCCCAACGTGGGCAAGTCCACCCTGTTCAATAAGCTCTGCGGCCAGCGTCTGGCCATCGTGGAGGATACCCCGGGCATCACCCGCGACCGCATCTTCGCCAACTGCGAGTGGAGCGGTCACGAGTTCCTGCTGGTGGATACCGGCGGCATCGAGCCCAAGGCCACCGAAGGCATCCTGGCCCATATGCGTGAGCAGGCCCAGATCGCCATCGATACCGCCGACTGCATCATCATGGTGGTGGACGTGCGCAACGGCCTGACCGCCGCCGACGAGGACGTGGCCCATATGCTGCGCCGCAGCCACAAGCCCATCATCCTCGCTGTCAACAAATGCGACAACGTGGGCGAGACCCCCATGGAACTCTACGAGTTCTATAACCTCGGCTTCGACGAAGTCATGCCCATTTCGTCCGTCCACGGCCACGGCACCGGCGATCTGCTGGACGCCGTCTGCGCCCACCTCGATTTCAGTGAGACCGTCGTGGAGGAAGACCGCATCCCCGTCGCCATCATCGGCCGCCCCAACGTGGGTAAGTCCAGCCTGACCAACCGCATCCTCGGTGAGAACCGCATGATCGTGGCCAACGAGGCCGGCACCACCCGCGACGCTATCGACACCCCCGTGGACAACGCTTATGGCAAGTTCATCTTCACCGATACCGCCGGTCTGCGCAAGCGCAGCAACATCACCGACGGCCTCGAGCGCTACATGGTCGTCCGCGCACTGGCCGCCGTCGAGCGCAGCCGCGTGGCCCTCATCCTCGTGGACGCCACCGTCGGCTTCACCGAGCAGGACAGCAAGGTGGCCGGTTACGCCCACGACCAGGGCAAAGCCTGCATCATCGTCGTCAACAAGTGGGACGCCGTGGAGGGCAAGGAGACCAACACCATGGAACTGCAGCGCCGGGGCTATGCCGAGTGCTTCAGCTTCATGGGCTACGCTCCCATCATCTTCATCTCGGCCCAGACCGGCTACAACGTCAACAAGCTGATGCAGCTCATCCGCGACGTGGACAGCCAGAACGGTGCCCGCGTGCCCACCGGTGTGCTGAATGAGATGCTGGCCCGTGCCACCGCTCGGATGCAGCCGCCCAGCGACAAGGGCCGCCGCCTGAAGATCTTCTACCTGACCCAGGCTTCCACCCGGCCTCCGACGTTCGTGGCCTTCGTCAACGCGAAGCACCTGTTCCACTTCAGTTATCAGCGGTATATCATCAACCAGATCCGCGAGAACTTCGGTCTGGAGCACACCCCCATCCGCCTTGTCGTGCGTGAGCGCGGCTCCGGCGAGGTGGGCGCGAAGGACGTATAAGGGAGGGAGACTGGTTCTATGACCGCATTTCTCATTGTGCTGGCGGTCGCTGCCGAAGCCTATCTGCTGGGCAGCGTGGACACCGGCATCCTCGTCAGCAAATACCTGTACCATGACGACGTCCGCACCCACGGCTCGGGCGCTGCCGGTATGACCAATATGCTGCGCACTTTCGGCAAGAAAGCCGCTGCCCTCACGGCGGTGGGCGATGTGCTCAAGGGCGTCGTGGCTGTCTGCCTTGGCCGGTGGCTGTTCGGCCATCTGCCCGCTGACGCTGCCGTCTCGCCCTATCTGGGCGTCTATCTCGCCGCCATCCTCGCCGTGGTGGGCCACTCCAAGCCCATCTACTTCGGCTTCAAGGGCGGCAAGGGCGTACTGGTGGCTGCCGGTGCCATTCTGGCAGTCCAGCCGGTACTGCTGCCGGTGCTGGCACTCATCTTCCTCGTCTGCCTGGTCCCCACCGGCATGGTGTCGCTGGGCAGCATCACCATGGCCGCGGCCTACCCGGTCCTGACGCTGGTGTACAGCCTCATGCGCGGCCTGCCGACCCGGGACGTGGTGGTCTGCACCGTCGGCGCTGCCATCATGGGCGGCATGGTCATCTGGATGCACCGTTCCAACATCCAGCGCATCCGGAACGGCAAGGAGTACCGTTTCGGCCAGAAGCACAAGAACAGCTAAGCATAAAAAGATGCCCCGCAGGCAGCTCTCGACGAGCGTCCTGCGGGGCATTTTACGTTGTCAGGCTCATTTCGGATCTGCTTCCAGCAGCGTGTCGGTGTTGTCCTCGTACTTGGGGTCTTCGATGGCGACTTCAAGCTCCGTGTCGGTATCGTCATGATGCAGGTGCTTGCGCAGCCGGGCGGCGAATTCCTCTGACGGGATGCCGCTCTGGCTGGGGGAAAGGTCGGGTGCGGGGTGGCCGTCGGGCAGATGAGCGCCGAAGGCCGGTACGAAGAAGAACTTCCGCACGATGAAGATGAGGGCGATGGCGCCCACGCTCAGCAGGTTCTCCAGTGCGGACTCATGCCCCACCACCATGTGGCGTGCGATGGCGTAGAGCAGCACTTCGAGGCTGGAACCGGGGCTGTGCTTGGCCAGCATCTTGATGAACTCGATGCCGATGACGATGTCCAGCGCCCGCTGTAAGAAGATGCTCACCTCGGCGTCGTTGCCGTCGAACAGCAGGCCGGGCATCCACTTCAGCAGCGGCACCATCGACAGCAGCAGGCCGATGAGGACGAGGCCGGACAACAGGATCTCGAGCAGGGTGGCTGTACTGATGATCTTGTTGCGCAATTCGGCGCGGCTGTGGCTTTCAACACGGGAATTGGACATGGGCAGGGACCTCTCTTTCAAATTTGACCGGAAATCTTTTACAACAGTTCGATTCTATTGTAACAAAAGCGAAAAACGAAGTCAATTTCTCCGGCTGGGAAAGTTAGCCAGCATGAAAAACTGGAATCGAAGGCAGACAAAGAGGGGCCGTCCGCACCCGGAATGGAGTGCAGACGGCCCCTCTTTGTGCTGAAAAGGCGGCTTAGGCCTCAGCAATGGCTTCGATCTCACAGAGCACGCCCTTGGGCAGGTCTTTCACGGCCACGCAGCTGCGGGCGGGCTTGGAGGTGAAATACTTGGCGTACACCTCGTTGAAAGCGGCAAAGTCGGCGATGTCGGCCAGGAAGCAGGTGGTCTTGACCACCTTGTCAAAGCCCACGCCGGCAGCTTCGAGGATAGCGCCCACATTGCGGCAGCTCTGGTCAGCCTGTGCGGCGATGCCCTCGGCGACTGCGCCGGTGGCGGGGTCTACCGGGATCTGGCCGGAGGTGAAGACGAGACCGCCTACGGTGTAGCCCTGAGAGTAGGGACCGATGGCGCCGGGAGCTTTTTCGGTGCTGATGATGTTCATATCGATTACCTCACATATCATAAATAGGGGAGTCTCCCGCCAAAAGGGGGAGCCGATGAAAAAAGTCTACCACCAACTGTCCCCGCCGTCAACGGCCAGCAGGGAACGGTCCCGGAATTTTCGGAAAAAGGGGATGTAAAATTATTTGGAAAAATCTGTGCAAATCATCTTGACAAGAAATAAACTTTTATGATAAAAATAGAGCATGAAAGTAACATTTTTGCAGGAAAAACGCAGGCGCAGCGCAGGCAGGAAAGTCGGCTTTGCGCAGGCGCGTTTCTTTTTTGCAGAAAAAGCGAATTTCTGAACCCTCGGAAGGGGCAAAAAGGATAGGATATGTCGATTTTGGTAGATGATTCAAATAAAACAGCCTGCCGTGCAGCGGAGGCTGGACTGCAGCAGAAAAACTGTGCTGCGCTGGTGCGCCCGGCAGGTACGGGCAAAGGCTGCATCGTGTGGGAGCTGCTGGATACCCACCCTGAGATGCGTGTGCTCTGGGTGGTGTCCTGCGCTGCCCGTCTGGAACTGCGCCGCGCCCTGACAAAGCGGCTGGGCCGGACGCTGGGCGGCCGGGTGCGGCTGATGAGCTGCGAGCAGCTGGCCGTGCAGAATGCGCTGGGCTGGGTGGCGCTGGCGGAGTTCCGGCCCGGCCTGCTGGTGCTGGACGGCTGGAGGGAGATGAGCGCAAAGGACTGGGCCGACTGCGTCCAGCCTCTGTTCCGCCTCTGCCCGGGGGCAAAGCTGCTGGCTCTGGGGGAACCGGACGCCCCGGGCGACAGCTGCCGCGCTGCCGAGGAGATGCTGGCCGACGCCATCGTGGAGCCGCTGGCGCTGGGCGGGGCGATGGCCGAGGGTCTGCTGCCCATGCCGGCCTCCTATACGGCCCTGCTCTGGCCGCTGGAAGATGCGATGGCCCGCCTCCGTGCTGAGGTGAAGAACCTCCATCTGCCGGGCTGCCCTGACCCCAACGCCGAGAAATATCAGGCTCTGAGCCTCGCCGTAGAAAAGCTTCCGCCGGTGGAACAGCTGCTGGCGCAGTGGCTCCCGGATGCTGCCGGGCGCTGCCTCGTCCTCTGCGAGGATGATGCAGCGGCGGCGCAGACCGCAGAGCAGGCCGAGAAGCTGTTTGGTGCAGGAACACATATTTATAAGGATGCAGAAAGCTTTGCGGCCGATGAAGCGGCCACCCTCCGGCTGCTGGTCTGTGCCAACGGCCCGGCGGTGCAGGTTCCTCTGGCCGGGATCTCGGGCGTGGTGCTGGTGCGCCGCAGCGCTGAACCGACCACATACCGGCAGATGCTGGCCCGCGCCCTTGCGGCCTGCGGCAGTGTGCCGGTGGCAGAGCTGAGCGCGGCCTTTGAGGCGCTGACCTGTGTGCAGCAGCTGCGGAAGGAGTGCAGCGCGGCGGGGGCAGAAGCCTTCCCGCTGGAAGAGCCCCTTTCTGCCTGCCGCCGGGCTTACCGGCAGCTCCGCCGCGCGCTGGACTCCGACTGGGAGCGCTATTATGCCGCCGCAAAGCAGATGACGGCAGAGGGAAAGACGCTGGACGTGCCTCGCTCCTACAGCTTCGGGGGCGTGGCCGTGGGCCGCTGGCTGGAAAACCAGCGCCTTGTCCAGGCCGGAAAGAAAAAGGGACGCCTTACCGCCGCGCAGGCCGCCCGGCTGGACAAAATCGGCATGAACTGGAAAAAGCGACTCGAGCTGGCGTGGGAGAACGGCTGTGCTTCGGCCCGGCGGTACCGCGACTGCCACAGCGACCTGCTGGTGCCGGTCCATTATAAGGATAAGGACGGCTTTGCACTGGGCGAGTGGATCGTCTACAACCGCCAGCGCTATCTGAGCGGGAACCTGACGTCAGACCGCGTCGAACGCCTCGAGGCACTGGGCATGGTGTGGGACACCGGCAGCATCCTCTGGGAGAAGAGCTATGCCGCCGCCGTCCAGTATTATCTGGAAAACCACACGCTGGAAATTCCCGTCAAGTATGTCACGCCGGACGGCATGGCGCTGGGCGTCTGGCTGGGCAGTCAGCGTGCCGCTTATAAAGAAGGTGTGCTGACCGACGCCCAGATCGAAAAGCTGGAAGCGCTGGGAGTGGACTGGACGAACCGGAACGACCGCAAGTGGCAGACCGCCTACGAGGCCGCCGTGAAGTACCACGCCGCCCACGGGAACCTCGACGTTCCCACCGAGTACATCGACGAAGACGGCATCCTGCTGGGCAAGTGGGTGTCCCGCCAGCGGTACGCATGGCAGAACCCCGAGCGCAGCAGCGCCCGGGTGACGCTGGAGCGGAAAGCTCTGCTGGACGAGCTGGGCATGAACTGGGAAAAGACCGACTCGTGGCAGCACCGCTACGAGCTGGCCGTGGAATACAAAAAGGAGCACGGCAGTCTGGCCGTTCCGGCCCAGTACCGGACGGAGGACGGCATCTGGCTGGGCAGCTGGCTGTCCCGTCAGAAGCAGATGCTGCGGGAGGGCAAAAAGCTTTCCGCCAAGCGCCGCGCGGCCCTGAAAGAGCTGTTCAAGGGCGAAAAAGGCCGACGCCTCAGCGCCCCGGTGCCGCCCGCGTGCAGTGTGCGGGAACAGAACTGGCTGGATAACTACCAGAGCGCCAGGCTCTACGCCGAGAAGAAGGGCAGCCTCCTCGTGCCTGCCGGATATGTGGACGAGAACGGCTTCCGTCTGGGCGTCTGGATCTCGAACCTCCGGGCTGCCCGCAAGGCCCGGCCCAGCTCGTTTCAGGTGACGCCGGAGCATATCGCTCTGCTGGACGCCATCGGGATGCAGTGGGACGCCCGAGAGGCCAAGTGGGCCGGGGCGTTCCGCCGCGCCGAAGAGTACCGCGCCGCCCACGGCGACCTGCTGGTGCCGGTGAACTATAAGACCGAAGACGGCTTCTGCCTCGGCGACTGGGTCTGCCGGATGCGCGAAAACTACGCCTGTGCCGAGAAAAAGCTGACGGCAGAGCGCATCGCAAAGCTCGAAGCGCTGGGCATGGTCTGGGTCGTGCCGCAGGAGGGCTGAGATATTGCATTTTAGGGCGGAGTGTGGTATACTTCACCTCGTCTGAATAGAAAACAGCAGGTGCCTGCCGCCGGGGTCTCGTCCCCGGCCGGGAGGGTAAAAGGGAAGCGGGTGCGAGTCCCGCGCGATCTCGTCACTGTGATAAGGGAGTCCGTTGCCTTGGCGCTCAGCGCCGGTCACTGGAGGCTTTGCCTCTGGGAAGACGGCAGCGGGCGGTGAGCTTTCAGTCAGGAAACCTGCCCGCTGTTGGTACAGGAGCGTCCGGCTCCGGATCACGAGGAATTGGTCGTACCAAAAAGCCCGAAAGTTCAAAGGGTCTTTTTGCTGTGCCTTCCGCGCGGTGAAAAGGCTCTTTTTTCGTTTGAGCTGACCCCCGTTTCGTACCCTTTCTATCGGAAAAGTACATTCCACACAAACAGAAAGGACTCAAACAATGCGTAAGGCAACCAACAAGAACTGGCAGCGCGTCACCGCCGCTGCCGCCGCACTGGCCCTGTGTGCCGGTGTCCTCACCGGCTGCGGTGCATCTTCTTCCACTGCCGCCAGCAGCACCGCCGCAAGCTCTGCCGCCAGCGAAATGAGCAGCGAGGAGGCTGATGAAATGGCAGCAAAGAATGTGGCAGACCTCATCGACGCCATCTATGTGCAGGAGCGCAACGAGAACACCGACGCTCAGTGTGAGGCTGCAAAGGCAGCATGGGATGCTCTGACCGACGCTCAGAAGGAGATGGTCGAGGGCGAAGAGGCAAGCCCCGAGTACTTTGGCCGCGACACCGGCGACGCCTCTAAGGACGACGCCCGCAACCAGGACAACATCGGCGACAACGAGATCCTGGTCGTCAGCTTCGGCACCTCGTTCAACGACAGCCGCGCAGCGGACATCAAGGGCATCGAGGACGCCATCCAGGCCGCATATCCCGACTGGTCTGTCCGCCGCGCCTTCACCGCACAGATCATCATCAACCATGTTCAGGCCCGTGACGGCGAAAAGATCGACAACATGGAGCAGGCTCTGGAGCGCGCTGTTGCCAACGGCGTGAAGAATCTGGTCATCCAGCCCACCCATCTGATGCATGGCGCTGAGTACGACGAGATGATGGAGATGGTGGACAGCTACCGCGACAAGTTCGAGTCTGTCGCTGTCGCTGAGCCTCTGCTGGGCGAGGTGGGCAGCGATGCCACCGTCATCAACGCCGACAAGGAGGCTGTCGCCAAGGCCATCACCGCTGAGGCCGTCAAGACCGCCGGTTTCGACAGTCTGGACGCCGCTGCTGCGGACGGCACCGCCTTCGTCTTCATGGGCCACGGCACCTCCCACACCGCAAAGGTGAGCTATAGCCAGATGCAGGCTCAGATGAACGCTCTGGGCTACAAGAATGTCTTCATCGGCACCGTCGAGGGCGAGCCTGAGGAGACTGCCTGCGAGAACGTCATCGAAGCTGTCAAGGCCGCCGGCTACACCAAGGTCGTCCTGCGTCCCCTGATGGTCGTTGCAGGTGACCACGCCAACAACGATATGGCTGGCGACGACGAGGATTCCTGGAAGAGCCAGTTCGAGGCCTCCGGCGAATTCGACTCTGTCGATTGCCAGATCGCCGGTCTGGGCGAGGTCGCTGACATCCAGCAGCTCTATGTCGCACACACCAAGGCCGCTGTCGATTCCCTGAACGGCTGAGCATAAGTCTATGATTGCCCGGAAAGGAGTGCCTTTTCGGGCAATTTCTTTTTCCGTCTGCTTTGAATTCGGGCCATTGCGTGTTATAATCTTTTCTGTAAAATAGATACTTCGAGGTATATCATCATGAAACTGAACCATAAATTTGCTCTTCTGCTGGCCGGCGCTGTGCTGGCTGGTTCTCTCACCGGCTGCGGCGCATCCGGCACCCCTGCCAGCTCTGCCGCTTCCTCCGAGGCTGCGGCTTCCTCCGCCGTGAGCGAGGCAGCTTCCGAACCGGCGGCAGAGGCCGCTCTGCCCGACGGCGTCTACACCGCCGACTTTGACACCGACAGCTCCATGTTCCATGCTAACGAGGCCAATGACGGCAAGGGGACCCTGACTGTGAAGGACGGTCAGATGACCTTCCACGTCAGCCTCGTCTCCAAGAAGATCGTCAACCTCTACGTCGGCATGGCCGCTGACGCCGAGGCCCACGAGGGCGACTGGCTCCAGCCCACCACCGATGTGGTGAACTACAGCGACGGCACCTCGGATGAGGTCTACGGCTTCGACATCCCGGTGGAGGCTCTGGACGAGGACTTCCAGCTGGCCATCCTCGGCTCCAAGGGCAAGTGGTACGACCATACCGTCCGTGTCGCCAACGCCCAGCCTGCTGCGGCGGAAGCACCTGCCGACGGCACCTACACCTGCGACGTGACCCTTGAGGGCGGCTCCGGCCGTGCCACCGTGGAAAGCCCTGCGGCCCTGACCGTGGCCGACGGCAGGATGACCGCCACCATCGTCTGGTCCAGCCCCAACTACGACTATATGTTGGTGGACGGCGAGAAGTATCTGCCCACCAACACCGAGGGCAACTCTACCTTCGAGATCCCCGTCACTGCTTTCGACACCCCGCTGGATGTGGTGGGCGATACCGTCGCCATGAGCACCCCGCATGAGATCGAGTATACGCTGACCTTCGCCTCTGCATCCCTGATCGAGGCAAAGTGACGATGAAACGCCGCAATTTCCTGAAAGCCCTGCCTGCCGCCGCCCTCACCCTTGCGGGCTGCGGGCAGCACAAGACCGCCCCGGCCAATACAGCATCCCTCGTGTTCGACCACAGCTACCCGCTGGACTATGCCACCCAGTTTTCCGCCGACTGCTATGAGGGCGGCTATGTGATGATCGACATCCCGGACGCCGGGCGGTTCCTCGTCGTCCCCGAGGGGGCCGCCGAGGTGGACGACCTGCCCCAGGACGTCGTGGTGCTGCGCCAACCGCTGGATCATATTTATCTCGTCTCCACCTCGGTGATGGACCTCTTCGTCCATCTGGACGCGCTGGACAGTATCGCCCTCTCCGGCACGAAGGCCGAGGGCTGGTATGTGGAAGAGGCCAGACAGGCCATGCAGGAGGGCCGCATCGCCTACGCGGGCAAGTACAGCGCCCCGGACTATGAGCGCATCCTTGCCGCCGGCTGCACCCTCGCCATCGAGAACACCATGGTGCTCCACGACCCCGAGGTCAAGGAGCAGCTGGAAAAGTTCGGCGTGCCGGTCCTCGTGGAGCGCTCGAGCTACGAGAGCGGCCCGCTGGCCCGGATGGAGTGGCTCAAGCTCTACGGCATCCTGCTGAATAAGACTGAGATGGCGGAAGAGGTCTTTCGCCAGAAGGTCGAGCAGGTGGCCCCTATCCTCGAGCAGGAGAACACGGGCAAGACCGCGGCCTTCTTCTCCATCACTACAAATAACCTCATCACCGTCCGCCGCACCAGCGACTATGTGGCCCAGATGGTGGGGATGGCCGGCGGCGTCTACATCTTCGACGACCTCGAGGGGGACAACTCGGCCCAGTCCACCATCAAACTGCCGCTGGAGACGTTCTACGCCCGGGCCAGGGACGCCGACGTCCTCATCTACAACAGCACCATCGAGGGCGTGATGGAGACCCGTGACCAGCTCATCGAAAAATGCCCGATGCTGGCAGATTTTAAGGCCGTCCAGTCCGGCGACTGCTGGTGTACGGCCCAGAGCCTCTTCCAGCAGAGCATGGAGCTGGCCGACCTCATCTCGGATATGAACCTCGTCTTCACCGAGGGCTCGCCCGACCCAGCGTCCCTCCGTTTCTTACAGCGCATCGTATAAAAGGAGCTTTGTCATGACCACCACCCGCCGCCTCAGCCTCGCGTACCTCGCCCTCACGGCGGGGGTCGCGGTGCTGTTTGCACTCAACCTGTTCTGGGGCAGTGTGTCCCTGACGCCCGGCGCGGTGGCGGCGGCTCTGCTGGGCCGGGGCGAAGATGCGCTGGCCGTGGGCATCGTACTCCAGCTCCGTCTGCCCCGGGCGGTCATGGTCGTGCTGCTGGGCGCGGCCCTCTCAGCTGCAGGCTACCTCCTGCAGACCTTCTTCGCCAACCCCATCGCCGGCCCCTTCGTCATGGGCGTGTCCAGCGGCGCAAAGCTGGCAGTGGCCCTGACGATGGTGGTGTTTTTACAGCGGGGGCTGCTCACCAGCTCGGCCACCCTCATCATCGCCGCATTTGCAGGCTCGATGGCGGCTATGGCCTTTGTGTTGGTGGTGGCCCGGCGGGTGCCGCGGATGAGCATCCTCGTCATCTGCGGCATCATGATCGGTTATATCTGTTCGGCTGTCACCGACATCGTGGTGACTTTCGCTCAGGACTCCAACATCGTCAATCTCCACAACTGGTCGATGGGCAGCTTTTCCGGCATGACCTGGGCCAATGTGGGTGCAGCGGCCTGCGTGGTGCTGCCCGCGCTGGCGGCGGCGTTCCTGCTCTCGAAACCCATGGCGGCCTACCAGATGGGCGAGAGCTACGCCAGGAGCGTCGGCGTACCGGTGCGAGCCTTCTCGACGGCCCTCGTGCTGCTTTCCAGCCTGCTTTCCGCCTGCGTGACGGCCTTTGCAGGCCCCATCTCCTTTGTGGGCATCGCGGTGCCGCATCTGGTCAAGAACCTGCTGGGCAGCGCAAAGCCCCTTTATGTCCTGCCGGGCTGCTGTCTGGGCGGGGCAGCGTTCTGCCTGCTCTGCGACCTCATCGCCCGCAGCCTGTTCGCGCCCACTGAGCTGTCCATCAGCTCGGTGACGGCAGTTTTCGGTGCGCCGGTGGTCATCTGGCTGCTGGTGCGCCGCCAGACACAGGAGGGCCGGGAATGAGCGATCCGAAATTCTACTGCCGCGCCGAGGACCTTGCCATCGGCTACGGCAAAACGCCCCTGATGGAGCACATCGGACTCGGCGTCGGGAAGGGGACCGTCCTCACCCTCATCGGCCCCAACGGCGCGGGAAAATCCACCCTGCTCAAGACGCTGGCAGCGCAGCTGGCCCCCCAGGGGGGCGCTGTGCTGCTGGACGGCAAAAATCTCGCGGACTACTCCGGCCCGGAGCGCGCCCGCAAAATGGCCCTGATGGTGCCTCACACCCGCCGCACCGAGCTGACCACCTGCTTCGAGATGGCGTCCGCCGGGCGCTACCCCTACACGGGGCGGCTGGGTGTCCTCTCGGCGGAAGATAAGCGCCAGGTCCATGCCGCGCTGGCCCTCGTGGGGGCCGAGGCGCTGGCGGGCCGGGACTTCAACCGCATCAGCGACGGCCAGCGCCAGCGCGTCCTGCTGGCCCGGGCCATCTGCCAGCAGCCGGAACTGATATTATTGGACGAGCCTACGTCTTTCCTTGACATCAAGGGAAAGGCTGAATTGCTGGCCATCCTGAAAAGCCTCGCCCGCGACAAGAAGATGGCCGTCATCCTGAGCCTCCACGAGCTGGAGCTGGCGCAGAAAGTTTCCGACAAGGTCGTCTGCGTCTCGGCGGCGGGCGTCTCGGACGTCATGACGCCGGAAAAGGCCTTTGCCCGGGAAAACATCTGCAAAATTTATGCTCTGACCGATGAGCAGTACGCATTCCTCTACGGCGAAGAAAAAGCGCCGGAGGAAAAGCGCCCGCTCTTTGAGCACTACGTCCGCAGCGGCCAGAAGCTCCTGCGCTGCGGCTATACCACCGGCACCTGTGCGGCGCTGGGCGCGGCGGGCGCGGCACGGTTGCTGCTCACTGGCCGCACCCCCGAGACGGTGGCCCTCCGCACCCCGAAGGGCATCGTGGTGGAGGTAGAGCCTATCTTCTGCCGCCTGTCCGGCGAGGGGGCTGAGTGCGCCATCCGGAAGGACGGCGGCGACGATGTGGACGTGACCACCGGTCTGCCGGTCATCGCCAGTGTCGCCCTCCGGCCCGAGCTGTCCGGCGAGGTGCGCATCCACGGCGGTGAGGGCGTGGGCCGGGTAACAAAGCCCGGTCTCGACCAGCCCGTGGGCGAAGCTGCCATCAACCACGTCCCCCGGGCCATGATAAAGGAAGCGCTGGAAAAAGAGGCCGAATCTGCCGGGTACGCGGGCGGTTTTGACGTCACCATCTCCATCGAGGGCGGGGCCGAAACGGCGAAGCGCACCTTCAACCCCCATATGGGCGTGGAAGGGGGCCTCAGCGTCCTCGGCACCAGCGGCATCGTCGAGCCCATGAGCCAGCAGGCCATCCTCGACACCATCCAGCTGGAAATGGGGCAGGCGGCGCTTCGGGCCGGAAGCCCCCGGCGGCTCATCCTCGCCCCGGGCAACTACGGCCTCGACTATCTCCACGAGAAGATGCCCGCCCTAAAGAATGTCCCGGTGGTCAAGACCTCGAACTTCATCGGGGATACGATGGATATGGCGGCGGCGTCAAAATTCGAGCAGGTGGTGCTGGTGGGCCACATCGGCAAGCTGGTCAAACTGGCGGGCGGCGTCATGAACACCCACTCCCGCACAGCCGACTGCCGCACCGAGCTGCTCTGCGCCCACGCCGCCCTCTGCGGCGCGTCCCGGGACGTCTGCGCGGCCCTGATGAACGCGGCCACCACCGACGCCTGCATGGAGATCTTAGACAAAGCAGAGATGAGAGAGCCGGTGCTGTCCAGTCTGCTGGACGCCATCCAGCTCCACCTCGACCGCCGCGCCGCCGGGGCGTTCCGGGTGGGCGCGGTGCTCTTCTCGAACCAATATGGCCCGCTGGGCCAGACCAGAACTGCAAAGGAGCTGCTGGACGAATGGAAAAACGGATAGGCACTTTTTACGGCGTCAGCGTCGGCCCGGGCGACCCGGAGCTCATGACCCTGCAGGCTGTCCGCCGCCTCGAAAACTGTCCGGTCATCGCCGCGCCCCAGACCCCGAAGGGCGGGATGCTGGCGCTGGACATCGCAAAAGGTGCGGTGGAGCTGAGCGGCAAGACCATCCTGCCGCTGCGCTTCGCCATGAGCCTTGACCCGGCGGTGCAGAAAGCCGCCCACATCGAGGCGGCCCGGGCCGTGAAAGAATATCTCGACGCCGGGCAGGATGTCGCCATGCTCAACCTCGGCGACGTGTCCGTCTACGCCACCTTCGGCTACCTGCAGGAGATCTTGGAGGCCGAGGGCTGCAAGACCGTGATGCTCCCCGGCGTGACGAGCTTCTGCGCCGCTGCGGCCCGGCTGGGCCAGTCCCTGACGGGCGGCATGGAGCAGCCGCTGACCATCGCCCCGGGGCGCTGCGCCGCTGAGGTGCTGGCCGCACCGGGCGCAAAAGTGCTGATGAAATCGGGCCGTCAGCTGCCCGAGACGCTGGCCGCGCTGGCCGACGCCGGGCTTCTGAGCCGGAGCGCGATGGTCTGTAACTGCGGCCTGCCGAACGAGGAGGTCTGGCCCGACCTGACCGATTATGACCCGGACCGGTCGGCGGGCTATTTCGCAACGATTTTGGTGAAGGAGGGGTAAGATATGGTCCATTTTGTAGGAGCCGGGCCGGGTGCGCCCGACCTCATCACCCGGCGGGGCGCGGCCCTGCTGGCCGATGCCGATTGCATCATCTACGCGGGCAGTCTCGTCAACCCGGCCCTGCTGGGGCTGGCGAAGCCCGGCTGTGCCATCTACAACAGCGCGGAAATGACGCTGGAACAGGTGCTGGACACCATCCGTGCCACCGAAAAGGCCGGCGGCACCACGGTCCGCCTCCACACCGGCGACCCCTGCCTCTACGGGGCCATCCGGGAGCAGATGGATGCGCTGGACGCCGACGGCATCCCTTATGACGACACCCCAGGCGTGTCCAGCTTCTGCGGCGCGGCGGCGGCACTCTGTGCCGAGTACACCCTGCCCAACGTCAGCCAGACCGTCATCATCACCCGGATGGAGGGCCGCACTCCTGTCCCTGAGGCCGAACAGCTGGAAAAGCTGGCCGCTCACGGGGCTACCATGGTCATCTTCCTCTCCATCGGGCTGGTGGACAAAGTCCAGCAGGCCCTTCTCGAGAGCGGCGGCTACCGCCCCGATACCCCTGCCGCTGTGGTCTATAAGGCCACCTGGCCCGAGCAGAAGGTGGTGCGCTGCACCGTCTCCACACTGGCCGAGGAGACCCGCAAAAACGGCATCACCAAGACCGCCCTCATCGTCGTAGGCGACTTTCTGGGCGAAAACTACGAGCGCAGCAAGCTCTACGACCCTGCCTTTACCACCGAGTTCCGGCAGGGGACGGAGGCCGGGCAGTGAGCCGGGCATATCTGGCCTTCACCGCAAAAGGCGAAGCGCTGGCCCACCGGCTGGCGGAAGCTCTGCCCGGCAGCGTGAGCCGCTGCGGCGGAGACGTGACCCTGAAAGACTGGACGGCGGAGCATTTTGCACAGGATGAGGCCCTGATTTTTGTAGGAGCTGTGGGCATCGCGGTGCGGGCCATCGCGCCCCACTGCAAGAGCAAGGCCGCCGACCCGGCGGTGGTGGTCGTGGACGAGGGCGGGAACTTCGCCGTGCCGCTCCTGTCGGGCCATCTGGGCGGTGCTAACGCGCTGGCCCGGGCGCTGGCAAAAGCGTGCGGCGCGGTGCCGGTCATCACGACGGCCACCGACGTCAACGGCCTCTTCGCCGTGGACCTCTGGGCCAAGGCCCAGAACTGCGCTGTCCTTGAACCGGAGCGCATCAAGCGCGTCAGCGGCGCCCTGCTGGCCGGGCAGACTGTCCGGTACTGGTCGCCGTGGCCGGTGGCGGGGGAGACCCCCGCCGGAGTGAAAAAGGCTGACGCACCCGAAGCCGCCGACTTCGCCCTGACCCTCACGCCGCAGGGCGAGGCGCTCCACCTCGTCCCCCGCATCGGGGTGCTGGGGGTGGGGTGCCGCCGCGGCACGACGGCGCAGCAGCTGGAAGAAGCCTTTGCAGCGTTCTGTGCCGCGTCCGGTCTCAGCCCGGCGGTGGTCTGCGCAGCTGCCAGCATCGACCTGAAAAAAGATGAGCCGGGGCTTGCAGAGTTCTGCAAAGCCCACGGCTGGCCCATCACGTTCTATCCGGCCGACGAACTGCGGGCCGTGCCGGGACAGTTCACCCCGTCGGCCTTTGTGGCAAGTGTCACCGGCGTGGACAACGTCTGTGAGCGCTCGGCGGTAAAAGCTTCGGGCGGGATGCTCCTTCTGCCCAAAACGGCAGGCGGCGGCGTGACGCTGGCGCTGGCCGTCCGCCCCTTTGCACCCGATTGGAGGACAGAGCAATGAGTGAGAGTAAAAAGACCGTGTTCGTCGTGGGGCTTGGCCCCGGCGGTGGACAGTTTCTGACCGTGCAGGCGCAGAGCGCCTTGCAGCAGGCCGAGGTGTTGTGCGGCTATACGGTCTACATCGACCTTGTGCGCCCCCTCTACCCGGAAAAAGAGTGCTACACCACCGGCATGACCCGGGAGATCGACCGCTGCCGCTGGGCGCTGGACACCGCCCGGGCGGGTCGGGACGTGGCGCTGGTCTGCTCCGGCGACGCCGGGGTCTATGGCATGGCCAGCCCGCTGCTGGAGCTGGCCGAAGAGTACCCGGACGTCAACGTGGAGGTCGTCCCCGGCCTGACCGCCGCCCTCAGCGGCGGCGCGGTGCTGGGTGCGCCGCTGGCCCACGATTTCTGCGTCATCTCGCTGTCGGACCGCCTCACGCCGTGGGAGGTCATCGAAAAGCGGCTGGCCTGCGCTGCCCAGGGCGATTTCGCACTGGCGCTGTACAATCCCTCGTCCAAGGGCCGCCCGGACTATCTGCGCCGGGCCGTGGACGTCCTGCTGGCGAACGGCAAAGCCCCGGACATCCTCTGCGGCTATGTGCGGAACATTGGCCGGGAAGGGCAGGAAAAGCACATCCTGCCGCTCAGCCAGCTCCGGGACACCGAGGTGGATATGTTCACCACCGTCTTTGTGGGCAACGCCGCCACCCGCGCGCTGAGCGGGCGGATGGTCACGCCGCGGGGGTACCGCCGATGAACGTCGTCGTTTTCAGCGGCACCACCGAGGGGCGGGAGCTTTCCCGCCAGTTGGCGGCACTGGGCATCGAAGTCACCGTCAGCGTGGCCACCCCGCTGGGACAGGAAGAGCAGGGGAGCACCCCCGGCGTCACCGTCCGGTGCGGGCGGCTCCTGCCCGATGAGATGGCTGCGCTCTTGGGGGATGCCGCCCTCTGCATCGACGCCACCCACCCCTATGCGGTGGAGGCGACCAAAAACATCAAAGCAGCGGCAGAGAAGGCCGGGGTGGAATACCTCCGCCTGCTGCGCCCGGCCAGTCCGCTGCCGGAAAACTGTCTCGTCTTTGAGAGCGCAAAGCAGGCAGCCGAGGCGCTGGCCGCAGAAGAGGGCAACCTTCTATTGGCCACCGGGGCCAAGGAGCTGGCGCAGTTTGCGGCCATCCCGCCCGAGCGGCTCTACCCCCGTGTCCTGCCCACGCTGGAAAGCATCGCGGCCTGCGAGGCGGCGAATATCCCCCACCGCAACATCATCGCCATGCAGGGCCCCTTCAGCTTTGCCCTCAATCAGGCCATGATGGAGCAGTTCCATATCCGCTGGCTCGTCACCAAGGACGGCGGCGCAGCCGGAGGCTTCGACGAAAAAGCCGCCGCCGCCTCTGCCGCCGGGGCGCAGCTGGTGGTCATCCGCCGCCCGCCCGAGCAGGGCGAGACGGCTTCCGAGGTGCTGAAACGCTGCAAGGAGATGATAAGATGAATGTGACACTCATCGGCATGGGTTCCGGCCAGCCGGAGAACCTGACCCTTCAGGGCCTGGCCGCACTGCGGCAGGCCGACCTCATCCTGGGCGCACGGCGTCTGCTGGCAGTTCTGCCTGCCGGCTGCACCGAGAACCGCGCCGCCGCCTACCGCCCCGACGAGGTGGCAGAGCTGCTGCAGACTTCCGGCGCGGAGAACGCCGTGCTGGTCTACAGCGGCGACACCGGCTTTTACTCCGGCGCGTCTTCCATGATGGAAAAGCTGGAGGCCCTCGGCGTCCGCGCCCGGGTGCTGCCTGGCCTTTCCAGCATCCAGCTGCTGGCGGCGGCGCTGGGCCGTCCGTGGCAGGGGTGGAACCTTGTTTCGGCCCATGGCCGCACCTGTGACCCGGTGGCCGAGTGTATGCAGGGCAGACCCACCTTCTTCCTCACCGGCGGCAGCGAAGACCCCGCCACCCTCTGCGCCCAGCTGGCGGCAGAGGGCTTCGGGGACGTGCAGGGCGTCGTGGGCCAGTGCCTCGGCACGCCGGAAGAAAAGCTCTTCCGCGGCAGCGTCAAAGAGCTGGCCGCAGGCCGCTTCAACAGCCTGAGCGTCCTTCTCGTGGAGGCGGTGGAGGGACTGCCCCGCCGCGCCCCGGGCCTGCCGGACGAAGCCTTCGAGCGGGGCGACGTTCCCATGACCAAGCAGGAAGTCCGGGCCGCTGTGCTGGCGAAGCTGGCCGTCCGCCCGGAAGACATCCTGTGGGACGTGGGGGCCGGGACGGGCAGCGTCAGCGTGGAGCTGGCATTGGCCGCGCCCCGGGGCCGGGTGTACGCGGTGGAGTGCAGGCCGGAGGGATGTGCGCTCATCAAAGCCAACCGCGAAAAATTCAGGACCCGGAACCTCGTCCTCGTGGAGGGGCTTGCCCCCGCCGCGCTTTCGGACCTGCCCGCGCCGGACGCTGTCTTCATCGGCGGCAGCAAGGGCAGCCTTGCCGCCATCGTGGACGCCGCGCTGGATAAGAACCCCGACGCCCGTATCTGTGTGTCGGCCATCGCCCTCGAGACCCTTTCGGCGGCGGTGACCGCGCTGACGGCCAAAGGCCGAACCGTGCAGGTGAGCCAGATCGCCGTCAGCCGGGCAAAAGCCGTGGGCGGGCTGCACCTCATGATGGCCCAGAACCCCATCTACCTCATCACAGGAGAATGACATGATACAGTTTCTGCTGGCGGCGCCCCGCTCGGGCAGCGGCAAGACCACCATGACCTGCGCCCTGCTCATGGCGCTGAAGCGGCGGGGCTGTGAGCCCTGCGCCTTCAAGAGCGGGCCGGACTACATCGACCCCATGTTCCACCGGGCCGTGCTGGGGGTGGAGAGCCGCAACCTCGACCTCTTTTTCTCTGCGCCCGAGACGGTGCGCGCCCTCTACGCGAAGGGTGCCGCCGGACACGGTGCGGCGGTGTGCGAGGGGGCTATGGGCTTTTACGACGGCCTCGGGGGCGTCAGCGACAGGGCCAGTGCGTGGCATCTGGCCGACACGCTGGGTCTGCCGGTGCTGCTGGTGGTGGAGCCAAAGGGTCAGAGCCTGACGCTGGCCGCAGAGTTGAACGGGCTCGTAAACTTCCGCACTCCCAGTCACATCGCAGGCATCCTGCTGAACAACTGCACGGCACGGATGCACGCTCTGCTGGCCCCGATGCTGGAAAAAGAGACGGGTCTACCGGTGCTGGGCTTTCTGCCGAAACTCCCGGAGGCCGTCATCGGTTCCCGCCATCTGGGCCTCTACACGGCGGCGGAAGTGGAAAATTTACAGCAGAAGCTGGCCCTTCTGGCCGACGCGGCAGAGGAGCACATCGACTGGCCCCGCCTGCTGGCCCTCTGCGAAAAGGAGCCGCCCGTCCTGCCGGTGCAGCCGGAGACGCCTCCGGCCCGCGTCCGCATCGCCGTGGCGCAGGACGAGGCGTTCTGCTTCGCCTACGCTGAGACGCTGGAAGCCTTCCGGGACGCCGGGGCAGAGGTGGTCTTTTTCAGCCCCCTCCGCGACACGGCTCTGCCGGAAAACATCGGCGGGCTGTATCTGCCCGGCGGCTACCCGGAACTTCACGCAAGAGAATTGAGTGAAAATACCTCGCTTCTGCGCGAGATAAAGCGGAAAATCGAGTCCGGTCTGCCCACAGCGGCCGAGTGCGGGGGCTTCCTCTATCTGGGGCAGAGCCTCACGGACGCCGAGGGGCAGAGCTGGCCGATGGTGGGCGTTCTGCCGGGCAAAGCAAAAGATGCCGGACGTCTCGTCCGCTTCGGCTACGCCGCGCTGAGCGCAGACTCGGACAGTATGCTCTTCCGGGCAGGGGAGAGCTTTCCCATCCACGAATTCCACCACTGGGATTCCACCGCCAACGGCACGGCCCTTGCGGCAAAAAAGCCGGTGGGCGGCGCAGAGTGGCGGTGCGGATCTGTAAACGAGCATTTCTATGCGGGCTTCCCGCATTTGTACTGGGCGGGTACGCCCCTGCCGCAGCGCTTTGCCGCCGCGGCTGAAAATTACAGGAGAGACCATGACTGAGAAAGAACTCGCCGCCCTCTGTGCGGCCATCACGCCGCCGGATGAAGCCGCCCGGGCGGCGGCGCACGCCCACTGGGCCAGCCTTGCAAAGCCGCTGGGCGGGCTGGGCGGATTGGAAACGACCATCGAGGATGCCGCCGCCCTCACCGGCAGCGCAAAGCTGGATATTTCCCGCCGGGCGGTGCTGGTGCTCTGCGCCGATAACGGTGTGGTGGCCCAGGGCGTCAGCCAGACCGACAGCAGCGTGACCCGCGCCGTGGCTGAGAACCTCGCCGCCCGCCGCACCAGCGTCTGCCGGATGGCACAGACCGCCCGGTGCGAGGTGGTGCCGGTGGATATGGGCATCGCGGGCGAACCGGTCCCGGGCGTCCTCGACTGCCGCATCGCCCCCGGCACAGCGGACTTCACCCTCGGCCCGGCTATGAGCAGGGCTGAAGCTGTGGAGGCCATCGGCAGGGGCATCCGGCTGGTGCAGGAGCAGAAGAAAGCGGGCGTCGGCCTGCTGGCCACCGGTGAGATGGGCATCGGCAACACCACGACATCCAGCGCCGTGGCCGCTGTGCTGCTGGGCCAGCCCGTCGAAGGGATGACAGGCCGGGGCGCGGGCCTTTCGGACGAGGGACTTGCCCGGAAGTTAGATGCCATTCATCGCGGCATCGCAAAAAATCAGCCCGACTCTGCCGACGCACTGGACGTGCTGGCAAAGCTGGGCGGCTTTGACATCGCCGGACTCTGCGGCGTCTTCCTCGGCGGTGCGCTGGAAGGTGTGCCGGTACTGGCCGACGGTTTCATCAGCTGTGTGGCGGCGCTCTGCGCTGTCCGGCTCTGCCCGGCGGCGGCCAAGGCTGTTTTTGCAAGCCATTGCTCCACCGAGCCGGCCGCAAAACTGGTGCTGGACGCTCTGAACAAAAAAGCCCTCATCACGGCGGGCCTGCATCTGGGCGAAGGCACCGGCGCGGTGGCCGCCATCCCGCTGTGGGACATGGCGCTGGCCGTCTACGATGGCTGTTATTCCTTTGAAGAGGGCGGCATCGAAGCCTACACGCCGCAGGGAGGCGAAGGATGCTGACGCTGGTGCTCGGCGGCGCGGCCAGCGGCAAAAGCGCCTACGCCGAGAGACTTGTGCTCAAGACCGGCCTGCCCCGCTATTACCTCGCCACCATGCAGGTCTGGGATGCCGAGTGCGCCGCCCGGGTGGAAAAGCACCGGAAAATGCGGGCCCAAAAGCAGTTCGAAACGCTGGAATGCCCGCTCCACCTCGACCGTCTGCCCCTGCCCGGCCGGGGGACCGTCCTGCTGGAAGACCTCGGCAACCTCGTCGCCAACGAGCTTTACAGCCCCGGCGGGGCAGGAAAGCACACCGCCGAGGCCGTTTTGGCCGGGCTGGAACGCCTCGCCGCCGAGTGTGATGACCTTATCGTCGTATCGAACGAGGTGTTCAGCGGCGGTATTGACTACGCGGGCGACACCGACCAGTATCTGCTGGCGCTGGCGCAGGTGAACAACGCTTTCGCCGCCCGGGCGGACAACGTCTGCCGGGTGGTCTGCGGCCTGCCGGTGTACTACAAAGGGGGAGAGAAGCTGTGACTGTTTTGCAGACCATCGCGGTGGTCTTTGCGATGTTTTCGGCCCTGCCGGTGCCGCAGTTCGAGTGGAACGAAAAAAATATGCGGTACGCCATGTGTGCCTTCCCCCTCATCGGGCTGGTGTGCGGCGGGCTGTGGTGTCTCTGCGGCGTCCTGCCCCTGCCGGGGCTGGCCCGGGCGGCGGCGTTCTGCCTCGTGCCGGTGGCCGTCACCGGCGGCATCCATCTCGACGGCTACGCCGACACTTCGGACGCCCTCTCGAGCTACGGCGACCGCGAAAAAAAGCTTGAAATTCTGAAAGACTCCCACTGTGGGGCCTTCGCTGTCATCCGGCTGTGCTGCTACTTTGTGGCCTACTTCGGCCTCTGCGGCAGTGTGCGGTTCACACCCCGGGCGGGCCTGTGCTGGACGCTGGCGCTGGTGCTGGAGCGGGCGCTGTCGGGCTTTGCCGTGGCGACGTTCCCGCTGGCGAAAGACACCGGCCTCGCCCACACCTTCGCCACAGCGGCCGACAAGCAGACCGTCCGCCGCTTCCTCTGCGGCCTGTCGGCTCTGCTCATCCTGGCGCTGACGGCGCTGGGCGGCGGCGGGCTGGCGGCGGCGGCGCTTCTGGCGCTGTGGCGCTATTATTTCGTGGCCAAAAGGCAGTTTGGCGGCATCACCGGCGACCTGGCCGGGTGGTTTTTACAGCGGGCCGAGCTGTGGATGCTGGCGGCGCTGGCCGTCAGCCAGTGGGGAGGAGTGCTGTAAATGATGTTTATCACAGGGCCGCTTTACAGCGGCAAGCGCACCTTTGCGCGGAACTTCCGGGGCAGCATCATCGCCGATGTGCAGGACGCCGCCGCCGAGACTCAGACCCCGGAGCAGCTCGAAACGCTGGCCCGGGAGCTGGCGGAATATGATATTGTCATCGCCACCGAGGTCGGCGGCGGTGTTGTCCCGATGGATGCTGAGGAGCGCGCCGGGCGGGAGGCCGCCGGACGGCTGGCCTGCCTGCTGGCAGAGCGCGCCGACTGCGTGGTGCAGATGTTCTGCGGCATCCCGACGGTATTGAAAGGAGAATTACCCCAATGTTGATTTATCTGCTGCGTCACGGCCTGACCGAATACAACGCCCAGAAGCGCTATCAGGGCCAGCGCGACATCCCGCTCTCGGCGGAGGGCCTGAGCCAGCTGCGCCGGGCCGACATCGACCCGAAGGTGGTCTATATCACCCCGCTGCAGCGGACGGCCCAGACGGCCCGGGTGCTCTTCCCGGAGGCAGAGCTCGTGGTCGTGAAAGACCTGCAGGAAATGTGCTTCGGCAGCTTCGAGGGCAAAAACTACGTCGAGATGGAGCACGACGCCGATTATCAGGCGTGGGTGCAGGCCAACTGCGAGAGCAAATGCCCCGATGGTGAGCGGAAGGACGACTTCTCGAACCGCATCTGCAGCGCCTTCTCTGCTCTGGTGGACAAGGCGCTGGCCGACGGCGAAGAGCTGCTGGTCATCCTGGCCCACGGCGGCACCCAGATGGCGGCCATGGAGCGGTACGCCCTGCCTAGGCGCGATTATTATGCGTGGTGCGGCCCCAACGCGGGCGGCTATGTGCTGGATGCCGCCGACTGGGCCGAGAAGCGCCAGCTCCACCTCGTGAAGACCGTGCAGTACACGAAAGACGCGGAGGCCGGCGTATGATGACCGCCTGGGCTGTGCTGGGAGGCTTCGAGCTGGATGCCATTTTCGGCGACCCGTCGTGGCTGCCCCACCCGGTGGTGTACATGGGCAAAGCCATCTCCCGGCTGGAAAAATTCCTCCGCGCCCGCCTGCCCAAAACGCCTCAGGGCGAGCTGCTGGGCGGTGCGGTGGTGGCGTTCTGTCTGCCGGTGGGGACGCTGCTGCTCACGGGCCTTGTCTGCTGGGGCGCGGCGATGCTTCACCCGCTGCTGGGGCTGGCCGTCCAGATGTTCTGGTGCGGGCAGGCGCTGGCCGCAAAGGGACTGGTGCAGGAGAGCACGAATGTCTATGCCGAGCTGAAAAAAGGCAGCCTGCCCGCCGCCCGGAAGGCTGTGAGCCGCATCGTGGGCCGCGACACCGAAGCCTTGACTGCCGAGGGCGTGACCAAGGCTGCGGTGGAGACCGTGGCCGAAAACGCCAGCGACGGCGTCATTGCGCCTTTGCTTTATATGCTGCTGGGCGGTGCGCCGCTGGCCCTGACCTACAAGGCCATCAACACCATGGACAGTATGCTGGGCTACAAAAACGAAAAATATCTCTATTTTGGCCGTGCGGCGGCAAAGCTGGACGATGTGGCGAACTATATCCCGAGCCGTCTGGCGGCGCTGCTCTGGATCATGGCGGCGGCGTTCACCCGCAATGACGCCAAGGGCGCGTGGCGCATCTGGCGGCGGGACCGCCGCAATCACGCAAGCCCCAACAGCGCCCAGACTGAGAGCGCCTGCGCGGGCGCGCTGGGCGTTCAGCTGGCCGGGCCGGCCTACTATTTCGGCGAGTATTACCCGAAGCCCACCATCGGCGACTCGCTGCGGCCCATCGAGCCGGAGGATATTCTGCGGGCAGATCGGATGATGTATGTAGCCAGCGGGTTTGCGCTGGCGTTTGGATGTGCGATACGGGGGTTCTTGGGATGAAACAACTGGTCCACGGCGGTGACTGGATGGGCTACCGCGAACGCTTTGGCCGCGACGCGCTGGATTTTTCGGCGAACGTCAGCCCACTCGGTCTGCCCGAAGGGGTGGCGCAGGCCATCCGGGATGTACTGCCTCTGGCCGACCGCTACCCCGACCCCCTCTGCCGCACCCTGCGGGCGGCGCTGAGCCTGGCCGAGGGTGTGCCGCAGGAGCATATCCTCTGCGGCAACGGCGCGGCGGACCTCATCTTCCGGCTGGTCTGGGCCGTAAAGCCCCATAAGGCGCTGGTGACAGCCCCGACTTTTGCCGAGTACGCCTCTGCATTGGACACGGTGGGGTGCGAAGTGAAACGCTTCTTCCTCGATGAAGCGAATGATTTCGCCCCGACGGACGCCCTCGTGGACGCCGTGGACGAGAGCATCGACATGGTGTTCCTCTGCCAGCCGAACAACCCGACGGGGCAGCTGGCCTCACCCGAGCTGGTGAAAAAGCTGCTGCGCCGGTGCGGGGAGTGCCGCACGATTTTGGCCGTAGATGAGTGCTTTCTGGACTTTCTGCCCGACGCCGACGGATGGACCGCGAAGCCTCTGCTGGAAAGTGGGAACCTCGTCATCCTGAAAGCCTTCACCAAGCTCTACGGCATGGCCGGCGTCCGGCTGGGTTACTGCCTCTGCGGCGACGAAGCGCTTCTGGAAAAAATGCAGACAGCGGGCCAGCCGTGGGCCGTGTCCAGTCTGGCGCAGGCGGCAGGCGTCGCGGCCCTGAAAGAAACCGCTTATGTGGACGAGGTGCGCGCCCTTATCGCCCGGCAGCGGCCCGTTCTGACGGCGAGCCTGCGGGCGCTGGGCCTGAGGGTCATCGACGGAAAGGCGAACTATCTGCTCTTCCGTGCGCCCGCCGACCTGAACAAGAGGCTTCGTCCGCTGGGAACACAGGTGCGCAGCTGCGCGAATTATCCGGGCCTCGGGCCGGAGTGGTACCGCACGGCGGTGCGCACGGCCCCCGAGAACGCCCGGCTGCTGGAACTTATGAAAGAGGTGCTGGGATGAACAGGGCAAAATGCATCATGGTGCAGGGTACGATGAGCGGTGCAGGCAAAAGTCTGCTCTGCGCGGCGCTCTGCCGCATTTTTGCGCAGGACGGCCTGCGCGCTGTGCCGTTCAAGAGCCAGAACATGGCTCTGAACAGCTTCGTCACCAAAGACGGCCTCGAAATGGGCCGGGCGCAGGTGGTGCAGGCGCAGGCCGCCGGTGTCGAGCCGGACGTGCGGATGAACCCCATCCTCCTGAAGCCCAGCAGTGACGTGGGCAGTCAGGTCATCGTCAACGGCGAGGTGCGGGGCCAGATGAAAGCGTCGGAGTATTTCCGCACGAAACGGCAGCTGGTGCCGGACATCCTGAAGGCATATAACAGCCTCGCCGAGGAGGCTGACGTCATTGTCATCGAGGGCGCGGGCAGCCCGGCAGAGATCAACCTCAAGAGCGAGGACATCGTGAACATGGGCCTCGCCGAGATGGTGGACGCGCCGGTGCTTCTGGTGGGCGACATCGACCGGGGCGGCGTGTTCGCCCAGCTATACGGCACGGTGGAGCTGCTGGAAGAAAAAGAACGCCGGCGCATCAAGGGACTTGTCATCAATAAATTCCGTGGCGACGTGGAGATCCTGCGCCCCGGCCTTTCGATGCTGGAAGAAAAGACCCATCTGCCCGTGGTGGGCGTCGTACCGTACCTGAAGGTGGACATCGAGGACGAGGACTCCCTGAGCCAGCGCCTCGAGATGCGGGACGGCAAAAAGCCGCTGGATGCGGCTATCATCCGTCTGCCGCATCTGTCCAATTTTACGGACTTCATGCCGCTGGAACAGCACCCGCTGCTGGGTGTGCGGTATGTTTCGAACGCTCATGAGCTGGGCGCACCCGATCTCATCCTGCTGCCGGGGACGAAAAACACGGTGGACGACCTGCTCTGGCTGCGGCAGTGCGGGCTGGAAACGGCTCTGCTCAAGCTGGCCGCGAAAGGCACGCCGGTGCTGGGCGTCTGCGGCGGCTACCAGATGCTGGGCCAGACCCTCGACGACCCCACCGGCAGCGAGAGCGGCCGGCAGCAGACTCTGCGGGGGCTGGGTCTGCTGCCCACCCGGACCGTGTTCAGCGAGCAGAAGCGCCGTGTACAGGTCAAAGCGACCGTCGCCGCCGCCCCCTTTGCGGGTGCAGAGCTGGAAGGCTACGAGATACACACCGGCGTGACCGAGGCTGAGGGCGAACCCTTCGCCCACTACCCCGACGGGGGCCGGGAGGGCTGTGTGCAGAGCAATGTGTTTGGCACCTACCTCCACGGTCTGTTCGACACCGGTACGCTCACCGAGGCGCTGGCGGGCTGGCTCTGCCGCCGGAAGGGCATCGACCCCTCCGACGCAGCCCTCATCCCGATGGAAGAGTACCGCCGCCAGCAGTTCGACATCCTGGCCGACGGCGTGCGCGGGGCGCTGGATATGGACGCGGTGTATGCCGCGATGGGAATGGAGAAGCGCTGAATGGAACAGGGACTTTTGCATCTGTACTGGGGCGACGGAAAGGGGAAGACCACCGCCGCTATGGGTCTTGCGCTCCGTGCGCTGGGGTCCGGGAAGCGGGTGGTCATCGTCCAGTTTTTGAAGGGCGGGAACAGCGGCGAGATACCGCTTCTGGCCCAGCTTGGCGCGGAGATCTACCGGGGCAAGGCCGGGCAGAAATTCGTCTTTCAGATGACGCCGGAGGAAAAGGCCGCGACCCGGGAACTGCAAAACCAGAACCTCGCCGCCGCCATAGCACAGCCTGCCGACCTGCTGATACTGGACGAAGCCGGGAGCGCAGAAGAGCTGGATATGGTGGACGTCGATCTATTAAAAAAGGCCGTTCTGGAGCGGTCTGCTGGGTGTGAGTGCGTCCTGACGGCCCACACGCCGCCCCAGTGGATGCTGGACGCTGCCGACTACTCCACCGAGATGAAATGCCACCGCCACCCCTACCAGAAGGGGATAAAAGCACGAAAGGGGATAGAATATTGACGCCGCAGCATCATTTACCTGCTGACATTGAGCGGACGAGCTTCCACATCATCACCGAAGAGCTGGAAATGATGGGCCTGACCCCGCCGCCCGAGCACGAAGCCGTGGTCAAGCGGGTCATCCACACCACCGCCGACTTCGACTATGCGCGGAATCTCCACTTCACTCCCCGCGCGGTGGAGCAGGCCGTCAAGGCCCTCCACGCCGGGGCCGTCATCGTGACCGATACGAATATGGCGCTGGCCGGCATCACCAAGCCCGGTCTGGAGAAGCTGGGCGGCACGGCCTGCTGCTACATGGCTGACCCCGAGGTGGCCGCCGCCGCAAAAGAGGCTGGCACCACCCGGGCCGTCGCAGCGATGAAAAAGGCAGCGCAGGAGCATCCCGGGGCCATCCTTGCCGTCGGCAACGCGCCCACGGCTCTGCTGACGATTGCAGAACAAATCGAAAGCGGCCTGCGGCCCGCACTGGTCATCGGTGTGCCGGTGGGCTTTGTGAACGTGGTGGAGAGCAAGGAGCGGCTCTTCGCCGTCTGCGAAAAGCATGATGTACCGGCCATCGTGGCGATGGGCCGCAAGGGCGGCAGCAACGTCGCTGCGGCCATCTGCAATGCCCTCATCTACTCCGCCGCCGAGATGCTCGACCCCACGGCCCGGGGGTGGAAGTGAGCGATCAGTTTTGGAGGAGCGCAATGAAACCTACAAGAAAGACCGATGAAAGCTTTTACCGGCTGTTTTCCGCGTCTCACACCGTTTCAGAGCATCTGACCAAGCGGGAGGACAGCGAGCTGCGCGATAAATACGACCACAACGCGTTCTGTTATTCCGGCCAGCCCACGGAGGACGAGCTCCGGGCCGCGCTGGCTTATCAGAAAGCGCGGGGAGACGCCTTCCTCAAACTGGAAGGATACGAGCCGCTGGCCAATGCATTCGGCATGGAGTGCGAGGAGACTGTGACGATGGTTCTGCCGAAGGGAACAGACATCAGCGGCTGGAAAGCGAATCCGGAGGTCTCGATCAGAACCCCGGACTTTGACCAACTAGAACAGCACGAGCTGAAATACTACGGGCCGTTGTACGGGGAAGATTTCACCGTGCGGAACAACCGGCATCTCCGGGAAAAACTGACCTACTTTGGAGCGTATCTGGGCGGGAAACTGGCGGGCGACTGCTATATTTTCGCATCCGATGGATACGTCTGCATGGACAGTCTTTTGATAGATGAAGATTTCCGTCATCAATACATCGCCACGACCCTGGTGAAGCACATTGCCGAAAAGGCACAGGAACGCGGGGCTGTTCTGTATCTTCATGCCGACCCCGAGGACACCCCGAAGGATATGTATGCAAAGATGGGATTTCAGGCTGTCGATAAGCTCTATGAATATCTCTGCACAGATTTTTCAAAGGTGAAAATATAAACGAATATACGCCGAATACGGCAACTGGCTTCCCCTCGCGGGAAGCTTTTCTTTTACACCGTCGCCAGCACGGCGAGGATGCTCTGCCAGCGCGGATTCTCGACGGCGGGCGCACGGCGGACGGGCCGGGACTGTACAGGCTGAGGCTGCGGGGCCGTCTGGGGCAGGGGAGAGAGGAGCGCGGCCTGCCATGCGGTGGCAAGCTGCATGGCCTCCGGGCAGCTCTGCAGGGTGCGGCGCTCGGCCCCGGCGAGGTAGTCGCCCAGCCAGCAGAGGATGGCCGCGATGTTCAGCTGCTCTGCGGCGCGGGTGCTCCAATAGCTCCAATGGGCGGGATGGCCCACGAACCGCTCCACCGTGATGAGCGCACCCTCCCGGGCAGCAGAGGGGGAGACCGTCCCACAACCACCGGCAGTATGGGCCAGAACGTCCAGAATGCGCGCCATCCGGCCGCTGTCGAGGGCGTCATCCCGGACAAAAGCAGAGAAATCCGTCTGGGCCAGCAGACCGTCGGCGGTGGCGGGGAAGCGCCCCGTCAGCTCGCCCGAGGCGTTGTGGCAGCTCTGCCAGCCTTTGCGGACGAGCTGGAAGTTCAGCTTCTGACGTCCCATCGTGGAATAGAACACCCGGGCCTTGCCGCTGACCGGCTCCTGCCGCAGCTCGAGATAAGCGTCTGCGCCTCCGAGGTCTTGGACCTTGACGCTAAGCACAAGGCGGTACTCAGGCTTCTGGCTGGACATGGCAAGATGCATCTCTTCAAAATAACGTGCGGCATCCATAGCGGTTCTCCTTCCTGTGGGCGCGGGGTGGTGTGTAGGTGTGCGGCCCTTCGTTGGTTGTAGTATATCATAAATTGCGCCAGAATACAACTATAAGTTTGCAAATAAACCAAAAAACTTTTTGATTCTTCTGCAATGCAAAACAAGATGGTTGTGAGTAACAACAAAAATACGGGGCCGCTGGCAGCAGATACAACTGCACAGCGGCCCCGTACATTATTATGATTCAGTCGCCCAGCTCCCGTATCTCGTTCTGGATGAGTCGGCCTGCGGCCCGGGCCAGCTGGTCCATGCCGCGGATGCGGGCCATGTTCTTGCCGTAGATGCGGGAGGCGTCGGCGGCGCTGGCGTCTTCGCCCATAAAGACGGCGGAGACTCGCAGACCCTTCCGCTGCAGCGCCCGCACCTCGGCGGCGGCGTCCTCCACGCCCGCGCTGCCGCCGTAGTCGCGGCCCAGCGGGTCATCGGGGGAGGGCGGGATGCGGCGGCTGTCGTTGGGGGAAGCGTCCGTCAGAAGGACGAGCAGGTGACGCGCGGCGGGGCCGGGGTCGAAGCCGATGAGGTCGCCTGCGGCCCGCAGAGCCAGACCGTCCCGGTTCCAGCCCGAGGCGAAATACTGGCAGATGCCCTGTAAGCTCTTCTCCTTGAAGCCCTTGAGCACCCGCAGGACGGTGTAGCCCCGCAGGCTGGAAAAGCAGCTCACCCGCACCGGGATGCCGCAGGCCGCGAGGCTCTGGGCGAGGATAGACCCCTGCGCCGCGATGACCTCCTGACAGTGGAGGCGGGAAGCCGAAGCATCCAGCAGCAGGTCAACGGTGAAGGACGGGTGGTTCTCTTCCTCCGCACAGCGGAACACCCGGTCGTCGTCCATGACGGTGCGCCAGACCCGCTCCGGGTCGAGATTGCCGCTGCGGGCGACCCGGGCGTTGGGCTGCTGGTGGACGAGGATGCAGTTGCGTATCTGTTCGGTCAGCCGCAGCACGACGCTGCGGTGAAGCTCGAGATTTTTCGAATAGTACGCCCGGTTCCGCTCAGCCTGAAGCTGGGCCTGTTCGGCCAGGTGCTTTGCCTCGGGGGTAGGGGCCTGCTCCGGGCTGGGGACGCCGGAGGCAAACCAGAGGTGACAGCCCAGATGCTCCCCGGTGCAAAGTTCCTGCTCGGCCTTCCGCAGCCGTTCGGGCGGGTAGAGCGACCGGCCAAAGCAGCTTTCGATGTAGGCGCGGTCTTCCTCGGCGCGCTGGCGCAGGGTGATGTGGGCCAGTCGCTTGTCGGCATGGATGCCGCTGCCGGAGGCGTCCACCGAGCCGGAATGCTCCACCGTCACCCGGTCGGTCTTTATCATCTGGGTGGGCATGGTACGGGTCATGAGGGACGCCAGCAGGCCGTCCAGATGGAGATGCAGCCCGGCCTTCTTATGTACCGTGCCGTTGAACAGCTCGAATTTGGCGTAGACGGCCAGCAGTGCGGCTTTCAGCTCGTCCGGCTTCGGGGGCGTCTCGGGACTGAGGGCGGCGTCAAGATCTTTTTCGTAGGGGGTCATGACCGGCGGCGTGCGCCCCTGCACAGCCCGCCAGCGCGCGGCCTGCATGGAGTAGACCAGCTGGTTCTTCGCCATCCACTCCTGCCGCGAGAGCTTGTACTGGATGCCGAAAAAGTAGTCCGCATGGGCGCGGCGGAGGGCCGAAAGCACCGGGCGGCGGGGCAGTTCCAGCGCGTAGACCGCGCTCTCGAGGTAGAGCCAGGTCAAATCGTCCAGCATGGCCTGCCGGATGTCGCCCTCCCATGCGTCAAAGAGGCTGCGCACCAGCTCGTCGCCGTAGTATTTGTGGACCAGCCCCACGACGCAGTTCATGTAAAAATCAATGGTGCCGTCGGTGTTCCGGGCGAGGAACAGCGGCTCGAAGCCGTAAGCTCCTGCCGCTGCCCACACCTGATTGGCGGCCCGCCGCTCTTCGGCGGTGTAGCTCTGCGCTTCCATAAAAACGCCCCTTTTTTTTAATCGAAGAGCTTTGCGGCGGTGAGCTGGGACGGGATGCGGGCGGCAATGGCATCCCGGATGAGGCCCTGTTCGTAGGAGTCGAAGGCTTTGTTGGTGATGCCCATGTCCAGCGCAGCCCCGGCAGCGACGCCCCGGCGCATCAGGCGCAGGGCATCCAGCATACCGCGCAGGTCGAGAGCTTTGGTGGAAATTTCCGCGCTGTCGCACTTTTTCTGCAAATCGAGGAAGAGCAGGGCAAACTGCCTGACATACTTGCTGTTCAAATCGGGGAACTGGGTGCGCAGGAGCTTTTCGAGGTTCTCCTCGGTGATGGTGGGCATCTGGATGACCACGAAGCGGGAGGTGAGGGCCTCGTTCAGCTCACGGGTGCCGGCGTAGCCGTAGTTCATGGTGGCGATGAAGCGGGTCTCCTCGGCCAGCGGGATGCGCTCATAGCCCGGCACGTCGATGGCACGGCGGAAATCCAGCACCGCGTGCAGGACGGCCAGCGCCTCGTTTTTGGCCATGTTGATCTCGTCCAGAACGCCGAAGCCGCCGCTCTGGGCGCAGCGGTAGACCGGGCCGGGGCGGAACTTGACCTGTCCGCCCTCGAAGGTGTCCATGCCGATGAGGGACGCCGCGTCCATATTGACGTGGAACGAGATGTCCCACGCGGGGCGTCCGAAGGCTGCGGCGAGGTTTTCGGCCAGCACATTCTTGCCGGTGGCCTTGCCGCCCGCCAGCAGCAGGTTTTCGCCGCAGAGCAGGGCGGCCAGCGCCTGTTCCCACACCTCTCTGCCGTAGTAGACGAAGGCAGGGGAGGGGATGCGGGGGCGCAGGGCCTCAGAAAGCTCGTGAGAGGCGCGGTATTCTTCCACAGCGCGCAGCAGGTCGGGGGAGATCCCTTCCTGCCGCAGCGTATCCATCAGAGCAGATGTTTCAGACATCCATGACATCTCCTTGCGGTTGGCAGTGCCAAACCAAAATTTCACCCTTATCATAGCACAACCCGCGCGGTTTGTGTAGGGCTTTGGCGGGCAAAAAAGCGGCAAAGAAGCAGAGAAAATAAAGGTGAAGCTATTTTAACAAACTCTCAGCCGAGACGTGCAGATTTCACGTTCAAAGTAAATTGACAGACCGCTTAAAATACGATAAAATATTTTTCGTTGTGTCAAAGTGAAAAAGAAAGGCGTAAAAGTATGCTCGAAACCATCACAGCCGTCAATCAGGCGGTCAACAGCTTTATCTGGGGCATCCCGGCGATGGTCTGCATCATCGGCGTGGGCCTGCTGCTCAGTGTGCGGACAGGCTTTTTGCAGCTCCGGAAATTCCCCTATGCCATCAAAACGACCATTGGCCGCATCTTCCGCAAAAAGGATGCCTCCGACGGCGCGATGACTCCGTTCCAGGCAGTGTGTACGGCGCTGGCCGCTACCGTCGGCACCGGCAACATCGCCGGCGTGGCGGGCGCGATCGCCATCGGCGGGCCGGGTGCGGTGTTCTGGATGTGGTGCTCGGCTCTGCTGGGTATGTGTACCAAGTTCTCCGAAGTGACGCTGGCTGTGCATTTCCGCGAGCGGAACAAAAACGGCGAGCTGGTGGGCGGCCCCATGTACTATATTAAAAACGGCCTCGGCAGCCGGTGGCAGTTCCTCGCGGTGCTGTACTCGCTGTTCGGCGTGCTGACGGTCTTCGGCACCGGCAACGCCACCCAGGTCAACACCATCGTCACAGCCATCGACTCGGCCCTGCTTGCCTACGGCAGCAGCCTGAACAGCATCCTGCCCACGGTCAACCTCGTCGTGGGCGTGGTGGTGGCTATGATGGTGGCTATGGTGCTGCTGGGCGGCGTCAAGCGCATTGGCAGCGTGACCGAGAAGCTGGTGCCGTTCATGGCACTGTTCTACGTCGTGCTGGCGCTGGGCGTCGTGGTCATCAACTACCGGCGCTTCCCGGCGGTGCTGGCCTCCATCGTCGGCGGTGCATTCGACCCGCAGGCCTTCACCGGCGGTGCCATCGGCAGCATCTTCCTCAGTATGCAGAAGGGCGTCTCCCGCGGTATCTTCTCCAATGAGGCCGGCCTCGGCACCGGCTCCATCGCCCACGCCTGCGCCGACACCCGCAAGCCCGTCAAGCAGGGGATGTTCGGCATCTTCGAGGTCTTCGCCGACACCATCGTCATCTGCACCCTGACCGCCATGGTCATCCTGTGCAGCGGCGTGCCGGTGGGCTATGGCAGTGCGGCAGGCGCAGAACTGACCATCTCCGGCTTTACGGCCACCTACGGCGGCTGGTCGTCTATCTTTACGGCGGTGGCGCTCTGCAGCTTTGCATTCTCCACCATCATCGGCTGGGGTCTCTACGGCTCCCGGTGCATCGAGTTCCTGTTCCACACCGACAAGGTGGTCGGCCCCTTCCTCGTGGTCTACTCTTTCGTGTCCATTCTGGGCGCGACGGTCGATCTGGGCCTGCTGTGGAGCATCGCCGACACCTTCAACGGACTGATGAGCATCCCGAACCTCATGGCCCTGCTCCTGCTGTCCGGCACGGTGGCAAAGCTCACGAAGGAGTTCTTCGCGGGCGAGGGCGCACAGAAGTAAAAGCTTTATTGTAATTGAGACACGGCAGATGTGCGTTAAAGTACATCTGCCGTGTTTTGTGTGTTCTGATAAAATATCGCGGCCTGTTTTATGAAAAAAGACGAAATATGCGTCGAAAAGCGAGAGCGCTTGACAAAACAGCCGGGGGGGTACACTGGAAAAAATGGAAATCATATTTCCAGAAACTGAGGAGGATGTTTTATGAAAGTTGTAAAGAAACTGATGGCACTGGTTCTGGCCAGCGCCCTCGCCCTGACTCTGCTCACCGGCTGCGGCGGTGGTGGAGGCGGAACCAGCGGTATTAGTGAGTCGACTAAAAATACTATTGTAAATAAACTCAGTGCGCGACAGGGAGTGGAAGTTCAGTACGATAAGACGCTGGAGGCAAAGGCGAAAATTATTGCGGATGAAATTGAAAGCACACCGAGTTCGATGCTTACCGGGAAGAGTGATGAGCAGCAACTTTATGTGTTCATGCTTCAAATGGCCGCAGGTGAAGAAAAAGTTACATTTGACGCAGGGCAATCGGACGGAGCATCTTTCCATGCAACGCTTGATGAATCTGTAGATGGTATTATTAGCATAAAAAATTCATTTTTTGGGTCTGCTGCTGAGATAGAAAAAATTGGTATCGTTTCAGTTGAATTTGGTAGTCGCAGTGGATTTGTCTATGTGTATGAAATTTACTGATAAAAAGAAAATCAGTAAACAACAGTGATATGCGGTAGTAAAGAAGTATTAGAGAAGCGCCCTCCGGCCCGCGCCGGAGGGCGCTTTGCTGTCAACAAACCTCTGGTTTTGTCTACTTTCTCTGCAAAAACTCAAAAGAGTATAAAAATTTCATGGAAATCATAAGAAATTGGTATTGAATAAATTTTAACAAAGTGGTAAAGTAAAAGCAAAGAGAGTCGTACCCGCCGCCCGGCGGGGCGCAAAATCAGGAGGTTTTATCCAATGGCTGATCGTATCGTTCTGAATACTATTTCTTATCATGGCCACGGCGCTATCGAGAATATCGTTCCCGAGCTGACCGCCCGCGGCTACAAGAAGGCTTTCGTCTGCTCTGACCCCGACCTTCTCAAGTTCGGCGTCACCAAGAAGGTCACTGACCTGCTGGACGCTGCAGGCTTCGCCTACACCGTCTACAGTGAGATCAAGCCCAACCCCACCATCGCCAATGTGCAGGACGGCGTGGCCGCTTTCAAGGCCGCAGAGGCTGACTGCATCGTGACCATCGGCGGCGGCTCTTCCATGGACACCGCAAAGGCCATCGGCATCATCATCAACAACCCCGAGTTCGCCGATGTGCGCTCTCTGGAAGGCGTCGCTCCCACCAAGAAGCACGCCGTCTTTACCATCGCAGTCCCCACCACCGCCGGTACTGCCGCTGAAGTCACCATCAACTACGTCATCACCGATGTCGAGAAGAAGCGCAAGTTCGTCTGCGTCGATACCAACGACATCCCCGAGATCGCTGTGGTTGACCCCGATATGATGGCCTCCATGCCCAAGGGTCTGACTGCCGCCACCGGCATGGACGCTCTGACCCACGCCATCGAGGGCTACATCACCAAGGGCCACTGCACCATCTCCGATATGTTCCATCTGGAAGCCATCAAGCTCATCAGTGAGAACCTGCGCGGCGCTGTCCAGAACACTCCGGAAGGCCGCGAGGGCATGGCTCTGGGCCAGTACATCGCCGGCATGGGCTTCTCCAACGTGGGTCTGGGCATTGTCCACTCCATGGCACACGGCCTGTCCGCTCTGTATGACACTCCCCACGGCGTGGCCTGCGCTATCCTGCTGCCCGTCGGTCTGGAGTACAACAAGACGGTCGCCGGTGAGCGCTATCGTGCCGTCGGCAAGGCCATGGGCGTGAAGGGCATCGACGAGATGAACGACGCACAGGCCGCAGATGCCACCATCGCCGCTGTCAAGCAGCTGAGCGCTGACGTGGGCATCCCCGCAAACCTGAACGGCATCCTGAAGGAAGAGGATATCCAGTTCCTCGCCGAGTCCGCTTATGCTGACGCTTGCCGTCCCGGCAACCCCCGCGACACCAGCGTGGAGGAGATCGTGGAGCTGTACAAGAGCCAGCTGTAAGCTGAGTCGGAGCGATTTACCCTTATAAAAAATACAGGCCGCTGTAAAATAACCTCTCAGTCTCGCATTCGCTCGACAGCTCCCCTACCGAGGGGAGCCTCTGGCGAAAAGGCAAGGCTATCCGTCATGCCAAAGCCTCCCCTCGCTAGGGGAGGTGGCAGCGCGTTAGCGCTGACGGAGAGGTTTCTTACAGCGGCCTTTTTGCGTAAAAATCCCGTCTCCCCCTTGCGGACGCGGCCAAAACTGCATACAATAGTCCTATAACCGTTTATATGGGAAAGGAAACACGCAATGGAGCTGAATTTTTATACCCTCTGCGTCATCTATCTGGTCTACTCGTTCCTCGGCTGGGTAGCCGAGACGGTGGTGGCGACCATCAAGGGCCGCGCCTTCGTCAACCGCGGCGTGGCGTCCGGCCCGTTCTGCTTCGTCTACGGCACGGCGGCTGTGCTGATGGCGGTGGGCTTTACCGACCTGCGCTCGACGCCGGTGGCCCTTTTCCTCGGCTGTGCGGCCAACGCCACCGTGGTGGAGTGGGTGACGGCCAAGCTGCTCGAGAGGATGCACCGCCGCCGCTGGTGGGACTACTCAGATAAAAAGTTCAATCTGGACGGCTACGTCTGCCTGCAATACTCGGTGCTCTGGGGCCTGCTGGGCATGGCAAGCGTGCTGTGGGGCAACGTCCTGCTGATGCGGCTCTGCGCCCTGCTGCCGGGCTGGCTGCTGCATATCGGCGTCTGGGTGGCGATGACGCTGGCCGTCCTCGACCAGCTGGGCGCAGCGCTGGCCGTCAACCGGTACGCCGCCAGCCATCCGAGGCTGGAACAGCTCAACCTCGAGCTGGAAAAGCACTCGGACAAGCTGCGCCAGCGGCTCATCGCCCATGTGGAAAAGCGTATCCAGCGGGCTTACCCGGCCATCGTCCAGCCCGAGCCGACTGTTCAGAAAGAAAAGGCTCTGAGCTTCGGCGACCTCGTCTGGCTCTTTGTCATCGGGGCTTTCCTCGGCGACGTGGTGGAGACGCTGTTCTGCCGGGTGACGGCGGGCGTCTGGATGAGCCGCTCGAGCCTCGTGTGGGGACCCTTCAGCGTGGTGTGGGGGCTGGCGCTGGTCATGGCGGCGGTCCTGCTGCGGGGCAGCGAGGAGCGGAGCGACCGCTCTATCTTCCTGTTCGGCTTCGTGATGGGCGGCGCATATGAGTATATCTGCAGCGCCGTGGGTGAGCTGCTGTTCGGCGTCATCTTCTGGGACTACAGCGGCTTCAAGTTCAATCTGGGAGGCCGTGTCAATCTGCTCTACTGCTTCTTCTGGGGCATCGCGGCGGTGGTCTGGATCCGGTACGGCTACCCCCTCGTCGCAAAGCTGATGGCAAACCTGAAAAAGCACATCCTGCCCTGGATGACCGTGGTGCTGACGGTGTTCATGGCCGTGAACATGGGGCTTTCGGCACTGGCGCTGGCCCGGTACGACGCCCGCACCAGCGGCCTCGCCCCGGCGAACCAGCTGGACGTCTTCCTCGACGAACATTTTGACAACGCCCGGATGGAACGGGTGTACCCCAACGCCAAAAAAACCGGCTGACCCGGCAGCCATAAACGCAAAAAAGCACTGCACCCGCCCGCTTTTGGGGAGTGCAGTGCTTTTGGTTTGTTCAGCCCTTATTGAGCGGAAAAGACCTTTACCTCGTCCTTGTCCATGAAGGCAGCACCGGCAAAGCCTGCGGCTTCCAGCTGGCCCAGCTGCTTGCCGAGCTTCTTGCCCTGAGGCAGGACGGTGACGTTGTAGGTATCGCGCAGGGCAGCGGCCTTGCTCAGGACGGCGGTGAAGTCGGCGTCCTTGCCGTAGAGCAGTGCGATCTTCTGCTTTGCGCCGGGGATCTGATAACCCTGCTCGAGCAGGATGCCGCAGACGCGCTCAAAGCCGATGGAGAAGCCGACTGCCGGCACCTGAGTGCCGAGGAACTTGCCCACCATGTTGTCATAGCGGCCGCCGCCGGCGACTGCGCCGCTGAACTGCGGGCAGGTGATTTCGAAGACCATGCCGGTGTAGTAGCCCTGACCGCGCACGAGGCTGGGGCAGTAGGCCACCTGATAGCGGCCTGCGGCCATGGCGTTGGCAGTAGCGAGGACGTACTTGAGGTCGTCGGCGATGGCGGGGTCTGCGCAGCGGGCGGCCACAGCGTCCAGCGTCACCTCGCCAGCGGCGATGAAGTCGGCCAGTGCGTTGACCGCGCTCTCGGGCAGCTGCTTCTCGAGAAGCTCGGCTTTCACGCCGTCGGCACCGATCTTATCCATCTTGTCGAAGGTGATGCAGACGGAATCCAGCGTGTCAGCGGCAAAGCCCATGCTCTCTAGCATCCCGCGCAGGATGCGGCGGTCGTTGATGTTGACGGTGAAGCCGTCGAAGCCGATGCCCAGCAGGGCGCGGGTGGTCACGTCGATGAGCTCGACCTCGGCGTTGGGGCTCTCGTCGCCCAGAATGTCGATGTCGCACTGGACGAACTCGCGCAGACGGCCCTTCTGAGGGCGCTCAGCGCGGAAGACGCGGTCGGTCTGGATGACCTTGAAGGGGTGGGGGAGCTTGTCTTTGTTGGCGGCGTAGAAGCGGCTCAGGGGCAGGGTCAGATCATAGCGCAGGCCCATGTCGGAGAGCTCTTTCGGGTCGCCGGAGTTCAGGGCGGCGGTGAGCTTGTCGCCGCGCTTGAGCACTTTGAAGATGAGGTTCAGGTTGTCGCCGCCGTCGGACTTGTCGAGGTTTTCCATATCCTCCAGCATGGGGGTGGAGATGCGCTCGAAGCCGGATGCGCGGTAAGTCTCGAGAATTTTGCCCTGAATGTAGTCGCGCAGGGTCTGCTCATTGGGCAGAAGGTCGCGCATACCTTTTAAGGCCTGAGTTTTCATAATATAGTCCTCTTTCTGTATATCAAAAATAAAATAACATCCAATACTTATCTATTATAAAGAATACTGTCTTTTTGTCAATCGAAAAGGACACACTATTCTCTGAGGTGATGCACGAAATGCAGAAAACAAGACCCTGGGCCATCCTGGCGGCGGGCGCGGCCATCCAGGTATTGACAGGCCTGCCCGCCGCGTGGGGTGTGTTTCAAAGACCCGTCATGGAGGAATACGGCCTCAGCGAGCAGGGGGCAGGCTATGCCTTCGGAGTGCTCATCGCATTTTTCGGCATAGGGTGCGTCATCGGCGGCTTTCTGCAGGATAAGCACGGCCCTCGCTTTGCAGCTTTGTGGGGGACGGGTCTGCTCTGCGGCGGATTCTTCGCGGCGGCGGCTCTTCCGGCAGAGAAGGGAAGTGCTTTTTTCGGGGTGTTCAGCATCCCGGCAGGGCTCGGCACAGCCTTTCTCTATCCGTCCATCCAGTCCTGCGCCCAGAAGTGGTACAAGGGTCGGAAGGGCCTCGCCACCGGCGTCATCGGGGGCGCAGTGGGGTTGAGCGGAGCGTTCCTGACCGTCTTTGTCCGTACGGCGCTGCGGGGTTTCGGGCCGGTGCAGGGTATCCGGGGCGCGTTCTGGGCGCTGGGTGCGCTGACCCTGCCGGTCTGCCTCGCGGGCAGTGCATTGCTGACCGACCCGCCGCCCGAAAAGCCTCAGCCCAGCCAGCAGGGAAAGGCTAAGGCCGCGCCGCCCCTCGACCTCTCGCCCCGGCAGATGCTTGGCACGCGGCAGTACTGGCTCTGCGCCGGAGCGGTCTGCTTTTCCACCCCGGCGGTGCTGCTGTTCAGCCCCATCATCCTGAAGCTTGGCATGGAGCGGGGGCTGGACGAGAGCGCCGCCCTCTGGGCCGTGGTGCTGGGCAGTGTGGGCAGTGCGGCCGGGCGGCTTCTGATGCCCCTGCTCAGCGATAAGATCGGCCGACGCCCCACCGACCTCATCCTCTTCGGCGTGTCGCTGGGGCTTTCGGCGGTGTTCCTGTTTGCCCGGGGGTGGGCCGTCGTGGCAGTGTATGCGGGGCTGACGTTCTGCTACTCGGCGCTGGCGGCGGTGCTGCCCGCTCTCTCCACCGATTTGTTCGGCCTGCCCCACGCCGGGGTGAACTACGGCTTTCTGGCGCTGGGCCAGAGCGTGGGAAGCCTTTTGTTCCCCTGTATCGCTGATTTCTGGGGATTCGAGCAGGGGCGGCACATCCTCGCTATCGCGGGTGCGGCGGCGGGTTTCGCCTGCATCTGGGCCGTCACGCCGGTGCGGCGGGAGCCGCAGAAAAAACCGAATTGAGAAGTTGCGCTCCTGCGCAGAAAAACGAAAATGACAAAAAGATTGCGAAAAATTTGTCAGAAATGACTTGCAAATTGGGCCAACGTCCTCTATAATAAAACTGTGCGTGGTAGTACCGGGAAAAGCGCTGAAAAGAGAGCGGCACGGCCCGGTCAATGCAAGGCGGCAGGGGAGAGAAGCTTCTGCCGCACGGCATCAATTTGTCAAAAGGAGAGTATGATTATGACCTATTCGCAGCAAGTACAGAATATGT
>OGJI01000526.1_pt1 | contig 49834 bp, 44 predicted proteins | sample 1572031 | NCBI WGS metagenome assembly OGJI01 (sample SAMEA2582119, study PRJEB24529) | metagenome | biome: Human gut stool | place: China | collected 2011
TGCAAAACCCTCATCCACCAGTTCAAATCTGGTCGTCACCTCCAAAAGATTCCCGAACGTGAAAGCGTTCGGGATTTTTTTGTTTTGTTGCATCCTCCCCTTCCCCGTGTTACAATAGCGGTATCCTGTGCAGAAAGGAGCGTATGCCATGCCCGCCCAAACCACCGAGACCCACACCACCCTGACCCCCGATACGCCGGTGCGGTATCTGAAAGGCGTCGGCCCCAAGACCGCCGAGCGGTTCGAGAAGCTGGGCATCGTGACGCTGGCGGACCTGCTCTGCCACTATCCGCGCAGATATATGGATTTTTCAAAGCCCTACTCCATTGCCGAGGCACCTTGCGACACCGAGTGCGTCGTGAAGGCCGAGGTGTTCGCCAAGCCCGGCGGGCGCATCCTGCCCGGCGGGCGGCGGATGGAGCGGATCACGGCGGGGGACGATGTTTCCAGCCTGGAGATCACCTGGTTCAACAATCCCTACGCCGCCCAGAAGCTGGAACTGGGGCAGGCATATTATTTTCAGGGCATCGTGACCGGCGGGATGCTCCGCCGCCAGATGGTCAACCCGCAGGTGCGCACCGAGGCGCAGATCACCGCCGCCCCTTTTGAGGCCGTCTACCCACAGACCGATGGGCTTTCGAGCAGCGTCATCGCCCGGTGTGTCCGCCAGCTGCTCCCCCATGCCGAGCTTCTGCCCGACCCACTGCCGCCGGAGATGCGCCAGAAATACCGCCTGCTCTCCAAGGCAGAGGCCGTGCGGGCCATCCACTGCCCGGAGAGCGAGGAAGCCGCCTTTGCGGCCCGGCGGCGGCTCATCTACGAAGAACTGCTCATTTTGCAGCTGGGCATCGGCCGGATGAAGAACCGGGGCAGCGCCGCCACCGGGGCACCGATGCAGCTTCTCGACCCGCAGCCGTTCTGGGATGCGCTGCCCTTCTCCCCCACCGGGGCCCAGCGGCGGGCTGTGACAGAGATCCTGACCGACATGGCGGGTGGGCAGTCCATGAACCGCCTGCTGCAGGGCGATGTGGGCAGCGGCAAAACGCTGGTGGCGGCAGCCGCCATCTGGGCCTGCATCCGCAGCGGCTATCAGGCAGCGCTGCTGGCCCCCACCGAGATTCTGGCCTCCCAGCATGCCGAGAACCTGAACCGAATGCTGGCCCCGTTCGGGATGCGGGTCGCCCTGCTGACCGGCGGCATGAAAGCCGCCGCCCGCCGCACCACGCTGGCCGCCATCCGGAACGACGAGGCCGACCTTGTGGTGGGCACCCACGCCATCCTCAGCGAGGGGGTCGCCTTTGCCCGGCTGGGTCTGGCCGTGGTGGACGAGCAGCACCGCTTCGGGGTGCGGCAGCGGGGCCTGCTGGCCGAAAAAGCCGAGAACCCCCACCTGCTGGTCATGAGCGCCACGCCCATCCCCCGCACGCTGGGGCTGCTCCTCTACGGCGACCTCGACATCTCGATCCTCGACGAACTGCCGCCGGGCCGCAAACCGGTCAAGACCCGGTGCATCACCGGTAAGAAGCGGCGGGACCTCTACGGCTTTCTTGACCGGGAGATCAACACCGGGCGGCAGGTGTATATCGTCTGCCCTGCCATTGAGGACACCCCCGACGGCGGGCTGAATGCTGTGAAGACCTACTATGAAGACATCGCCAAGGCGCTGCTGCCCGACCGCCGGGTCGGCCTGATGCACGGCAAGCTCAAGCCAAAAGAAAAAGCCGCCGTCATGGAGGACTTCAAGGCCGGGCAGTTGGACGCGCTGGTCTCCACCACCGTCATCGAGGTCGGTGTGGACGTGCCGAACGCAACGGTCATGGTCATCGAGAACGCCGAGCGCTACGGCCTGAGCGCTTTGCACCAGCTGCGCGGCCGGGTGGGCCGCGGTGCGGCGGAGAGCTGGTGCTTCCTCGTCAGCGACAACACGAGCGAGCCGGTCCAGAAGCGGCTCAAATTCCTCTGCTCCACGGCAGACGGCTTTGCCGTGGCGCAGTACGATCTGGAAACGCGCGGCCCCGGCGACTTTTTCGGGAGCCGCCAGCACGGCCTGCCCACCCTCCAGATCGCCGACCTGATGAACGACACCCGCACCCTCCACGCCGCGCAGAGCGAAGCCGCCGCCCTGCTGGCCGAAGACCCGCTCCTCACCGCACCAGACCACGCTTTGCTGGCCGCGCAGGTCGAGCAGATGTTCGAAAAAGCCGGTGCGATGAACTGAACCAGCAGCAAGGGGCAGGCCAAAAGCGGCCTGCCCCTCGTTTTCTATATTCTATTATTTCATGGGAATGATCTCGCAGAAAACGCACCGGCTCTTGGTGGAAAGCGCCACATCCTTGTGGTAGCAGCCAAAGAACCATTTTTCGTAGTGCAGCTTCAGCAGGATCTTATCGAGGAAGAGGTGCAGCCGGTTCGACTCGCCCAGCGCCAGCGCAGTAAAATCCAGGAACCTGCTTGGGGCGTCGTGGGTCAGCACATAATCTACCTGCCAGCCGTTTTCTTCCAGCGTCTTTTCGCAGCGGGCATATTCCTCATCCGAGGGCATCTCCTGCGGCCACCAGTTGACCCCAGGCTCCCGTTCCTCTTTGTCCTGACTTTCGGCCCCGCCGAAGCAGAGATATTTTCTGCCCTCCAGCGTCAGCACACTGCCCCGGCAGACATGATAGACATTGCCGCCCAGCGCCTGGACCGTTCCGCCGAACCGCTCCTCGGTCGGGTACTGGGCCAGCAGGTCGTAGTTCTCATGGCAGCCATCCAGAAACAGCAGCGTGTAGGGGCGTTTGCGCAGCCAGTCCAGCTTTTTCTGTTCCTCCTTGCTGCCGTCCCACACGAACCCGAAATCGCCCAGCACCACCACGGTATCCCGCCTGCTCAGCCAGCGGAGCCTGCCGTGCCTGAATCGGTCGATGTCGCCGTGGGTGTCTCCCGTCAGATATACCATTCGTTTCCTCCCGCCCTGTGTGAAAGCTGTAAAAGCCCTTGTCTCCGCAGGGCAAACCTGTTATTATAAAAGAATGAAGCTCCGGCTTCTTCCTGTTGTCCTATCCGGCCGCATCCTGCGCTCCGGTCTTTCTATTTTATCGCTTTTTGAAGGAATTGTCCACATGAAACGTATTTTTGCCCTCTTTTTGTCTCTGGCGGTCCTGTTCAGCTGTTTGGCTGTGACGGCAGGCGCCATGTTCGACCCCAGCCCCGTCTACGAGGTGCAGGCCAAGAGCGCCTACATCGTAAACACCGACACCAACATCATCGTCTACGACAAGGACAGCCAAAAGCAGGTGCCGGCCGGCGGCCTGACGAAATACATGACCATCGCTCTGGTGATGACCAACTACGCCGACCAGCTCGACAACACCTTTACTATGCCGTTCGCCATCTCGGATTACGTCCACAACTCCGACAACGCAGACATGCGCTCCGGCGAGACCTTTACCTACCGGGAAGCGCTCTACGCCATGGTGACACGGAACGCCAACGAGGCCGCGATGGGCCTGGCGTACGAGCTTTCCGGCGGAGACCTGACCGGGTGGGTGAGCCAGATGAACACCCTGTCCCAGCGCATCGGCACGACGGGCAGCACCTGGACCGATGCCTGCGGCCTGGACAGCGGCAACACCACCACTGCCGTGGACATGTACCTCATCCTGCGCTACCTGATGAGCTTTGATGCCTTCCGGGAGATCTCCAGCGCACCGACCTTCACGATGCCCGCCAAGGAAAAACACGCCAAGAGCTTCGTTCTGGTCAGCCAGAACGTGGCCCTGAACAAAACGAGCGGCGGCAAGTTCTACCGCAGCGCGATGCAGGGCGGCATCTGCGACGTGATGGCCTACAAGAACGACAACGGCGACCAGAGCTATGTCTCCTGGGCCAACAAGAACGGCGCGACCTATATCTTCTGCATTATGCAGAGCCCCGACACCTGCGACGATTACGGCTATGCGAACCGCCGCCCGGCCCTGTGTGAGACGACCAAACTCATCGACTGGGTGTTCGACAGCTTCTCCATCCAGGCCGCGCTGGACACCGACCAGGCTCTGGCCGAGATCCCGGTGAAGTATTCGTCTGACACCGACACGCTGCAGCTTTACCCCGACGACAACATGATGACCCTGCTGCCCTCCTCCGGCGACGGCACCGTCACCCAGAAATACTTCCATCTGCCCGATTACGCTGCCGCCCCCATCCATCAGGGCGACGTCATCGGCACGGTGGAACTCAAGCTGGCCGGTGAGACCATCGGTGTGGTCAACCTCATCGCCGGGCAGGATGTCCGCCAGAACGCCCTGCTCTTCACCGTCTCGAAGGTGCAGGACTTTTTCCACAGCCTCTACCTGAAGGTCGTGATCGTCATGAGCCTGCTCGCCCTCGCCATCTATGGCCTGTGGTGGCTGCTCAATGCCTGGCATGGCCGCAGACCGACCAAAAAGATCCACCGCCGCTGACAGACGAGGGCAGGAACCAGACCGGTTCCTGCCCTTGTTTTCGTTCAGTCGATCGTCGTTTTGGTCCGGCCCACGCCGATGACGGCTGTGGTGATCTTTTTCCAGGTATTGCAGCCGCAGACGCCGTCCACCGCGAGGCTGGTGCGGCGCTGATAGCCCCGGAGCGCCTCTTCCGTCCGGGTGCCGAACAGGCCGTCGATGCGGTTCCCCGTCTGGTAGCCCAGCGTCGAGAGGGCGTCCTGCAGGATCATCACATAGCAGCCCCGGCTCCCCCGCCGCAGGGTGGGGAAGCCCGCTGTGGTGCCGCGGCACGCGGGAGTGCCGTAGCGGCGGTCGAAGTGGACCCAGGTGGGCGTCTGGCTCAGCGGCTCCACGTAGCCCCACGCCCCGGTCGCGCGGGCGGCCCTGTAGATGGCCGTGCGCTGGGTCCGGCTGAGGCTCTGGCCCACATCAAAGGCCACCCCCGCATAGTGCTGGCTGCGGGTGCCGTGGCCGCCCTCCCAGATGCGGCGGAACGCATACCCCACCGGGATGCCGCGGCCGTACGTGCGGCGGGTCAGGTTCCAGGCCTCCATCGCCGCGATGGTGGTCCAGAGCACCGGGCTGTTCGATCTGCCCCGGAACTCCCGCAGGGTCAGGGTCCGGCCGGTGCTGTAGGGCATGGGGTCGTTCTCGCTCAGGCTGTTATAGGTGTAGACCTTGTTTTCGTAGGCATCGTAAATAAGCAGCCGTGCCATTGGGTCATTCCTCCTCCAAATCACATGCGCAGCTCTGCGCCCGCAGTGCCGCCCAGGTCTCGCGGCCAACGGTGCCGGTCTGGCACAGGCCCGCCCGCGCCTGCGCGGCCTTCACAGCCACCGTCTCCGCCGGGCCGAAGGACGCATTATCCCACACGAAGCTCTCCCCGCAGCAGAGGTTCGCCCGGCTGTTGATCCACTGTTCGATCTGCATCACATCCGGGCCGACGCTCCCTTCCTTCATGGCCCGGCCCGGATATGCCATCTCCAGTGCCGCATCCCGGTCAGGGTTGGGCATCCCGGTCGCTAATTGCAGGCTCAGCGCCTCCACCGCCGTCCAGGTCTCGGCGTCCGCGATGCCGGTCTCCGGCAGGCCGAGCAGCGCCTGGGCACTGCGGGTCGCAGCGGCAGTCTCCCCGGTGTAGCCGGTGGCCAGCGGCGGCGCCTCCACGCTCTCGAAGTAATAGGCGATCCGCCGCAGCAGGATGGTGTAATACAGCACGTCGCTGCCCTCGCTGCCCACCGTCAGCGGCTTACCGGGGTAGGGCAGCCGTTTCAGCGTGACCACCGGGCCGCTGCTGCGCAGAGCCGATGCCTTGTCGTAGAGCGACTCCCAGGTCGCCCGCCCCACGATGCCGTCCACCGTCAGCCCTGCAAACCGCTGGTAGGCCCGCACCGCGTTCTCGGTGGCTGCACCAAAGCTGCCGTCGATGCTCACCGTCGGGATGCTGGATTCATAGGCGCTCAGGAGGTAGAGGTAAAATTGCAGTTCCCGCACCGCCGTGCCGCTGCTGCCCCGCCGGAGAATGCCCGGATACTCGCCGGGCCGCAGGCTGGGCGACAGCAGCCGGTTGGCGATGTCGTTGTAGACCTCGTACAGCTTGTTCCAGGTGGTGCGGCCCACCACGCCGTCACTGGTCAATCCGAAGTAGGTCTGGAACTGCTTCACCGCCGCCGTGGTCGCCGCACCGAACGTTCCATCCACGGTGAGGTCGTTCAGTCTGGAATAGACGGTGCGGGCGATCTTGAGCCAGAACTGCACGAGCCGCACGTTCTGGCCGCTGGCCCCCTCCCGCAGAGCCGTGCCGGGGTAGGCGTTGGGGGTGCCGTTGTCCGACTGGATGCTCCGGAACTCGTTGTAGATGGCATTCCAAGTCTCGCGGCCCACCACACCGTCCACGGTCAGGCCGTACCGCCGCTGGAAGGCCCGCACCGCGCTGGCCGTGGACGTGCCGTAGCGGCCGTCCACCGCAAGGGACGGGATAGCAGATTCGTACTGCGCCAGCGTATTCAGCCAGAACTGCACCTGCTCCACCGCGCTGCCGGTGGAACCGGTGCGCAGGGCCGTGCCGCCCCAGCTGCCGTCCGACAGGGTGCCGCTGGAGGTCTCGCCCTCGCTGGTCAGTTCGGCAAGGTCCTTGACCGACACGTAGATATAGCTGATCTTATACCAGGTCTGCCGCCCCACCACGCCGTCGGCGGTCAGGTTGAACTGCCGCTGGAACGTCTTGACTGTGGACACCATGCGGGGGCCGAAGACGCCGTCCACGCTCAGCTTGCCGAAGAAGGGGTAATCCTTCGCGATGCGGTTCAGCTGCCGCTGCAGCGTGAACACCGCCGTGCCGGAATCGCCCTGCCGCAGCGGCGAGCCGGGGTAGCTCTGCGGGATGGCCTGGATGTTGTTGGTCCGGACGATCTCGATGTTGCTGCCGTAGTAGTATTTCAGGATCTGAAGCGGTGTTTTGCCCTGTTTTGCCAGCGTGACCGTGCCCCACTGCTTCAGACCCGGACAGGTGACGGACTTGCCGTCGCAGTATTCGGAGTAATAGGGGTTGACCGTTCCGGTCTTCCGGAGATAGGTATTGAAGATGTCGTCCGTCAGCCGGACCATGACATCGAACACGGTCCGCCCGTGGACGTAATACTGGTCGTAGCTGGTGGAGTTGGTGATGTTGAAGCTGTAGCCCCGGCTGGGGTACCACTCGGTGTAGATGCGGTTCAGCGCCAGCGAGATCTGGCAGTGGATGTTCGCCCGCAGGGCGCTTTCCGGCCAGGTCGGGTAGACTTCGCTGGACGCCACGTTGGCGATATACCTGCGGAACGAAACGGTCACGTTCCGGGCCGAGGCCGCCGGTTTGCCCAGATGGACCGTGATGTTCTTCGGGATGATGACCCGGTCCAGCACACGGGGCGCACACGGATCGGTGGGTGCTCTGCCGCTGCCCCCGCCGCCCGCAAACAGCGGGTGGGGCGGGATGACGATGGGCGGGTTCTCCACGTCCCGGTCCTCCTCCGTTTCGGGGATCATCTCCGGCTGGGCCAGCGTCACCTGCCCCGCAAAGACCTGGATGCCCTGGATGCGGACGGTGCGGTACCCCGCCTTCGAAGCCGTCAGGCTGCACACCGCATAGGGCAGACGGGTGGTATTGTTCTCCTCCAGCGAGAGGGCACAGTCCGGGGCGGTCAGGGTCACGTCCGCGGCATTGCCCTCGGCGTCGGTCATCCGGGCCGCAGTGAAGCCGTCGCCGACGATGTTCACCGTGACCCCCTCCACCGGTGCCGACTGCCGGGCCGCAAATGCCTGAATGCGCAGAATTCCAGTCGCCATAAACAAAAACTCCTTTGCCGAAATATTCGCTTGGTTCACCCACAGCGTATTCGGCAAGGAGTCGGAAGGTGCATGAAACAAACGCCCCCTGTCCGTCCGGAGGCATAGGCTCCGGAACCGGGCAGAGGGGCGTTCGGTGTTTGTTGTATCTTGGAAGGGAAAAACGGAATGGCCTGGTTTACCGCTTGTACTTTGCGGCGGTCTGCAGGCGCTGCATGGCACGGTCGAGGGCAATCTTGCTCTGGTAATATTCGTGCATGCTCTGCTTGTGCTGCAAGCGCTCTTCGGCGCGGATGCGGGCGGCCTCGGCGCGGTTGCGGTCGATGTCCTCCGGACGCTCGGCGCTGTCCACCAGCAGCAGAACGAAGGTGGGGGTCACTTCGGCAATGCCGTCGCCCACCAGCACATCGCGGGTCTCACCGTTCACGGTGAATTGCAGCATCCCCATGTGCAGGGCCACCAGCACCGGGCTGTGGCCGGCCTGCACACCATACACACCGTCGCCGGTGGGCAGGGTCAGGCTCTCACAATCGCCCTGATAAAACTCGCCGCTGGAAGCGGTGATGTTCAGCATGAACTTCTGCATCAGACGGCACCGCCCTTTTCCTCCGCGAGCTTCTCGGCGGCCTTCTGGCGGGCATCGTCCAGGGTGCCCACGTTGAAGAAGGCCCACTCCGGCAGATCATCGCACTGGCCGTCCACGATGGCGGCAAAGCCCTTGACGGTCTCAGCCAGAGGCACATACTTGCCCTGCAGGCCGGTGAAGTTCTCGGCCACCGAGAACGGCTGGGACAGGAACTTCTGCAATTTACGGGCGCGGGTGACGGTGAGCTTGTCTTCCTCGCTCAGCTCGTCCATGCCCAGGATGGCGATGATGTCCTGCAGCTCCTGATAGCGCTGCAGCGTCGCCTGCACCTTGCGGGCCACACGGTAATGCTCTTCACCCACGATGTCGGCTTCGAGGATGCGGCTGGTGGAAGCCAGCGGGTCCACGGCGGGGTAGATGCCCTGCTCGACGATCTTACGGCTCAGAACAGTGGTGGCGTCCAGATGGGCGAAGGTGGTGGCGGGGGCCGGGTCGGTCAGGTCGTCGGCGGGGACGTAGACGGCCTGCACCGAGGTGATGGAGCCGTCGCGGGTGGAGGTGATGCGCTCCTGCAGAGCGCCCAGCTCGTTGGCCAGCGTGGGCTGATAGCCGACAGCCGAAGGCATACGGCCCATCAGAGCGGAGACCTCCGAACCGGCCTGCACGAAACGGAAGATGTTATCAATGAACAGCAGGACGTCCTTGTGGGTCTCCTCACGGAAATACTCGGCCATGGTCAGGCCGGTCTCGGCCACACGCATACGGGCTCCTGGGGGCTCGTTCATCTGGCCGAAGACCAGTGCGGTCTTGTTCAGAACACCGGAGGCGTTCATCTCGCCCCAGAGGTCGCAGCCCTCGCGGGAGCGCTCGCCGACGCCGGTGAAGATGGAGTAGCCGCCGTGCTCGGTGGCAACATTGTGGATCAGCTCCTGGATCAGAACGGTCTTGCCGACACCGGCACCGCCGAACAGGCCGATCTTGCCGCCCTTGGCGTAGGGAGCCAGCAGGTCGATGACCTTGATGCCGGTCTCCAGGATCTCGGTTGCAGGTTTCTGCTCAGCAAAGCTGGGAGCCTTGCGGTGGATGGGCCAATGGGGCAGCTCGTCCACCGGGCCCTTGCCGTCGATGGGGCGGCCCAGCGGGTCGAACATGCGGCCCAGGGTGCCCTCGCCCACCGGGGCGTTCAGGCCGTGGCCGGTGGCGGTGACCACCATTCCCTTGCCAAGACCCTCGCTGGCAGAAAGCATGATGCAGCGCACAGTCGTCTCGTTGACATGCTGCGCCACTTCCATCGTGCGCTCGGTGCCCTCAGCGGTCACCGTCAGCGCTTCCTGCAGGGCAGGCAGCTTGCCCTCGGTGAACTTGACGTCCACCACGGGGCCAGCTACGCGAATAATAGTTCCCTGTATCATACGATTGCCTCTTACTTACTGATTGTATAAACCCTCTCAGTCTCGCTTCGCTCGCCAGCTCCCCCAAAGGGGGAGCTTTTTCAAGTGATACGATTCTGCTCAAAACCTCGCCCTTCGGGAGAGGTGGCCGTGCGCCAGCACGGACGGAGAGGGTTCCTGGTTATTCGTTACTTTGCACCGCCGCAGCGCCGCCGATGATCTCGGTGATCTCCTGGGTGATGGAGCCCTGGCGGGTGCGGTTGTATTCGAGCTGAAGCTCGTGGATCATATCATTGGCGCTCTTGGTGGCCGAATCCATGGCGGTCATGCGGGCGCTCTGCTCCGCGCAGAAGCTCTCGGTCATGGCACCAAAGATCATGCCGTGCATGTAGATGGGGGCCGTCTGCTCGAACACCGTTTTGGCGTCCGGGAACATCTCCACCTCGCCGCGGGGGTCGCCCAGACCTTTCGGGGCGGGCTTCAGATGCTCACGGTCCAGCGGAAGCAGACGCTCCATCACCGGCTCACTGGTCAGCGCATTCTGGATCTTGGTGTAGATGAGGTAGATCTCATCCAGCTTGCCGGACTTGAAATCGTCGATGGCGTCCACCGTGATGTCGCGGGCGCGCTGCAGCGTGGGAGCCGTGGCACCATAGTGGAACTCTTCCACCAGGCGCGGGTCCTTGTGGAGCAGGGCGCGGTAGCCGGTCTGACCAATGACGTAGAAGCGGGCATTGGGGTCGCTGCCGCACTGCTCTTTCAGGAACTTGAGCAGGTTCTGGTTGTAGGCACCCGCCATGCCCTTGTCGGCCGTCAGCACGACATAGGCACGGATGGGGTTTTCCTTTTCCCGCTCATGGAAGAACGGGTGGACCGGCTCGTCCGGCAGATGCGGCACGACGCGGGAGATGGTGTCCCGCATCCGGGTGAAATACGGCAGAACGTTCTGGTAGTTCTGCCGCGCCTTGCGGAGCTTGGAGGAGGAGATCAGGTACATGGCATTCGTGATCTTCATCGTATCCTGAATGCTCTCGATCCGCTCCTTGAGCAGCTTACTGGACGGCATGGCTCTCCCCTCCCGCATAGGTCTTCCACGCGGTCAGGATGGCGTCCACCTGCTCCGGCGTGATCTTGCCGGTGGAAGCGATGGCATCCATCGCGCCGGAAACATCGGCGTGGAAGGACCGCACAAAGGCGTTGACCTTTGCGCGCTGCTCAGCCAGCGGGAGCGTGTCCAGCATCCCGTGGGAGGCCAGCGTCAGGATGACGACCTGCTCGGCATCGGACTTGGGCTGATAGAGCGGCTGCTTGAGCATCTCGGTCAGGGCCTTGCCGTGTTCCAGCTGGCGGCGGGTCTCGGCGTCCAGGTCTGAGCTGAACTGTGCGAAAGACTCCATATCCTTGTACTGGGCCAGCTCGATGCGCAGGTTGGAGTTGGCCTTCTTCATGGCCTTGGTCTGGGCTGCGCCGCCGACACGGGACACCGACAGGCCGACGTTGACGGCCGGGCGGTTGCCTGCGTTGAACAGGGCGCTCTCCAGGAAGATCTGACCATCGGTGATGGAAATGACGTTGGTGGGGATGTAAGCGGAGACATCGCCCGCCTGGGTCTCGACGATGGGCAGGGCGGTGATGGAACCGCCGCCCAGGTCGTCGCGCATCCGGCAGGAGCGCTCCAGCAGACGGGAGTGCAGATAGAAGACGTCGCCGGGGTATGCCTCACGGCCCGGAGAACGGCGCAGCAGCAGCGAGATGGCGCGGTACGCCACAGCGTGCTTGGACAGGTCGTCGTAGACGATCAGCACGCTCTTGCCCTTGTCCATGAAATACTCGGCCAGTGCGGTGCCCGCATAGGGCGCGATGTACTGCAAAGGAGCGCTGTCGGATGCCGTTGCAGCCACGATGGTGGTGTAGCTCATGGCACCGTGCTTCTTCAAATCCTCGGCCACGCGGGCGATGGAGGAAGCCTTCTGGCCGATGGCGACATAGATGCACAGCACCCCGGTGTCCTTCTGGTTCAGGATGGCATCGGTGGCGATGGAGGTCTTGCCGGTCTGGCGGTCGCCAATGATCAGCTCACGCTGACCGCGGCCGATGGGGAACATGGAATCGATGGCAAGGATGCCGGTGTGAAGGGGGGTGTCCACGCTCTGGCGCTCCAGAATGCCGGGGGCCTGCTTCTCGATGGGGTTGTAGCCCTCTGCCTCGATGGGGCCCTTGCCGTCGATGGGCTCGCCCAGCGGGTCGATGACACGGCCCAGAAACTTTTCGCCCACCGGGATGCCCGCGCGCTTGCCGCTGCGGGTGACCAGGGTGCCGACGCCGACCGACTCGGCCCCGTCAAACAGCATGATGCCCAGACGGCCCGGCTCCACGCTCTCGACCATGCCCTTGGCACCGTTCTCGAAGGTGACGATCTCGCCGTAAACGGCGCGGTCCATTCCCTCGACCTGCACGATGCCGTCGGCGGAGGCGATGACCACGCCGCCCTCTTCCGAGGTCTGGGCGGGCTTATAATCCTCCACGCGGGTCTTCAGGGTAGCCAGAGAGGGCTTGCCGGCCATCATCTGGTCCAGCTGGTGGCGGCCGGAGTTGTCGAACATCCGGTCACCGACCTGCAGCACATAGCCGGAGAGCAGGCTCTCATCGACGGCCACGTTCAGGATGACCTCGGTGGCGTCGTAGAGCTTCTTTACCTCGTTCTTGATGCGGGCGATGTCCTCTTCGCGCAGCTGGTGGGCAGCGCGCAGGTCGGCCTTGACGATCCGGTTCTCCTCAAAGAACGCACGGCTGAATTCAGTTGCCATTGCCTGCACCTGCTTTCTCCAACAGATCGTCCAGCAGACGGGCGTCGTCCTGTGCGGTCAGGTGCCGTGCCAGCAGCTTTTCGCACATCGCACGGGCCAGAGCCGTGGTCTGGGCGTCGGCCTCGCGCAGCTTGTGCTGGCGCTCCGCCTCAGCCGCGGTCTTGCCCTCGGCAAGGATGGCGTCGGCCTGCTTCTGGGCGTCCAGCAGCAGCTGCTGCTTTTCCTTCTCCGCCTGCTGCTCGTAAGCTTTGCGGCGGGCAGCGGCCTCATCGTCCACATTGCGCAGCTTATCCTGCGCAGCATTCAGTGCCGCAGCGGCTTCGCTCTTGGAAGTCTCGGCAGCAGCAAGGGCGTCGTCCACCTGCTTCTGGCGCTCTGCGATGATGTTCATGACAGGCCTGTACAGGAACTTGCGCAGCAGCAAAAACAGGACCAGAACGTTGACGACCGTCCACAAAAGGTTCAGATTCAGTGTCAGCATTCGTCATGCCTCCGTTATCAACCCAGGAACAGGATGATCAGCAGTGCAACGACGAAGCCGAAAATTGCAGTACCTTCTGCCAGAGCAGCGCCCAGCAGCAGGTTGGTCTGGATCTTGCCGGATGCTTCGGGCTGGCGGCTGATGGCCTCCGTTGCCTTACCGGTCGCAATGCCGATGCCGATGCCGCCGCCAATACCAGTCAGCGCTGCGATGCCAGCGCCCAGAGCTACGAGTCCGTTCATAATAAAATCTCCTATCTTTTTATCGTTTTTCTTTTGTACGACTTCTCCGTCCCTGCTCCGCAATGCCAGAGGAGCTGTCTGCGCAGCAGACGGAGAGGTTACTCTTCGTCTCCCAGGCTCTCCTTCATAAAGAGGGAGGTCAGGAACACAAACACATACGTCTGGATCAAGCCATCGAACAGGTCAAAATACAGGCTGAACACTGCGGGGACGAACACCGGCACCACGAGCTTGATCAGCTCCATGATGACGAACGCGCCCAGCACATTGCCGAACAGTCGCATACACAGGCTGGTGGGCCGGATGGCGATCTCCAGGATATTCATGGGCGTCATGACCGGCGTAGGAGCCGTCAGACTCTTGAGGAAGCCTTTCCCGCCGCGCGCGTGGATGCCGGAGTATTCGATGAGCACGATGCTCATCAGGGCCAGAGCTGCGGTGACGTTCAGATCCTTCGTGGGAGGCTTGATGCCGAACACACCAATGAGGTTGGAGCACGCGATATACAGCGCCACGCTCATCAGATACGGCACATACCGTTTGCCGTTCTCGCCCAGCAGCCCGACGAAGAAATCGTTGATAAGAGTCACGACCGTTTCCAGGATGGCCTGGCGCCTGGTGATGTGATCGACCCGCAGATTCCGCGTCAGCAGGATCGAACCGAGCACCAGAAACACCATGATGCCCCAGCTGACGACCACGGATTCCGGGATCTGCAGCCCGAATACCGAGACCATCTCCACGTTCAGCTCTTCTTTCAAAGCAGCAGTCAACGCATTCATTCTTTTGCTCTATCTCCTTTCCTTGTTATCGTTTTTCCGAAAAAACGCTGCAATGCGCGAAAAAAAGCAGGAGGCCGAGACGTCCTCGTCCCACATCCTCCTTTGCTCACGCCTTGCCTGGCGTTTTTTACGTGACGTATCATAGCACGATTGTGCCGAATTTTGTAGCCCCCGGCCTAACATTCTACGTTTTGTTATGTTCCATTTCACAACGGCCGAAGAAGTGTTGTGCATTTTGTGCAAATTTCCAGTCTTGTCTTATGCCAATTGCACAATTTCCAAGTGGATTTTCTTCCTTTCGCTTCGTTTTCCGAGTCAAAAACGGGGCAAAATCGGCACATTATTCACCATTTGTATATCCGGTATATCAAATTTATATAGGCGGACCGGCTGTGATGCAGCCCCCAAACGCGGCTGTGATACGGCTCTTATATAATTGTAATACAGATTTAATATGGCCGTTTACTGCTTTTCGCCCCGGCGGAACAGCAGGCGGAAGATGGCACGGCTCAGCGGGCCGCAGTAGAACATCTGCCCGCACAGCGCCATGGGGAAGGCAGCGTTGGTCACGCCGCCCGTGTTCAGCGCCACATTTTGGTGCAGTTGATGTATCCCAGTTTTTTGGATTTTTGGTGCAAAAATACGCCTCATTTGTTGTACACTCTGCGAATAGACAACTCCGCCTTTGTCGTGTATAATAAAGCCAGAAACCAGAGAAGTACAGCAGAAGCTCAAACGAGAGCTAACCCCGCTGACTTGAAGCAGAAAGGAGCGAGACCGATGGTCGATATGGAACCCGCACAGTTTGGACAGACTGTCGGGATTCGCTGAGAGGCAAAACAGAGGCTCACCACAAACGGGATGTTTCCCCCGTATAAAAACACAACAACGAGCCGGTCTTGAGCATCAATCACGCGAAAACAGAACAGTCTGTCGAGTATAAATCCCCTGGCGATTCAAATAGATCCGCATGAGGTGATCCCCATGATGAAAGCTTTTGCGCGGACGAGAATATTTGAATGACCAAAAAGGAGCAACTCCAATGTACTAAGCAATGGAATCCCCCGCAAATCTAACTCGAAAGAATGTGGTAATATGAAATTCATCTTCATGATCTCACTACCGCAATCCAACAGTTAAGAGAAGGGTCAGTCCAATGTACACGAGTAACGAGTTCCCCTTGAACCAGATTCCCAGTTTCTGATCGTTTCTAAGGAGAGTCACCCTATGAAGCGTTTACTCCGAAAATGAGGAAATCCAAGGAGAAGAGGCTTATGACTCCGAAGAAGTAAGTATCCAGCCGGACGAGGGCTTGCAACCGCCTCGTCCGGCTGGTTTTTGTTTGTTCTTTCGCATATTCTCCGGGCAGAATGTTCCGTTCCGGGTTGAATCCCGTCCTTGCTTTTTCACTTCCCTATGTTATACTTGTGGAAAAAGATGGAGGTGTATCGTATGGATTCGTTCTTCTCGTCTTCCACCCTGTTCAACATTGTGCTGGCCGTGATCTGGTTCATCTCCGGCATCCGGGATTTTCAGGGCAAGGACCCGCTCATCAAACTCCCCTTCAACCAGTACGTCCGCGACCCTGAGTACCGCGCGTTCTGGCAGAAAAAGAATGGCGTATTCTACATGCTCAACGCTCTCGCCTTTCTGATCCTGGCCTTTACGCCTGTCACATCGCTGGTCTACCGCATCCTCTTCGGTGTTGCCATCGGGGGCGATCTTCTTTATCTCGTTGCGTATGAGAGTTGGAACCACAGCGCCGATTGAATCGTTCCGGCCTGGTTCCATTCCAAAATTTTTCTTGCTCCTTCTGCCGTTCTCTGCTACAATGGAGAAAAACGCAGGAGGATTTTTCTTATGGTCAAACATGTGATTCTGTGGCAGCTCAAGGATGAGCTTTCCGACACCGAAAAAGCCGCCGTCAAGGCGGGCATCAAAGAGGGCCTGGAAGGACTGGCCGGTCAGATCCCCGGTCTGGTGGACATCCGCGTCAACATCGACGCGCTCCCCTCTTCCAACGCCGACCTGATGCTGGACACCACCTTCGAGACCGCCGAGGCACTCAAGGGCTACTCCACCCACCCGGCTCATGTCGCCGTCGCCAACAGCAAAGTGCGCCCCTACTATAAAAACCGCGTCTGCCTGGATTACGAGGTATAACATGCTTACACCAGCTGCATCCTCCCGGAGATGCGGCCATAGCACGAAATGAGGATGGCATCATGAATAAAGCACTTCGGAATGTTACAGCCCTTTTCCTTGCAATGCTCCTTTGTCTTTGTCCGCTTTCGGTTCAGGCCGCTGGTGTCACCGGCGATACGGTCCTGGCCAGCTACCGGACACTGATCGACGCTTACAACAACTTCGCCGACCTGCACGAGTCCTATCTGGTCATGCTGGGCACACAGAATGTTTCAGATTCTGTCCGCGCCTACTACGACGGTGTTGACCTTGTGTTGGATAACCTCTACGCCACCGGCTCCGCAAAGGGGAATCTTGCCACGCTGGATGCCGGCACGCTGACCGAGATCAACAACATCCTCACCGAGGACATCGCTTTTATGAATGCGGCCAGCGCCACGGTACAGGCCCAGATGGGCAACGGTTACCCTGCCGGGAACTATACACCGGGAACGGTCTACGGCCCCAAGCTGAACCAGACTGAACTTGATCAGGTGGCCGGTGTCGTCAGCCGCTTTGCTTCCAGCCTGCCGCTTTCTTCCATGAGCGACGTTGATAAGGTCATGGCTGCGCGGGACTACCTCATCCAGTTCTGCTCCTATGCCCCCGACTGGTCGAAGAACCGTGCCAACACGGCGTGGGGTGCGCTGGTCTACCGGCAGGCGCAGTGTTCCGGCTATGCCCGCGCCATGAAAGCTCTCTGCGACTCCATCGGAGTGGAATGCTGCTACGTTCATGCGGACGCGGCGGCTTCCAATCCAAGCCACCAGTGGAACACCGTAAAGATCGACGGCCAGTGGTACATTCTGGATGTGCAGGGCGATGACTCTTCCGGCTTCGAGGCATTCTTCCTGCTGTCGGATAACAGTTATGCCGCATCCACCGGCCTGTCATGGGATCGTTCCGCCGTTCCCGCCTGCCCCGCCGACTATACCGGCACGCATTACCACTACGTTTTCTTCCAGCGCATGGATCAGAGCCTGTTCGCCGCGCGGATGATTTGAGCGTTTCTCATTGACAAACCCGCCTTTTTTGCGTATTATATGGTAAGAAGGGGCTATTCTGCCCCTTTGACACACACAAACTGGCTTTGACGAGAAGAGTATGCACAGCAGGCACCTGACAGAAAGCCCGAAGGATGGAAGCGGGCAGGCAGCGCTGGGCAGAAGATGGCCTCCGAGCCGCGCAGGTGAAGATTGAGCCTGCGACGGGTGCGCCCGTTACTGCGCGTGGGCTGGTCAGGCACCAGCCCACAAGGCCCCGCTCGCAAGAGCGCGGCGAAGCAAGGTGGTACCACGGAAGTTCAGCTCCCGTCCTTGTCCGGCACATCCGGCAGGGCGGGAGCTTTTTTGTGACACAGCCACGATAGAAAGGAAGAGCATATCCCCATGAGTGAACACAAGACATTTTACATCACCACCCCCATCTACTACCCCAGCGATAAGCTGCACATCGGCCACAGCTACACCACCGTGGCCTGCGATGCGCTGGCGCGCTTCAAGCGGATGCAGGGCTATGACGTCATGTTCCTGACCGGCACCGACGAGCACGGCCAGAAGATCCAGGATAAGGCCGCCGATGCCGGCGTGACCCCCAAGGAGTACGTTGACAAGATCGTCGCCACCGTCAAAGACCTGTGGAAGCTGCTGGATGTCAGCTATGACCGCTTCATCCGCACCACCGACGACTACCACATGGAGTCCTGCCAGAAGATCTTCACCAAGCTGTATGAGCAGGGCGACATCTACAAGGGCGAGTACATCGGCCACTACTGCAAGCCCTGCGAGAGCTTCTGGACCGACAGCCAGCTCGTGGACGGCAAGTGCCCCGACTGCGGCCGTGAGGTCTACGATGCCCACGAGGAAGCCTATTTCTTCAAGACCAGCAAGTATGCCGACCGCCTGCTGAAGCTCTACGAGGAGAACCCCCAGTTCATCCAGCCGGAGAGCCGCAAGAACGAGATGATCGCCTTCATCAAGCAGGGCCTGCAGGATACCTGCGTCTCCCGCACCTCCGTCAAGTGGGGCATCCCGGTCCCCTTCGACCCCAAGCACACCATGTACGTCTGGGTCGATGCACTGAGCAACTATATCTCCGCGCTGGGCTACGGCAACGAGACCTATCACGATTACGACAAGTTCTGGCCGGCTGACCTGCACATGGTCGGCAAGGAGATCCTGCGCTTCCACACCATCCTGTGGCCCGCCATGCTGATGGCTCTGGATCTGCCGCTGCCCAAGCGCGTCTTCGGCCACGGCTGGCTGCTGATGAACGGCGGCAAGATGTCCAAGTCGGTGGGCAATGTCGTGGACCCCGTCATCCTTTGCGACCGCTACGGCGTGGACGCCATCCGCTACTTCCTGCTGCGTGAGATCCCGTTCGGCAACGACGGCATGTTCACCAACGAGGCCCTCATCAACCGCATCAACAGCGACCTGGCCAACGACCTGGGCAACCTGCTCAGCCGCACCGTCGCCATGTGCGAAAAGTATTTCGGCGGCACCGTCCGCAATGTGGCGGGCACCGAGGCCATCGACGCGGAGCTGGAAGGCCTGATCAACGGCCTGACCGCCAAAGTCACCGCCGACATGGACAACCTGACCATCCCGCAGGCGCTGATGGAGATCTTCGCCGTCATCCAGCGCGCCAACAAATACATCGACGAGACTGCGCCCTGGGCATTGGCCAAGGACGAGGCCAACAAGGAGCGCCTGGAGAGCGTGCTCTATCACCTGTGCGAGGCACTGCGCGTGACCGGCATCCTGCTGAACGCTTACCTGCCTTCCACTGCCCCCAAGATGATGGATCAGCTGGGTCTGGACGCTTCTGCGCTCGACCTGAGCAAGACCATCTACGGCGCACAGGAGACCTACACCGTCCACAAGGGCGACGCGCTCTTCCCCCGCATCGACGTGGCCAAGGAGATTGCCCACCTGAAGGAAGAGGACGAGAAGCGCAAGGCCGCTGCCGAGGCTGCCAACAAGGCCAAAGCCGAGGCCGAAGCCGCCAAGAACGCCCCCGCTGCTGCGGAAGAGAGCGGTGTGGATTTCACCCACGAGCCGGAGATCGCATTCGATGACTTCTGCAAGGTGGAGCTGCGCGTGGCCGAGGTCCGCGCCTGCGAGAACCTGAAGGAGAGCAAGAAGCTGCTCCATCTGACCGTCTTTGACGGCGAGCGCGAGCGCTGCATCCTGTCCGGCATTGCCAAGTGGTTCAAGCCGGAAGACCTCATCGGCAAAAAGATCGGCATCGTGGCCAACCTGGCCCCCCGCCCGATGATGAAGGGCAAGTATGTCAGCGAGGGCATGATCTTTGCTGCCGACACCGCTGACGGCGGCTGCTCCATCGCCTTCTACGGCGACGATGTCCCCGTGGGCAGCCGCATCCACTAAGAAAGGAAGATCATGTCTATCAATTCTGCTGTCCGCGCCACAAAGCTGGATAAGATCTTTGGAACACCCGTGTGCGCTGTGCTGCTGGCGATCCTCTGCAATGTCCTGTGGGGCTCGGCCTTTCCGTTCATAAAACTGGGCTATCGACTGTTCTCCATCGACCCCGCTAACACGGCTTCCATCTTCTGCTTTGCGGGAGTGCGGTTCATGCTGGGCAGTGTGCTGGTGCTGCTGGGCAGCATCCTGCTGCAGGGACATGCGCCGCATTTCCCCAGGGGCAAGGTGGCGGCAGAGTGTTGTGCGCTGGGTCTGTGGCAGACCACCACGCAGTATGCGTTCTACTACATCGCCGTGGCGATGCTCACCGGTGCCTTTGGCGGCATCCTGAACAGCACCCAGAGTTTTTTAGGCGTCATCTTTGCCCACTTTATTTACGGCAATGCGGACCGCATGACCCCCGCCAAGACCCTGGGCTGCGCCATCGGCTTTGCAGGTGTGCTCATCGGCACCATCGGCAACCATGGCAGCGGCAGCGGCTGGGGCGTGTTCTGCATGATGGCAGCCACCGTCATCTTTACCCTGTCCGGCCCGTGGAACAAGTCGGTCACCAAAAAGGCTGATAGCTTTGCCGTCTGCTTTCTGAACCTGTTTGTGGGCGGTCTGGCGCTGTTTGTGCTGGGCACCGTTATGGGCGGTCGGCTGCATGTACAAGGTGCGCTGGCGGTGCTGGTCATGCTGTATCTTGCCTTCATCTGCGGCGCAGGCTATATCCTGTGGGCGCTGCTGATGAAAAACAACCCGGTCAGCCGCATCGCGATCTTTGGTTTCGTCAATCCGGTGGTCAATGTGCTGCTCAGTGCGGTGCTCAACGGCGAACCGCTGTTCCGCTGGCAGTATCTGGCGGCGCTGCTGTTCGTGTGCGTGGGCATCTGGCTGGTAAACAAGGCCCCTGCCCAGAAGGAGAAGCTATGACCGGCCCCATCTTTGACACCCACGCCCATTACAGCGCCCATGCCTTCGATGCCGACCGCTTCGCCCTGCTGGACAGCCTGCCCGCAAAGGGCGTGGTCGGCGTCTGCGAGCAGGCCACCCACTCCGGGGATGCCCCCCGTGTGCTGGAGCTGGCCCACCGGTATCCGTGGGTCGTGGCCGCCATCGGCATCCATCCGGAAAGCCTGCTGGCCCCGGAGGACTGCGGCGCGGACGGCCCGGCCCCCACAGTGTCGGTCTACGGCGGCGACTGGGCCGCAGAGATGCGGGTGCTGGCCCCTTACTACGACGACCCGAAGGTGGTGGCCGTGGGTGAATGCGGGCTGGACTATCACTGGCCGGTGCCAAAGGACGCCCAGCTGGCCCTGTTCGAGGCCGAGATCCGGCTGGCGCTGGAACTGGACAAGCCCATCATCGTGCACGACCGCAACGCCCACGCCGACGTCTACGCCCTGCTGAAACGCTACCAGCCCAAGGGCATCGTGCACTGCTATTCCGGCAGTGCCGACGATGCGCTCTGGCTGGCAAAACAGGGACTCTATTTCGGCTTCGGCGGAGCCTGCACCTTCAAAGGGGCCAAGCGGGCCGCCAAAGCCATCGCGGCCCTGCCGCTGGAACAGCTCGTTCTGGAAACGGACTGCCCCTACATGGCTCCGGAACCTGTGCGCGGCACCCGCTGCGACAGCTCGCTCATCCGCTATGTGGGCGAATCCATCGCACAGGTCAAGGGAGTTTCCACTGAGGAAGTGTTCCGGCAGACCGCTGAGAATGCAAGGCGGGTCTACCAGTTGTAAAGTTTAATTCTGGATAACCTCTCAGTCATCGCTTCGCGATGCCAGCTCCCCTGGTAGGGGAGCCACTGGCGAGTCGGTTTTGGCCGTGCTGAACGAGCGAGGTTTTTCGTTTCCGGGAACAGTCGGGCTCCGCTGTTGAGATTTACGGCTGCTTATCCAGCGCCCCTTGTTAGAGCATAGTTCCGCAGCTGCTGTCCATTCGGACAGGGCCCGGCACTTCGCGCCCGATTGAGCCCAAGCGAACAGCAGGGCTGGCCCGGCCTGCCAAGGGCTCCCCTATTTAGGGGAGCTGGCGCGAAGCGCCTGAGAGGTTGCACTCCCATCATTTCACCTGCAAAAGCTGAAGTTTACATCAGCTTCTGTATAGATCAACTTTGAAAATCCAAACTGTTATAAGGAGATATCACTTATGAAAGCTCGTATTCCGCAGCACCGCGAATTTATCATCAACTTCCCCGACAGCGTCGATCAGGCCAAGGCCAACGAGGGCTGGGCAAAGCTGCAGCAGATCGTCGAGGACTACAAGAAGGACCACAACGGTGCTTCCGTCTATGCACCCAGCTTCATCGAGGACTGCGAGCCTGCCGTCAAGAAGCTGCAGGAAGAGTATGGCTTCGAGTACACCGTTGAGTACGTGAAGTAAGTTCTGAGTTTTCAGTATATTGCATTAAAAAGAACAGAGCGTTCCAGCCAGCTGGCTGGAACGCTCTGCTCTTTTTGTTGCTTATTTCAGTTCCATATGGATGGACTTTTCCGTAAAGCCGTAGTTCCGGTACATCTCATACGCCTTTTTATTTCTGGCGTTCACCTGCAGCTCGATGGTGTCACATCCCTTTTCCGCCTTGAGCTGCTTCACTTTTTCAAAGAACTGGTGGCCGATGCCTTTGCCCCTGTACGCTTCCTCCACCGCCATGGTACTGACAAACAAAACATCCTTTGTTACCTGCGCCGGGCCTTCCACATGGCGCTTGAAGACTTCCAGAACACCAACAACGATGCCGTCCGTCTCGGCAATATACCAGCTGTCCCCTTTCAGGAGCTCAGCAAACAACCCTTTTGTAATCAACGGACTAGCCGGTTTGTAGACATCCGGCCGCCACTCGACATGCATCTGCTGCACCTGATCCATAATAGCAGAAAATCGGTCATAATCCTGCATTTGCGGGGTACGGATCGTTATTTTCATCTCGTTTTCTCCTTGTTGTATCAAAAACACCCTGTCTGACACGCTTTCGGGTCCAGACAAGGCATTTTGAGTTTCTTTTCAGTTGTCTGCTTCCACCTTGCTGAGCAGGATGCGGTCATTGTCGAGGGCCTTGCCCGCGTTTTCACGGAACTTTTCGAGCAGGTCGTCCACAGTCATCCGGCTGCGCTCCTCGCCCTTGACGTCGAAGACGACGCGCCCCGCATCCATCATCAGGGTGCGGTTGCCCAGTTCCAGTGCCTGGTGCATGTTGTGGGTGACCATCAGGCAGGTGATCTTCTTTTCCGCCACGATGCTCTGGGTCAGTTCCAGCACCTTTTCGGCGGTGGCAGGGTCGAGCGCGGCGGTGTGCTCGTCGAGCAGGAGCAGCTTCGGGGTGACGAGGGTCGCCATCAGCAGCGTCAGCGCCTGGCGCTGTCCGCCGGAGAGCAGACCCACCGGCTGCTTCATCCGGTCTTCCAGCCCCATATCCAGCAGAGCCAGCTTTTCGCGGAACAGGGCCTTATCCTTCCGGGAGATGCGGGAGAAGATGGCGTGGGGGGCCGTACCAGCGCGGAGATAGGCCAACGCCAGATTCTCTTCGATGGTCATGTTCGGGGCGGTGCCCTTGAGCGGGTCCTGGAAGAGGTGGCCGATGACCCGGCTGCGCTCAAATTCCGGGGTGAAGGTGATGTCCTGCCCGCCCAGCATGATGCTGCCCTCGTCGGCGATGAAGCCGCCTGTAATGGCGTTGAACAGGGTGGATTTGCCTGCACCGTTCGAGCCGACGATGGTGGCGAAGTCGCCCGCTTCCATCCGGAGGCTGACGCCATTCAGGGCCACCTTTTCATTGACCGTGCCGGGGTTGAAGGTCTTGTGCAAGTCGTTCAGTTCCAGCATTTCCATCTCAGACCACCTCCTTCTTCTGGGCTGCATGCTTCCGCTTTTCAAAGGCCAGACGGTTCTGGATGGCCGGCATCGAGATGGCAATGGCCACGATGAGGGCCGACACCAGCTTCATGGCGGCCGCCGGGACATTGAAGCGCAGGGCCACCGCCACAATGAAGCGGTACAGGCAGCTGCCGAACACGACGCCCAGCACCCGGCGCACCATGGTGCGCTTGCCCACCAGCGTCTCACCGATGATGAGAGAGGCCAGCGCGATGGTCACCATGCCGGTGCCCACGTTGATATCGCAGCTCTTCTGGTACTGGGCCAGCAGACCGCCGGACAGGGCCGTCAGCGCACCGGAGATGCACAGGCCCACCGTGATGGTAAAGGCCGGATTGATGCTGGACGCCCGCACCATGGCGGCGTTGTCGCCGGTCGCCCGGATGGATAGGCCCAGCCGGGTGCCCAGAAAGCCCACCATCCCGGCACCGGCCAGCGCGATGACCACCACGGCCAGCACCAGCTTATACCAGCCGCCCGTAAAGGCCAGCGCTGTTTTGGCCAGCGAGAAGACCGTGTCCGTCTTGACCAGCGACAGCGTGGACGAAAAGCCCATGACCGCCAGATTGATGGTATAAAGGCCGGTGTTCACAATGATGCCCGCCATGATGCTCTCGACGCCGAGGCGGGTCTGCAAAAAGGCTGTGATGAAACCGGAGCACACGCCAGCCGCCATCGCCGCCAGCAGGGCCAGAAAGGGGTGGCCGGTCAGTGCGACCTGGCAGGCCACAGCGCAGCCCAGCGTGAAGCAGCCGTCGGTGGACAGGTCTGCAATGTTCAGGATGGAATAGCTCAAGAACAGAGCCAGCGCGACAAGGGCGTAAATGCAGCCCAATTCCAGCGCGGTCTGGATCACGTTGAGCGAAAAGATACTCGCCAGCATGGTGTGTACTCCTTATTTTTTAATAACAGACGATTCCGTCACAGCTGCACTGTGACGGAATCGCTCTTGTTTTTATGAAATGAGATGGATTTAGAAGTTCTCCTGCGTGGTCACTTGCACGATCTCGGTGCAGTAGGGCTTGAAGGCTTCCTTGATCATGTCCAAAGTCTTATCATCCATGCCCAATGCTGCGGCCGTCTCTGTATTGATGGTCACAATGCCGTTGTCGAAGGTCTGGTAAGGCAGGTCGGCGGTGGTCTTGCCCTCGCAGAGCAGCTCGACCACCATGTCTGCGGTGGCCTCGCCCAGCTGGACGTAATCGACGCCGTAGCCCACGAAGGCACCGTTCAGCGCGAAACTGTCGGCACCAGTGAAGTGCAGGATCCCGGCATCGGTAAAGGTCTCGTAGATGGACAGCTCCGCGGTCATCACGGTGTTGTCGGTCGGGGTGAACACGGCCTTGACCCCGGCTGCAACGAGGGCTTCGGCCGCCATCTGAACTTCGGCGGTGGTGGTGCCGTTCTTTTCAATGTATTTGATGCCCTTGCTGTCGCAGAATGCCTTGGCATCTGCGATGGCCTGGGTGGAAGCATCCTGGCTCAGGTCGTACAGCAGGCCGATGGTGTCAATATCCGGGTTGACGGCCAGGATGAGGTTCATGATGGCGTCGGTGTTCAGGGCATCGGAAGTGCCGGTGATGTTCTCCTCGCCGTCAAAACCGGCAGAGACCGGGTCGGTGACCGCAGAGTAGACAACGGGGATGTCGGTATCCTCGACCGAAGCCAGCATGGTGGCGGCGGTGGGGGTAGCCACGGCCACGATGACGTCCACGTCATCGGCCACAAGGTCGGCACCGATCTGGTTCAGGTTGGTCTGGTCGGCCTGCGCGTTGGCGTAGTAGTCGGCATAATCAAAGGTCACGCCCTTTTCCTTGCCCACCTCATCCAGACGGCTCTCAACGGAGGCGACGATCTGGTTCAGAGAGGCATGGTCCACATAATTGACGATGCCCACCTTGAAGGTCTGGCCCGCTTCTGCAGAAGCAGCTGCCGACGAGGCGGCGGCGCTGGAGGCGGTGCCGGAGGCAGCGGACGAGGCCGAGCCGCCGCAGCCGGTCAGGCTGAATGCAGAAACAGCGGCAGCGCCCAGAGCGGCCTTGAGGAAATTGCGGCGGGAGATCATGTTCATGGTTTTCATAGCGGTTGCTCCTTCCCTGGAGCGGGCGGCAGTAAAAAAGACCCGCTCCACTTGCGGAACGGGCCTTTTTATGGTAACAAAAGATCCCGTCCCTGTGTGTTCATCCACAAGGACAGGATCGAAAATACGATTCTGCGGTGCCACCTTGTTTGCTCTGCCCAAGCCAGCTGCTGGCTGCAGAGCCCCTCACGGAGAGCCAACACTCCCCTGCCCTGTAACGGAGGCTTCCGTCCCAAGCTACTGGAAAGCACTGGCTCTCGTTTGCCCGGCCCTCGGCGGCCCACGAAGTCCTGCCCCGCTCTCGCCCGTTTCCATCCTCCGGGCTCTCTAGCAGATGCGCTGTGCAGTTTCTCTTCCGCCTCATCGGTTTGATTGCATTATACACTTTATTCGTGTAAAGTCAAGAGGGAATTTTTCATCTTTGCAATGGTTCAGATGAATCCGGTTTTCGTTTCCTTGACTTCTTTTGTGAAACAACGTACACTGTGTGCATTATAGTTTTCCGAAAGAAGGTGTTCTTCACGAATCCGACCGAAAACACCCTGCTGCATGGGCCGGTTCGTCCGGCGCTGCTGCGGTACGCCCTGCCCATCATCCTGAGCATGGTGGCCACCCAGTTCTATTCGGTGGCCGATACCATGATCATCGGTCTGCGGCTGGATGCCGACGCGCTGGCGGCGGTCTCCAATGCTTCCACCATCCTGATGCTCTTTCTGTTCATCTCCGGCGGCATGGAGCTTGGCGGCGGCCTGCTGGTGGCAGCGGGCCGGCCCACGGCCACCCGGCAGGAGATGGCCGAGCTGCTCTACAACCTGCTGTTCATTGATCTTGTGCTGGCGCTGGGCCTGACCGCACTGGGCTTTTTCACCCTGCCCGCCCTGCTCCGGCTCATCCGGACGCCGGAGGAGATCCTGGCTGAGGCGGTGCTTTATGGGCGGGTGTATCTGGTCGGCCTGCCCTTTCTGATGCTCTATGACCTGACCAAAGAGTGCATCATGGGCTGCGGAGACTCGAAAACACCGCTCCGGGCCGTAGTCGCCACCAGCGTGATGAACATCGTGCTGGACCTGGCGCTCGTTGGCCCCTTCGGGGTCGCCGGTGCGGCCGGTGCCACCGCTGCCGCGCAGATCGCCGGAGCGGGGTACATGCTGGCCCACCTGCGCAAAACCGAACTGAGTCTGCCCTTCCGCCGGGAGATGCTCAAGGCAAGCTACGCGAAGGACATCTTCCGCCTTTCCGCCCCCAACTCCCTGCAGCAGGCCAGCGGCACCATCATCACGACGGTCAAACAGGGGCTTCTGGGCGGGCTGGGCGTCGCGGCCATCGCGGGCTTTTCCTGCGCGGGCAAGCTCTCCAGCCTGCTGATGATGCCGGTGTACGGTTTCGTGCAGTCCATCGTCTTTTTCATCGCCCAGAACACCACTGCCCAGCAGCCGGACCGGGTGCACACCGGCCTGCGGGAGGGGCGGCGCATCCTGTTCTTTTACTCGCTGCTGGTGGCAGCGCTCTGCATCGGGCTGAACGGCCCGCTGCTTCGACTCTTCACCACCGACGCTGCTGCCGCCGCCTACGGCTCCACCATGCTGGCCTTTGAGGGCATCTCGTATGTGTTCACCGCGCAGAAGCATCTGTGCGAGGCCCGGCTGCGCGGTGCCCAGAAGATGGGGCTGTATCTGGCCTCGAACCTGGGGCAGATCGGGCTGAATCTGGCCGCCTGCGTTCTGCTGGTGCCCCGCATCGGCTTTTCGGGCTTCTGGTTGTCCACCTGGATCAGCGCCCCCGTCGGCCTTGCGCTGGCCGCGCTGCTGGCAAAGATCGGCGCAAAACAACAGAGCTAACACAAAAAGCACAGTGCTTGTACTGTGCTTTCATTTATGATATACTGTTTTTGCAGCCATCTGGCTGACAGGCGCTGTCTGCAAATGCAGGTGGTCACGCTCCTCTCCCCGGCAAAGCGTTGGGGGGAACGCGTTCTTCTTTGCTTCCCCTGACGCAAACGCGGAAGGGGGGATGTTCTATGACGCTGAGTGAAGTGCTTCAGCTGCTCGCCGTGATCGGCGGTGCAGTTTTTGTGACGTTTCAGATTACATGGACGATTTCCAACAGCAAAAAGAAATGACCGCCTCTGCCCTACCAAAGCAAGCGGTCATTCTTTTTGACACCTGAGCCGAGGAGGAGCTGACCATTTTGCAGCCAGCGTCTTTCTCTATTTGTAGTATAGTAATTTTTTATCGTTTTGTCAAGCAGAAGAGGAACACAATGGAACCTTTGAAGATCCAACACATCCCCCTGCCCCACCGGGCCGTGTTCGGCCCCATGGCAGGCTTCACCGATGCACCCTGCCGTCGCCTGATGGCGCAGCACGGGGCCGGTTTCACAGTCAGTGAGATGGTATCCAGCCGGGCGCTGGTCTACCACGACCACAAAACGGTCAGCCTGCTCAAGGCCGAGCCCAACGGCGCCCCCTACGGCGTCCAGATTTTCGGCGAAGTGCCCCAGATCATGGGCGAAGCAGCCGCTGCCATCGAGGAATATGATTTCGATTTTCTGGACATCAACATGGGCTGCCCGGCCCCGAAGATCGTCTCCGGCGGTGCCGGCAGCAAACTGATGCTGGACCCCGACCTCTGCGGCAGGATCGTCGAGCAGGTAGTGGCGCACACCTCCCGGCCCGTCACGGTCAAGATGCGCAAAGGCTGGGACGCCGACCACGTCACCGCAGTCGAGTGCGCCAAGGCATGCGAACAGGCCGGTGCGGCCCTCATCGCAGTACACGCCCGGACGCGGGAGCAGATGTACACCCCCGGCATCGACCCGGAGATCATCGCCCGCATAAAATCTGCCGTGCATGTGCCGGTGCTGGGCAACGGCGACATCCATTCGGCTGAAGACGCCGTTGCTCTGGTCAAAGAGACCGGCTGCGACGGTGTGATGATCGCCCGTGCAGCCCTGGGCGACCCGTGGCTGTTCGAGCGTGTGAACGCCGCGCTGGAGGGCACCCCGGCCCCCAAAGAGCCGAATCTGCAGGCCCGGATGAACGCCCTCCGCCGTCAGGTAGAGGAGATGGTGGAGCAGAAGGGCGAATTCGTCGCCATGCCCCAGGCCCGCGCCCAGACCATGCACTACATGAAAGGGCTGAAGGGGGCGGCCTCTCTGCGGCGGTACTGCTGCGAGCTGACCCATCTGGAAGACATCGACCGCCTCATCGAGGCAGTGTTCGACCAGCAGCGCAAAGCGGGGCTTGACCCGGACGACGAACGCGAGGTCCCGTTCCCCTGATTTTCCCGGACGATCCGGATTTTTTTGAAACAAGAGGTTCTCTGCCATGACTTCATCTCACAGCCCCCGGCTTCTGGGGCAAAAACAGAACAAATTCCTGCTCACGGTCTGCCTGTGTGCGCTGACGGCGGCGCTGATCTTCCTGCCGTTTTACCTTCTGGACGGCGGCTTTTTCCACTACGCCGGTGATTTCAACAGCCAGCAGATCAGTTTTTACCGCTACATGAACGGCTTTCTCAAGGGGCTGGGCTACCCGGACGGCGCAGGCAGTGTCCACAACACCTTCTCCTGGGCCACTGACCTGGGCAGCGGGGCGCTGAACGCCTATTCCTTCTACCTGTACGGCTCGCCGTTCTTCTGGTTCTCGCTGCTCTTCCCCCAGCGGTGGCTCCCCTATCTCATGGTCCCGCTGCTGGTGCTCAAGTTCGCCGTGGCGGGCGGCGGCGCATACCTGTATCTGCGCCGTTACGTGAAAGACCAAAACTATGCCGTGCTGGGCGCGGTGCTCTATGCCTTTTCCGGCTGGGGGCTCTACAACATCTTCTTCAACCACTTCATTGATGTGCTGGCCCTCTTCCCGTGGATGCTCTGGGCGCTGGACGAGGCCGTCTACCATGGGCGGCACGGGCTGTTCGCGTTCTGGGTCGGCGTCAACCTGCTGAACAACTACTTCTTCTTTGTGGGGCAGGTGCTCTTTCTGCTCCTCTACTTCATCTGTAAAGTCAGCGCGGGGGATTTCAAGCTCACGCCCCGGCTGTTCGTCCATCTGGCCTTTGAAAGCCTCCTCGGTGTGGGGCTGGGGGCCGTCATCCTCTGGCCCGCCGTCCTCTCGCTGCTGCAGAACCCCCGCACCATCGACCTGTCCTCCGGCTGGGGCTTTCTGACCTACGCAAAGCCCCAGCAGTACCTTGCCATCCTGCTGAGCTGGATTTTGCCGCCCGACTCACCCTATATGACCTCCATCTGGTCTGAGGGCGTCATCAAGTGGACGAGCATGACCGCCTATCTGCCCCTGTGCAGTCTGGCCGGTGCTCTGGCTTACTGGCGCGCCCGGCAGGGCGACAGCAAAAAGCGGATCATTGCCACCTGCGCTGTCTTTGCGCTGGTGCCGGTGCTGAACAGCGCCTTCTATGCCCTCAATTCCAGCTACTACGCCCGGTGGTTCTATATGCCGGTGCTCATCCTGGCCGCCATGACCATCAACGCACTGGAAGACCCCGCCGTCGAGCTGGACCGCCCGGCCCGGAACATCAGCGGGCTCGTCATTGCCACGCTGGCCTTTGCGCTGGTGCCGGTGCAGGATGCCAGCACCAAGGAATGGTCGCTGGGCGTCCTGCAAAATCCCGGCCAGTACGCTGCCGTGTTCGGCTTTGCCCTCATCGGGCTGCTGGTCTACCGCTGGGTCGCGCAGCGGTGGCGGGCCGACAAGCGCCTGCCCCAGCGGATGCTGGCGGCGGTGCTGGCGTTCAGCTGCCTGTTCGGCATCACCCACATCGGCATCGGCAAGTTCGGCCAGTGGAACACCGACAGCGACCTGGTGGAAGAGTACACCAGCGCCCTGGCCCTGAAGGAAGACCTGCCGGAGGGCGACTGGCGCATCGACACTTACAAGACTCACGACAACCTCGGCCTCTGGCTGGACAAGAGCTGCCTGCAATACTTCGGCAGCACCGCCGCCCCCAGCATCCTCAGCTTTTACCCGGCGCTGGGCGTCAAGCGGGACGTCCGCAGCCAGCCGGAGCTTTCCAACTATGCGCTGCGGGGCCTGCTGAGCGTGAAGTACCTCATCACCAAGCCCGACCGGCAGGCAGACTTCCTCGAAGAGGCCGATGAGGGCTGGGCCTATTACGACACGCTGGATGGCTACACCCTCTATGAAAACACCAACTACGTCCCCATGGGCTTCACCTACGATTACTACCTCACCGAGGACGATTACGAGTCCACCGTGACGGTCACCCGCTCCAATCTGCTGATGCGGGCGCTGGTGCTCTCCGATGCGGATGCCGCCGCATACAGCCAGTATTTGCAGCCGCTGCCCGCCGCTGAGCTGAACGACCTGACCTATGACCGCTACGTGCAGGATTGCGCCGACCGCCGGGCCTCGGCCTGTTCGGTGTTCCAGATGACCAATTCCGGCTTCCACGCTGAGATCACGCTGGACGCCCCGAACCTCGTCTTCTTCTCGGTGCCTTACGACGACGGCTTCACGGCCACGGTCAACGGCAAAGAGACCGACATCCTGCGGGTGGACGAGGGCCTGATGGCGGTGCTCTGCCCCGCCGGGGAAAACACCCTTGATTTTGTCTACCAGCCGGACGGCATCCAGTTGGGCAAGCCTGTCACGCTGCTTTCGCTCGTAGTCTTCGTATCCTACACCAGCTATTTTGCCTGGGACGATCGGAAAAAGCGGAAGCACTGAAGAAAAGGAGAGCGTTCTATGGAACAGCGTCATTGGAAGAAAGCCGGCATCACCACCTCCCTGCTGGGCTACGGCTGCATGCGCCTGCCCACCCTGCCGGACGGCCGCATCGACGAAGTGCGGGCCGAAGCCCTGCTGAACACCGCGCGGGACGCGGGCGTCAACTACTTTGACACCGCCTACCCCTACCACGGCGGCGAGAGCGAGCCGTTTGTGGGGCGGGTCATCGCAAAATGGCCCCGCGAGAGCTTTTATCTGGCCACCAAACTGCCCCTGTGGCAGTGCGATTCGCTGGAAAAAGCCCAGCAGATCTACCGCAGTCAATTCGAGCGGCTGGGTGTGGACACCATTGATTTCTACCTGCTCCACTCCCTGCACCGGGCACGGTACGACAAAGCCAAGGCGCTGGGCATCGTGGACTGGCTCTGGGAAGAGAAGAAGGCCGGGCGCATCCGGAACTTCGGCTTCTCCTGCCACGACAACGCGGACGGGCTGGAACACATCCTGCGGGACCAGCCCTGGGATTTCTGCCAGCTGCAATACAACTACCTTGACACCGACGACCGCGCCGAGGAGATCGCGGGCGACCGCGGCTATGCGCTGACCGAAGAACTGGGCATCCCGCTCATCATCATGGAGCCCATCAAGGGCGGCACACTGGCCAACCTTCCGCCGGACGCTGCGGCGCCGCTGACCGCCCTCGACTCCGCCGCCAGTGCAGCTTCCTGGGCGCTGCGCTGGGTGGGCAGCCACAAAAACGTCCACCTGATCCTCTCCGGCATGAGCGCCGAGGAGCAGCTGGCCGACAACCTTTCCACCTTTGCGCCCTTCCGCCCCCTGAACGCGGCGGAAGATGCCGCTGTGGCCGAGACGGCCCGCATCCTGCACAGCCGCATCAAGATCGGCTGCACGGGCTGCCGGTACTGTATGCCCTGCCCCATGGGCGTGGACATCCCGGACAACTTCAGCATCTGGAACCGGCTGGGGATGTTCGGCCAGCCGGACGCCGTCCGGCACCAGTGGACCGCCCGCTTCCCGGATGCCGAAAAGGCCAGCCACTGCGTCCGCTGCGGCAAGTGCGAGGCCGTCTGCCCCCAGCACCTGCCCATCCGCACTGCGCTGGCCCAGCTGCAAACGGAACTGGATGCACTCTGATCTTCCCGCAAGCAAAAAAATACCGTGTCCCCGGCGTGGGGACACGGTATTTTTGCTTTTATGGTTTACCACTTCATGCCGATGGCATCCAGACGGCGGATGCGATCCTCGGTCAGCTTCGGGTCATTTTCCGCGCGGGCCATGCGCATCCGGCGGACCCAGTCGCCCAGACCGAAGCCGTCTTCGCTGCGGTAGGTGGCCGACGGCAGCAGGTCGCCGTTGGCCTTGGCATAGGCCGCTGCGTGTTCATAGGCCAGGTCCCACTTGGCTATACGGGCGTCCCACTCCATGCCGATGCCGTCCAGCCGTTTCACATGCTCCGGCGTTACCTGGAAGGAGTCGGGCCGGGTCTTGCGGGCAGCGCGGAGGTTCGACATCCAGACGCCCAGCCGGAACCCACCGGCCGTGACGTAATTGGAGGGCACCAGCAGGTTGCCGTGCTCCTCGGCGTACCGGGCGGCTTCCTCAAAGTTGTGCTCCCAGTTCTTCTCCCGCAGGCTCTCCTTGCCGGAGGGTGCCGCACTCTGCTTGTGGGGCTTTTCGTCCTTGAGCAGCTCGTCCAGCTCGCGGCGGTGCACCTCGCCCAGGCGCGGGTCGCCGGTGCGGCGGTACTGACGCTGACGGTAGAGCCAGCTGCCCAGCCAGATGCCGTTCTCGGTCTTATAATTCAGCGGGATCTCCAGATCTCCGTGCTCTGTCCGATACTTCCGGGCCAGCTCGAAGCGCTCCCGCCAGGGGTCGTATTTATCCCAGACCATCCCGATCTCGTCCAGCTGGGCCTTGCGTTCCGGCGTGACGCGGGCGCTGGAATTGTCCGGGTTCTGCCAGGCGTAGCGCTGGCGGGCGATCCATTTGCCCAGCAGGATGCCGTCCGGTGTGACATAATTGGAGGGCACTTCCAGATCCCCGAACTGCTCAGCGTACCGCTTAGCGGCCTCGAAGTTTTCCTGCCACTTGCGGACATTCCGGTTGACCCAGTTGATGCCGATGGCTTCCAGCCGCTCGACCTGCTCCAGGGTCAGCTCGCCGTTCTTATAGGCGCTGCGCTGGCTGCTGAGCCAGACGCCCAGCGCGAAGCCATCCGGCGTAACGTACTTGATGGGTGCTTCGAGGTCTTTGTGTTCGAGATAATAGCGGGCGGCTGCGGCGTAGCTCTGCTCCCACAGGTCGGTGGAAGCGTTCCACACCATGCCGATGCCCTCCAGCCGCTCGATGCGGGCGCGGCTCAGGTTGCCGCTGACGTAGCGCTGACGGTTATAGACGATCCACTCACCCAGGGCAAAGCCGCTGCGGTCGCGGTAGCGCACCGGCACCAGCAGGTCGCCGTGGTCATCGCGGTACTTCTGCGCCGAGACAAAGGCCTTTTCCCAGGCCAGCTCTGAGCGCTGCTTCCAGCCGATGTTCAGCTTGTCCAGCCGGGCGATGCGGTCTGCATCCAGACGGCCCGGCTTCTGCCCGGCCCGGACCTGGCGCTGCGTTTCCAGCCAGCGGCCCAGAGGCAGGCCGTCCTCGGTCAGATAGTTATAGGGCAGCTGCAGATCGCCCCGCTCTGCGGCCACAGCCGCCGCCGCTGCATAAAAAGCATCCCACCGGGCTTCCAGTTCCTTTTTCAGGCGGCAGTACAGGTGATAGCTCTGGCGCATGGGCTTCTGCTGCTGGAAGCCGGGGTGTTCGCTGCCTGCGCGGAGCATAGCGGTGGTGCATTCCTTTTGCAGCACACGGCCATTGCCCAGACCGTCGAACCGGGCGGTCAGGTCGAACACCGGGATGGGCTTGCGGCCGCAGGCCACCAACGCCCGGCAGAGCATCTGGCGGAACCGGCCTGCCTCGCCGGTCTCGCGGACCAGAATGGCACCCGCCAGCCCCTCAATGGGCTGCTGGACGCCCGGCGAGTTGACGCAGAACAGCACCTTCGGCCCCGTTTCGGTGGAGGTGCAGAACTGTTTCACCGCCTCGGCGTCGCGCAGGCAATCACACTCGGCACGGTAGAAATGGGCATTCGGATCCACGGTGCGGAGGAACTCTTCCAGCTGTTCCTGCACCTCGTCGAGGTAGTCCTCCGACTCAAAGATGGCCAGATAGCGGCCCTGGGTGTCGGTCAGGACGCGGGGCATCAGGGCGATGGGGTTCTCGGCCTGCCGCACCGACCAGTTGATCTCATCGTATTGTGCGCTCAGCGCGTTGGTCTGCGCGGGCAGGTGCAGGTTCTTGATCCGGGCGCGGAGCAGGTTCATCTGCCCTTCCTGCGGCCAGAGCATCGCGGCGTAGTTCGACGGCACCGGCAGGGTGCCCAGCGCCATTCCCTCGCCGACCGTCATCCGGGAGACGACCGTCCCCTCGAAGAGTTCCGCGGCCGCCTGGCATTTCTGGTCGGTGCTGTTGGGCACTGTCAGGCCCAGCAGCTTTGCCTCCGGGCACAGACGGAGCAGCCGCTGGGCCGATTTTGCCCAGCAGGCCGCCGTCACTTCATGGTAGCAGTCGAAGATCAGGTAATCCGGCTTGCGTGAGGCCAGCCGGACCCACTCCTCGGCCGACGCCTCGGCCAGCACACCGCAGTCGCAGAAGATGAGGTTCTCCGGCAGCACACCGTCGTTGTAGCGGCGGACATCCTCCCTGCGCAGGGTCAGCCGCGCCGCACCGTACACCAGCCAGATGAACGACGCCTGCGGATGGTCCGCGATGAGCTGCCATGCAATGCAGCTCTTGCCCGTGCCGGTGGCATGTTCCACTGCTGCTTTTCCGTTTTGTTCCAACGCAGCGGCAACCTTTGCATACGCCTCCGCGTTGACCTTGTTCAAACTGATCGGCATCGTTTTTCTACCTCCAGGAGCGATCTTCTTGCAAAGAATTTTTCTTATAAATCTATTATGGCAAAAAGCACTTTCTTGTCAAGCATTCCCGGCAAAAAAGAAGATTTCGGATAAAAAATACGATATTTTTCCCATTATTTTTTGGTCATCCCAACCAACTTCCGGCATAGCTTCGGGCATCCTCAAAACGAAACACCGCACAACCGCCGGGCGCAGCCCTCCCGCAATGCCCTGTTTTTCCGCAGCACAGCGCCTCCGTCTGCGAAATGTTCCGCCGCCCCGGAAGCAGCTGCAAACACAAAGACCGCCTGCCGAACGTTTCCTTCAGCAGACGGTCTTCAGTTGCGCCAGCGTGAGTCGAACACGCGGTGGGGGAGTCAAAGTCCCCTGCCTTACCGCTTGGCGATGGCGCATTGTCGTGAGTATAAGTATAGTAGAATGTTCCCCATTTGTCAAGCAAAAACATCGTTGACAAAACCGACCCGGTCCCTTATGATAAAAGAAAAACGAAAGGGGGATGGTCTATGGGCCCCTGGTATTATGAGGTCGTCAGCTTTGACGGCGACTACGTCAACCTGCGCCGCACCGACATCGCCAGCGACGAGCTGAACCCCGTTGCGCTGGCGCTCCTGCCACCGGAGATCGAGGTCGGCAGCAAGATCAAATGCGAATACTTCCAATACGAGATCATCGGCTGAACGCAGAAGAACGCCCGGAGTGCAGATCGTGCGCTCCGGGCGTCCGTTTTTGCTCTTCAGTTGCGGTAGCAGCGGTCCTGCCCGACGAGCCAGTCCTCACACAGGCGCTGGGCCTCCTCCACACTGCGGCTGACGCAGTGGAACAATGCACCGTGGAGCGAGCAGTAGGAGTAGCGGACTTTGGGCACCCCATTGGGATCTCGGAATTTTTCACAGCGTTCCTGTCCGGGCATCAGATAAAGTTGTTCCATAAAGCCACAGCTCTCCTTTGTTTCATCTTGGGTGTGCCGTGCACACGCCGTGTCCTATTGTAGCACTTCCCGCCGCCGGGCGCTATTCGCTGTTTCCACAAAAAACCGGACGGAACTTCGGGGCTTCTTCCCTCTTGACAATTCCAGATCTTGTGATAAGAAGCAAGCCGCAGCTTCTTTCCCTCTTGTAAAATCCGGCCAAAACGGTTATGATAGAACCAAATAAAAAACAAAGGAGCATCAACCTATGCGTGCTTATGAGCGACTGTTAAAATATGCCCGCGTTTACACCACATCCGACCCCAATTCCGGCACCCATCCCTCTGCCGAGCGGGAGTTCGACCTGGCCCATATCCTTGTGGAGGATCTGAAGGCCATCGGCATCGAGGACGCCTTTGTAGATGAGCACTGCTACGTCTACGGCACCCTCCCCGCCACCCCCGGCTGCGAGGACAAGCCCGCGCTGGGCCTTATCGCCCACATGGACACCGCACCGGACGCTTCCGGTGAGAACGTGAACCCCATCCTGCACGAGAACTACGATGGCCGCGACGTCACCCTGCCCGCCACCGGCATGGTCATGAAGGTCTCCACCTTCCCCTTCCTGAAAGACCTGAAGGGCGAGACTCTCATCACCACCGACGGCACCACGCTGCTGGGTGCCGACGACAAGGCCGGTGTGGCGGAGATCCTGACCGCCGCCGAGACCCTCATCGCCGAGGGCCGCCCCCACGGCAAGCTCTGCATCGCCTTTACCCCCGATGAGGAGATCGGCGAGGGCGCTTCCCTGTTCGACATCCCCGGCTTTGGGGCCGACTTTGCCTATACCGTCGATGGCGGCGATGTGGGCGGCATCGAGTACGAGAACTTCAACGCCGCCAGCGCCACCGTCACGGTCCACGGCTTCTCGGTCCACCCCGGCTCCGCGAAGGACGCGATGATCAACGCCTCCAACGTGGCCATGGAGTTTCATCAGGCCCTGCCCGTCATGGCCCGCCCGGAGACCACCGAGGGCCGTCAGGGCTTCTACCACCTGTGCCAGATGTACGGCGATGTGACCGAGGCCAAGCTCGGCTACATCCTGCGTGACCACGATGCAGGCAAGCTCCAGTTCAAGAAGGACAACCTTCTGCACATTGCCGACTACCTGAACGGCAAGTACGGCGACGGCACCGTGGAAGTGGAGATCAAGGACAGCTACCGCAACATGATCGAGAAGATCAAGCCGCACTTCCACCTGGTCGAGAACGCCCGCAAGGCCATCGAAAAGGCCGGTCTGACCCCGGAGGAAGTCCCCGTCCGCGGCGGCACCGACGGTGCCGTCCTGAGCTGGAAGGGCCTCCCCTGCCCGAATCTGGGCACCGGCGGCTTCAACTTCCACGGCGTGTGCGAGTGCACCACCGTCGAGCGGATGGACAAGGTGGCCGAAGTCCTGCTGAATATCGTGGAGATCTACAGCAAATAAATACAGAGACAGCAAAAAAGGAAGAGCGGCGATGTCGCTCTTCCTTTTTTTGCTTGTCAACCCACGTTGATATGCCCCACCGGCAGGATCTTGCGCTTGTTGTCACCGGGCTTGACCGTCAGGCTGATGGCCAGCGAGACCGGGCCCACGCGGCCCATGAACATGACCAGCATGTACAGCAGCTTGGCCCCGACATTCAGCTGGCTGGTAACGCCCACCGACAGGCCCACCGTGCCGAATGCCGAGCAGGACTCAAAGATGGCGTCGATGACGGACACGGCATCCGAGGTGTTGTAGTAGACCACCACCGCCGAGCCCAGCGATGCCACGATGCCCAGCATGATGATGGTCAGTGCGCGGTAAACGGTCTTGGACTCGATGTGGTGCTCGGCGATCACACAGTCGTCGCGGCCCTCCGCCACGCTGCGGATGGTCAGGATCAGCACAGCAAAGGTCGTCACCTTGACGCCGCCGCCCGTCGAACCCGGTGCCGCACCGATGAACTGCAACACGCTCATCAGGAGCTTGGTGACCGGCCCGCAGGCCGCCAGGTCGATGGTGTTCATGCCCGCCGTACGGGTCGAGACCGACTGGAAGAGCGACGCCATCACCTTGCCCGGAACTGACAGCCCGCCCATGGTGGCCGGGTTCGACCACTCCATCAGACAAATGAGCGCCGCGCCGCCGACCCATAGAATGGCCGAGAACGCCAGCACGACCTTCGCGTGGAGGGACAGGCGGCGTTTTTTGCGAAATTCGCCCAGCTCCACCCAGACCATGAAGCCCAGACCGCCTGCCATGATGAGGAACATGACGACAGCCTGCACATAATAGTTGCTGACATACGGCACCAGCGACGAATACGGCCCGAACCGGCCAAACAGGTCAAAGCCCGCATTGCAGAACGCCGAGATGGCCGTGAAAATGCTGATCCAGACCCCTTCCAGCCCGAACTGCGGCACAAAGGCACACGCCAGCAGCACAATGCCAATGGCCTCGAACAGGAATGCCAGCCGGATGACGATCTTCAGCACCTCGGTCGCCTGCGAATAGCCGCTGGCCGAAACGCTCTCGCCCAGCAGCCGCAGGTCCCGGAAGCCCATCCGCCGCTTGGCCGCCAGTGCAAAAAAGCTGGTCAGCGTGACCAGGCCCAGACCGCCGACCTGGATGAGCAGCAGAATCACCACCTGCCCGAACATCGTGAACTGCGTCCACGTATCCCGCACGACGAGGCCCGTCACGCAGGTCGCGCTCGTTGCGGTGAACATCGCATCCACCACGCCCAGCCGCCCGCTGCGGCTGGCGATCGGCAACGTCAGCAGCAGCGTTCCCAACGCGATCACCAGCACAAAGCTCCCGCAGATGATCTGTGTCGCATTGCTGCCCACCAGCCAACCTTTGGGGTGGTTCTTCTTTTTTCTGGTTTTTCCCATGAAGTGCTCCTTCTCCCGCACCGGCAGCCTCTGCGCTCCCGATGCAGCATCGTTCTTGCCTCCCCCGTTCCGGGGTCGGCATCTCCCTTATAGGATACACCTTTTTTCTTTTTCGTTCAACTTGATTTTCTCTCCAACTTGCGGTATTATAATGAGGTGTGGTTCTGTCTCTATACCTCAGCTGGATAGAGGGTTCGCCTCCTAAGCGAAACGCCCCCGGTTCGAATCCGGGTAGGGACATCCTGTTACGAAATGCGAAGATCATTTTTCCCATGGGAAAGACGATCTTCGCATTTTTCATTTTGAATCGATCACCAAAATCAGCCAGCGAATGCCATTAGCAGAATTTTCGGTTCCAGCTAATAAAATCAGGCTTCCAGCTAATGAAGCCCCATAAAGCACCTTTTGAACTCTGTTTCCCGGCTCTCTTCTAAAATTGGTAGCCGCTTTTCTGTAAATCCATGTAAATACAAGATAATTTGTGTAAATCTATTTTCCACATTCCTACCGGAAACCGTGCAAAACACTTTTCTCCATACATAGCGCGTTCACTCGCTGTTCTCTCGAACAGAAAAAGGAACGCGCTTTTTTGTTTTCGGGCTGAACTTCCCGAATCCACCAAAGGAGGGTTTACCGATGAAAAAAGTTCTGACCGTCACGATGGACGGTATCCGCTACCACGCTTCCCGCCCGACAGATTGCCGGCACTGCTTCTTCTGGAAGAACCGAAAGAAGGGCTGCGTTCTCGGCAAAGAGAACTGCTACTATCTGATCGAGCCGCCCAAAGGCCCCAGCAAGTGCGAAGGGTGCCCCTACAAGCGGGCAAAGCCCTGTGTGCTGGTTCCCTGCTACAAAGACCTGATACTGATCCTATCTCTTCCGATGAAAACGACTGGATGAGCGAACGTGAACAACTGGAGGAATATTTTTCTCAATCTTTGGAGGTAGACCTTCTGCTCCGGCTTTGCCCGGACGATGAGGATGGAAAGAATCTGCTTTTCGTATTGGTCGATTTTTGTATATTTTCTGGACATAGCAAAGCCTCCTTATGTAGTTTTATTATCCTACATGGGGAGGCCTTTTGGCTATTGTCTACTTTTTACGGACCAGTTCAGTTTTGTTTTTTCTCTGTCTACTCTAGGGGTAGCATATCAGTTTCCAGCATGGTGAGCGGCTTTTTACTACAAGTATGAGGAATCAAAGAAGTCTTTTAAGGTGATTCCCAAGCCCAGACAGATTCTTTCGATGGTTTCTAGAAAAGAATGGTCAAATTGGAGGAACGATCAATCCTGATGGGAACAGCCTTTATTCTCCTTGTCTATGCCATCGTCTATATCGGGAAGATATTGATAGAACACCTTTTTCTCAAGGACCCACCGGGCAAACAGCGCATATCCGGCAGGTGCCAGAAGGATCAGCGGCGGGCAGAATGCTGTCAGCAGGCCGAACGCAGCCAGCACCACCAAAAGCAGCAGACTTTTGTCAAAATGGAGCAATGCCATGGCACCGGACTGCAACACCGTCTTTTTGACCGGGTCGTCGAATCTTGCCGCATAGGCTGCGTTGTAGATCATCCAGGCCAGCCCACAGGTACTCAGCACCGTAAAAATGATCCAAAGATTACCCGTCGCTGCCTGTTGCCCCTTGAGGTAATGGGTCATAAAGCAGTCAGCCAGCAGAATGCTCTCCGGCACTGCCAGAGCAAGAAAGCTCAAAGTTGCCTGTCGGAAGCTCCGGCGGTAGGCCCGGAAAAATTCCTCGCTGACCGTTCCCCGGTCCTCAATTAGGGACTTGTTCACTGCATAATAGAGGGCTGTGCTGGAAATACCCAAGGTAAACAGCGGCAGGCTTCCGATTAGCCACAGCAGGCTGAGAATCACCATATCCGCAACCCGGGTTAAGAAACGGAACAGAGGGGCATCCAGGTCGAAAAAGTCATTCATAGGGTATCACCTGGTTTACTTCTGGAGCACAAAGGCCTCATAGGGGCGCAGGGTCACAGCGCCGGTGGGAGCGGTGTCAGGATAATTGCCGATCAGGCGCCGGGCCCCCGCAAAATCAGCGGGAATTGTGAAGGCCGCGACCTTGTCTGAGAAGTTGCAAGCGATCAGGTAGTTCTCGCCGGTCTCGGCCAAGGTACGCCGGTAGGCAAAGACCTGGGGGTTCTCCTCGGCCAGAAGCTGGAAGGAGCCGTAAATCAGCCCCAAATGGCTCTTGCGCAGGGTGATCATCTGCTTGTAGTAGTTGAGCACCGAGTCCGGGTCTTTTTCCTCGGCGGCGGCGTTGATGGCGGTATAGTTGGGGTTGACCTCAATCCAGGGGGTGCCGGTGGTAAAACCGGCGTTCGGGGAGTCGTCCCACTGGACCGGGGTGCGGGCGTTGTCCCGGCTGCGGAGGGCCAGGCACTCCATCATTTCGTCTGCAGAAATCAAGCCTGCGCCGGTCAGCTCCTTGAAGGCGTTGAGACTTTCGATATCCCGGTACTGGCTGAGATCTTTGAAATAGGCGTTGGTCATCCCCAGTTCATCGCCCTCATAGATGTAGGGAGTACCCTGCAGGCTCAGCAGGCAGGTGGCCAGCATCTTGGCGGAGAGGGGCGAGTCATCGCCCCAGCGGGATGCAGCCCGGGGCTGATCGTGGTTGTCCCAGAACAGGCTATTCCAGGCTTTGCCGTCCAGGCCGGTCTGCCAGTGACTGAGAATTTTCTTGAGCTGCATAAAATCGTAGCGCTGGGTGGTCCACTTGCCCAGGGGTCCGTCCCCAATGCCGACGTGATCAAATTGGAAGACCATGTTCAGTTCCTTGCCGTCCAGCCCCGCATACTGGGGGGCGTTTTCCACCGTGGCACCGGGGGTCTCGCCCACCGTCATAATGTCGTATTTCGAGAGGACCCGCCGGTTCATCTCCTGCAAAAATTCATGGATGCGGGGCCCATTGACATAGTAGGGACCGCCATTGCCATACAGTCCGTGTTTCTCGCCATCCGGAAAGCGCTGGTCCTTGGAAATCATACTGATGACGTCCATCCGGAACCCGTCGATGCCCTTGTCAAACCACCAGGTCATCATGTTGAACACTTCGTCCCGGACTTTGGGGTTCTCCCAGTTCAGGTCGGGCTGCTTGGGGGAGAACAGGTGCAGGTAATACATATCGGTCTGGGGGTCGTATTTCCAGGCCGAGCCGCCGAAGCTGGCGCCCCAGTTGTTGGGCTCGTGGCCGTCTTTGCCCGGCTTCCAGATATAGTAGTCTCGGTAGGGGTTATCCACCGACTTGCGGCTCTCGATGAACCAGGGGTGCTCGTCCGAGCTGTGGTTGACCACCAGGTCCATCACAATGCGGATGCCCCGCTGATGGGCCTCGGCCAGCAGGGCGTCGAAGTCCTCCATGGTGCCAAACCGGGGGTTGATGGCCTGGTAGTTGGAGATGTCGTAGCCGTTGTCATCCATGGGGGAGTCCATGACGGGGCACAGCCACAGCACATTGACCCCCAGATCCTTCAGGTAATCCAGCCGGGAACGGATGCCGTTCAGGTCTCCGATGCCGTCTCCGTCCGAGTCCTGGAAGCTGCTGGGGTAGATTTGGTATACGATGCTTTCTTTCCACCATTTGCGGTCCATGGCAATTCCTCCTTATTCTGCGGGGATGGTAACCCCGTCGTCGTCGTAGCGGTCATAGCTGGCTCCGGGCCAGCCGATCATCCGGATGGTGGCGGGGTCGATGCCGGCCACCGTCTGGGCGGGGTCCGCCACCGGGATGCAGGCGCCTTTGCGGATGAACAGGGGTACCTCGTTGAGGGCCACCTTCACAAAGTGGGTGCCGGCGGGGAGGACTTCCTGTGTGATGCGGCCCTCAGGGCCGAACTTGACAAACAGCATCTCCTCGGGCAGATACACCATCCGTCCGGTGGCGTTCTGGGTGTAGACCGGGGCAATCATCACCTCATTGCCCAGCATCAGCTGGTCCTCGGTCTGAAGGGCGATCTCGTCTTCGGGGTAGACGAAGGCCAGGGGCTTGAACAGCATATCGCCGTTCAGCGCTGCCTTCATGTATTCGCTGTAGAGGTAGGGGATCAGCCGGTAGCGGGTCTCGATGACGCTGCGGAAGTCCTCGGGGCCCTCAAACTGGTAGAACTCCTGCCGGCGGGTGTCGCTGCCAGAGTGGTTGCGCATCAGGGGGGTGAACACCCCCAGCGCCAGCCACCGCAGCAGCAGATCCCGGCTGGTGTCGGCGTTGAAGCCACCCAGGTCGGCTCCCACATACAGGAAACCGCACATATTGAGGGAGGGCAGCATCTTGAGGTTCAGCAGCAGGTGGCTCCACCAGGAGTGGTTGTCACCGGTCCAGACGCCGCCGTACCGGTGCATCCCGATGCAGGAAGACCGGGAGAACAGCAGAAACCGTTTGCCCGGGGCAATGCTGGCCAGCCCCTCCGAGGCGGCCCGGGTCATGTTGTAGCCGTAGAGGTTGTGGACCTGGTCGTGGCGGACCATTTTGCCGTCCACCTTGTGATAAAAGCGGGCGTAGTCTTCCGGCGCATTGGACAGATTGAGCCAGCCGATGGCCTGGCCAAAATGATCGATGGTGCCGTCTTCATGGGGAACCGGCAGATGATCCAGCTGCTCGGCCAGCCCCTCCCGGGAGTAGAAGATGGCGGGCTCGTTCATGTCGTTCCAGAAGCCCTCGATGCCGCAGTCGGTCAGAGCCTTGTACTGGCTGCCGAACCAGGCCCGCGCCTCGGGGTTCAGCACGTCGGGAAAGTGGCTCCACCCCGGCCAGACGGTTCCCTCAAAATCGGTTCCGTCGGCCCGCTTGCAGAAGTAGCCCTTTTCCTTGCCCTCGTCGCAGACCGAATAGCCTGCTTCCTCCTTGACGCCGGCGTCGATGATGGGCACCAGCCGGACGCCCTGCTCTTTCATCTTGGATACAAAGCCGGAAAAATCGGGGAAATTCTCCGGGTTGACGGTGAAGTCCTTGTAGTGGTCCATGTAGTCGATGTCCATGTACACCATGTCCAGGGGAATGTGGGCCTGGCGGTGTTTGGCCACCACCTCTTCAAAGTCGGCCTGGGTCTTGTAGCCGTAGCGGCTCTGGCCAAAGCCAAAGGCAAATTTGGGCGGGATGTAGCTGCGGCCGATGATGGCCCGGAACTGCTTGACCACATCGCAGGCGCTGTCGCCGGTGATGACGTAAAGGGCCAGGTCGGCCCGCTCACAGGTGACTTCCAGCCAATCCCTGCGGGTGAAGCCGATGTCAAACCGAATCCGGGCGGGATAGTCGAAGAACAGCCCCAGATTCTGCTGGCCTGAGATCACGATGAAGTTGTGGGCGGCGTACATTCACTGCTTGTTTTCGGTGTGGAGGCCGTCGTCCACATTGTCGCTAACGTAGACAAAGCCCCGCTTGTTGATGCCGCGGTTGGCTTCGCCCAGGCCGTAGACCCGGTCGCCCTCCGCCAGGGGGCAGGCAAAGCAGAAGCCAGACTCACTGGTTTTGACCGTTCCCACAGGGGGTTCGCCTTGGCTTGCAGGGATTGGTGCGACCACCGATTCGGTGTCAAAGGGGACACCATAGAGATACTTTTGAATCATACCGTTCTCCCAAATAAAAGTGACTGAGTGGTTGTTTTGTCAGATAGAGCGCCCCGTCTCCGGAGCGCTCTGAAAGAATATAAATTAGCCCTTAACTTAGCCCTTAACCGAGCCCACCACAATGCCGGAAACGAAGTACCGCTGCAACAGGGGATAGATCAGCAGCAGCGGGATAACTGCAATAACGATCTTGGCTGCATTGAGGTTGGTGTTGCCCAGGGAGGCAGAATCCACCACGGCAGACAGATTGCCCTGCTTGATCAGATCTTCCACGTTGATCTGCAGACTCTGGATATAGGTCATCAGGGGATAATAGGCGGCTTTGGACATGTAGATCAGGCCGCTGTAGAAGTCGTTCCAGCTGCCCACAATGCTGAACAGGGATACGGTGGCCAGAACCGGCTTGGAAATGGGGATGAAGATCTTGGTCAGAACCTGGAACGGGTTGGCGCCGTCAATGAAGGCGGCTTCCTCAAGCTCTTTGGGAACGGCAGCAAAGAAGTTCATCACCAGGATGACATTGAAGATGGGCACGGCTCCCGGCAAAACCAGGGCCCAGACGGTATTGAGCAGGCCGTAGGATTTGACAACCAGGAAGGCGGGGATCATGCCGCCGTTGAAAAGCATGGCAAAAATCATCAGGTTTGCATAGATGTTGCGGCCCCGGAACTGTGCGTTGGTTTTGGAGAGGGGATAAGCCATCAGTACGATCAGCACAAAGTTGATGATCAGGGCCAGCACAACCCGCTCCACCGAGATCAGGAAGGAGTGCCAGAACTGGGAGTCCTCCAGGATCTTCTTATAGGCTGCGGTGCTGAATCCCACCGGGATCAGCCCTACCATGTTGCCTTCCACTGCTGCAGAGGAGGAGAAGGAGATGGCAACAATGTTCAGCAGCGGCAGCAGACAGACTAGGCCCAGCAGAATAATAATGATGTAGATGATGACAGTGCGGAGTTTATCAACTTTCATTGCCAGACGGACCTCCTTAGAAAATTTTGCTGTCGGTGTACTTCTGAGCCAGCTTGTTGGCGCCGATCATCAGAACAAAGGCGATCACGGACTTCAAAAGGCCCACGGCGGTACCGAAGCTGTACTGCAGGCCCTGCAGGCCGACGCGGTACACATAGGTGTCCAGAATATCACCGGTGGCATAGACCGATGCGCTGTACAGGTTATAGACCTGGTCGAAACCGGCGTTCAGGATGTTGCCCAAATTCATGACGGCCATCAGGACGATGGTGGTGCGGATGCCAGGCAGGGTGACATGCCAGACCTTTTTCCACCAGGTGGCGCCATCGATGGAAGCAGCCTCGTAAAGGGTCGAGTCGATGGAAGTGATGGCTGCCAGATAGACGATGGAGCCATAACCGAACTCTTTCCAGGTGTCGGTCAGGATCAGCAGGGGCTGGAACAGGGAGTTGCTGCCCAGCCAATTCAGCGAGGTGCCCAGCATTGCGTTGACGGAGCCGTCCAGGTTGAACAGATTCTTGACGACCAGAGCCAGCACAACCCAGGACAGGAAGTGAGGCAGGTAAACCACCGTCTGAACCGACTTTTTCAGGGTCCGGTTCTTGACCTCATTGAGCAGAATCGCAAAGGCGATGGACATGATGGTGGTCAAGACGATTTTGCCCAGGGCGATGATCAGGGTGTTGCGGAACAGCTCAAAGCTGTCTGGCATTTCGAACAGGTATTTGAAATGTTTGAGGCCCACAAAGTCAGAACCGAAAAACCCTTTGGCGGGTCTGTAGTCCTGAAAGGCCATGATGGCGCCGAACATCGGAACAAAGTTGAACAGAATCAGGAAGATGAAACCAGGGAGCATCATGCCGTGGTAATACAGTTGATAGGCCTGGTTTGCGTGGCTCTTTTTGACCTGATTTTTCATCCGTTTCCACCCCCTTTGTTACTGTGCAAAGTATTCCTGGACTTCCTGGGCGATTGCGTCGCCGCCCAGACGCTTCCATTCGCTGACAAAGGTATCGAAATAATCGATGGGCTGTGCGCCGGTCACGATTGCCACATAGGCCTCCAGCTCGGTCTTGTCCAGGGTTGCCTTTTTCTGCTCGCTGGTGGGGGTGGTGGGGGGATACTTGGGGGTGATCCATTCGGCGTTGCCGTTCTTTTCCAGCGCATCGATGGATGCGCCCAGGCCGATGATGCGGGACTCATAGAAGTGCCAACCGCCCAGGGTTTCCTCAGTGACGTTCTGGGGATCCTTCAGGTAGTCCAGAATGGCCTGGGAAGAGCCTCTGTTCTCGGCAATGGTGGTTTCCTCAGGGGTCATCTCGCCGTTGATGACGGCCATGTGCTCGGTGTAGTAAATGGAGGGATTGTTGGAGGGCAGGACTTCCATGTAATAGGGACGGCCCTCGTTGTGTCCGCCGGCGTTGATGTAGGCGATGACCTCCGGCGCGGTTTCCGCGGTGGCGCGGGCCAGATCGTCATAGAGGATGTTCAGCATTTCCACTGCCACCTGGGGATACTTGCAGTCCTTGCTGACCACCAGGAACCGCTCGGCGGCGTTTTCGTGGTAGGCGTGGACGATGCCGTTGTCATCGGCCACCGTATAGGCGATGTACTCGGCCTCCGGCACCAGGGCCTTGACGCTGCTCAGACGCCAGTCGGGGATATGCCATGCGCCAAAGACGATGCCCAGCTCGTTATTGATCATCATGGCGTTGATGTCATCGGTGGTGCGGGTGCCGAACTGGGGATCCAGGATGCCCTCCTCGTACCACTCGTTCATCTTGGCCCAGGCAGCTTTGACTTCGGGCGCCAGGGTGGACCAGCTCATGGTGCCGTCGGGGTTTTCGATCCATCGGTCGATGTAGCCGCCCATGGCGTTGGCGATGCACATGGCATCGCCGATATCATTGCCGGAAAAAGCCATGCCCACGGTGCTGTTGCCGCCGCCTACATTGGCGTCCACAAAGGCCTTGGCCACAGCGGCGATGTCATCCAGCGTGATGCACAGGTCGCCGTCGGGGTCGGGGTTGATGCCCAGCTTGTCCAGCCAGTCCTTGCGCATCCAGCACAGGACAGGGACGCTGTTGTCGGGGTTCGTGCCGGGAATACCCATCAGCCGACCGTCAAAGGTTGCCATGCTCAGGCAGCGGCCGTCGTAGGAATCGTAGAGGCTCTTGATGTAGTCAGAGGCGTACTCCTCGTACACATCGGTCATGTCATAGGTCAGGCCGTTGTTCACCATCTCGACAAAGGTGTCGTAGCTGATGACGGTCATGATGTCGGGCAGTTCGCCTGAGGCGACGCAGGTGGCCAGCTGGTTGGTGAAAGCGTCACCGCCTGCTTCAAAGCTGTCCACCAGATCCACGTTGAGCTTGGATTCAATGTAACGGGTGTAGGCGTTGTCTTCAAAAGTCTGGCCTTCCGGGAACAGGGCAGCGGCAGAAGGCTCCGCAAAACGGCCCAGGGTGATGGTCAGGGTGTCCACATAGGCTCCGTTTTCGTCCTTAGCCACAGAAACGGCGGCAGATTCATCGCCGCCTCCGCAGGCGGTCAGTGCGGTGAGTGCGCAGGCAACGGTAGCAGCCTTCAAAAATGATCTGCGCGAAATCTTTCTCATGATAAAATCCTCCACGATGTTCAGTCAGATTTTCCGGAATTCGTTTTTTGTCTGCTCCATCCAGGATACAAAAAACAAATCCTCTTCCAGTTTGTATATGTCTCGTTCTGACAGGCTGCGCAGCGTGTCTTTTTGACGAGCTCATTGTACAATACCGAAGAGGATTTGAAAAGGGTTTCGCGCAACGTTTCCTACGAAACTGATAAATACCACAAAAATTATTTGTGGATTTTGCGCAACGTTTCCTACGAAACTGATAAATACCACAAGAATTATTTGTGGGTTTTGTGCAGATCTTGTGACCAGGGCGCGGCGTTGGGGGTTGATTCGCGCACCGAGTTGCGGCGGATCAGTTCAACAGGCTGAACGTAATTTTTACACTCCACCGGTTCCTGCCGAATCAGACGCACCAGCAGTTCCACGGCGGCCTCTGCTTTGGCCGGGACGTTCTGACGCACTGTCGTCAGAGGGGGATGCATGAGTTCTGCATAGATGCAGTCGTCAAACCCGGTGACGGAGACCTGCTCCGGCACCTGTATGCCGTGGTCCTGCAGATAATTCATCACTTCCGCCGCATCATAGTCAGAGGCCAGGGCCACAGCCCTGGCCTGGACAAAGCGATCCAAATAGTGGCCGTACATGACACGGCGCAGAGAAAGATCCTCAGGGAGAAGAATATGGCGCTCTTCTCCGCAGTCAATCCCGGCAGAGCGCATCTGATGCTGAAATCCTTTCCAGCGGTAATGGTCTGCGCCGGTATCACACTCGGCGGCAAAGATGGCCTGGGTGTACCCGTTGTCCAGCAGATACTTTGCAATCATGGCGCCGCCGCCGAAATCATCAGTCCCCACGTTGACGTAGTGGTACTCCGCTTCGGGATAGGTGTCAATCAGGACCATATATTTGTTGAGTTGCCTGCGCAGCTCCTTGTATTTCTTTTCGTCCAGTCCCAGGACGACAAGACCATCCACATTCCATCGGGAGGCAATCTCTGCCACCTGGTCCGTATTTTTGTCCTGGCCATTGATCAGCATGACATAATATCCGTTTCGATGGGCTGTCTCTTCTACACCAGACAGAAGTTCTGCCACAAAGGTATCGCGCAGAGAAGGGATGCCGTGGACACAGTTGTAGCCCAGCACCAGTCCAATGATGCAGGACCCTTTGCGGGTCAGCTCACGGGAAGATGTATTCGGGACATAGCCCTCCTGGTTCAGAATTTCCGAAATTTTCCGGATCATTTCCTTGGAGACTTTTTTGGTGTTGCCGTGCAGCACATTGGACACTGTTGTCCGGCTTACACCAACTTGATCTGCAATATCCTGCAAACGCTTCATGGCTGTTCATACGCTCCCTGTTTGATCAGTTGAAACACAAACGGTTTTCAACGTAATCATAGCATATTCATACAGTAATTGCAATCCGAATGATCCTTTGATCTTCAACAAGAAACGCTCCTGCCAGTTTTACACCGACAAGAGCGTTTCTTGTGTT
>OGJI01000529.1_pt1 | contig 49721 bp, 49 predicted proteins | sample 1572031 | NCBI WGS metagenome assembly OGJI01 (sample SAMEA2582119, study PRJEB24529) | metagenome | biome: Human gut stool | place: China | collected 2011
GCAGCCTCCCCCCGACTGGCAGACACCGCTGAACGGGATTATTTCACCCTCAGAGCGCGACTGATAATAATGCAAAAACAACTTGAAGGGGCACAGCTATACATTCGAGAGCAATGCCTCAGATAAAAACCGGCCAAGGATAATCCGCTGAAGATTCGCCGGTGGCTAAAGTGTGCCAAGAGTTCAATTTACGCAATTACTCCTGTCGATGCTATGCACCGTCTTTGTGAAGTCAATGGATACCTGATTTATTTCTGTGCGCTGTATCGTCGCTGTACTCTTGCATTAATTATGACTGTAGCCTGACGGGGAACTCCTTCTGCACAAGTGTGGGGGAATAATCAAAAACGATGCACACCGGGGTTACCGGGTACACATATTTCATCATGCCAGCGAGTCCGGTTCTGGCACGGAAGAAACCGGACGTTATGATTTAGTGCGGAAATATTTGTGTAGTGTTCTGAATGTTCTCAGTAAAGAGTAATGAATTATCAAAGGTATAGTAATACCTTTTGTTTTTGTGGATATTTGTAATCCATCTGAAAACCCCTGCTGTAGCAAGATTTTTCCTGTATTCGTAAAATGATAACTCTCCTGATTTGAATCCTTTTAAGGTGGCTTCTATAAGGCATTTATTTTTTGAAAATCTTACATTTACAACCTTACCCTGTCCTTTTATTAAAACCGTATTATCGTTTTCAAGAACAAGATGAATATTCTCTGTGGCTAAATAGTAAATGTAATGTGAGACATTGTGACGTTTTAGTTCAGAATAAAACCAGTGATAGTTTAAATTATTTCGCACTTTATCGAATATTTGTTTAAAAATGGCAACCTGAGCCATTGTAGTACCTTCCATGTGATATGAGGGGGCGTAGTCTGCACGATTATCTAAATTGCTTCAATCTGGTCTGACCTGTTTTCTGAGCAATTCAGTAATGTCACTCTTTTCTTTGTTTGCTTCAGAAGAAACTCTTTTTTCTGAGCACAGTCTCCGGCGGCAGGCTTCAATGACCCAGGCTGAGAAATTCCCGGACCCTTTTTGAACAAGAGCGATGTTAATTTGTTCAATCATTTGGTTAGGAAAGCGGATGTTGCGGGTTGTTGTTCTGCGGGTTCTGTTCTTCGTTGACATGAGGTTGCCCTGTATTCAGTGTCGCTGATTTGTATTGTCTGAAGTTGTTTTTACGTTAAGTTGATGCAGATCAATTAATACGATACCTGCGTCATAATTGATTATTTGACGTGGTTTGATGGCCTCCACGCACGTTGTGATATGTAGATGATAATCATTATCGCTTTACGGGTCCTTTCCGGTGATCCGACAGGTTACGGGGCGGCGACCTCGCGCGTTTTCACTATTTATGAGATTTTTTGAGGGGGTGGTTGTTGTTTAATTGTTTGGTATATCTAATTGATAAGTAAGGTGAAAATAAAATAAATACAACAACCTTACGATGTGTTTTGATGTCGCCAATGCGAAAAATGTCAATGATATCAAATGGTTTTGCAAAAACACATGGTTGTTGTTTCGCTTTTTATCGATGACTTATGGAGAGGAGATGGCCTTTTTATTGAATAAAAGTGATATGGCCTCCTCCATCGGTATCTCTGTTCAGGCATTTGATAAATGGGGCGTTCCTCCTGTTGAACGTCGGGGGAGGGAAGTTTTATATGACGTTAAAACTGTACTGGAGATAGATCGCGAGCGGCGACAACACAATCAGAGAACACCTGATGACGGGGGAGAACTGGAGGAAAGGCTGCTTCGGGCCAGAGCTGAACTGACAGAAGAACAGGCTGTAGCTCAAAAACTTAAAAATCAGGTAACCGAAGGTAAGCTCATCGATTCAGACTTCTGCGTTTTCGCCCTCAGCAAACTGGCGATGGCATTGTCCAGTACGCTTGATTCCATTCCGTTATCCATGCAGCGACAGTTCCCGGATTTAACGCCACGTCATATTGACCATCTGAAAACCCTTATTGCAAAGGGCGCAAATCAGTGTGCGCGGGCAGGGGATAAATTACCGGATTTGCTGGATGAATATATTAGAGCAACAACTGAATAATATGGTGGCCGCCGTTTCGGTTGCGCTGCAGCCTCTGGTCAGGGTTGTACCGATGACGGCAGTTGAATGGGCTGACCAGTATTATTATCTGCCGAAAGAATCCTCATACGGTGACGGCGAATGGAAAACGCTGCCGTTCCAGATCGCCATCATGAACAGTATGGGGAATGATCAGATCCGCACTGTTAATCTGATTAAATCTGCCCGTGTTGGCTATACAAAGATGTTGCTGGGAGTCGCCGGGTATTTTATTGAGCATAAATCCCGAAACAGTCTGCTTTTTCAGCCCACGGATTCTGCCGCTGAAGATTTTATGAAGTCTCACGTGGAGGCGACGATTCGGGACGTGCCATGCCTGAAAGATCTTTCCCCGTGGCTGGGTCGTAAACATCGTGACAATACTCTCACGCTGAAACGCTTTTCATCGGGGGTGGGCTTCTGGTGCCTGGGTGGTGCGGCAGCAAAAAACTACCGTGAAAAATCCGTGGACGTGGTCTGCTATGACGAACTTTCCTCGTTCGAGCCGGATGTCGAAAAAGAGGGCTTGCCAACCCTGCTGGGGGATAAGCGTATTGAGGGCTCGGTATGGCCAAAATCCATTCGCGGCTCGACGCCTAAAATAAAAGGCTCCTGCCAGATCGAAAAAGCGGCCAACGAGTCGGCGCATTTCATGCGTTTTTATGTGCCCTGCCCGCACTGTGGGGAGGCGCAGTATCTGAAATTTGGCGATGAGTCCACGCCTTTTGGCCTTAAATGGGAGAAGGACAGCCCCGAAAGCGTTTTCTACCTCTGTGAACATCATGGCTGCGTGATCCATCAGTCTGAGCTTGACCAGAGCAACGGGCGGTGGATCTGCGAAAACACGGGGATGTGGACCCGCGACGGTCTGACGTTTTTCAGCGCCGCGGATAATGAAATTCCGCCGCCGCGCTCCATCACATTCCATATCTGGACGGCGTACAGTCCGTTCACCACCTGGGTACAGATTGTCTATGACTGGCTGGATGCACTGAAAGATCCCAACGGCCTGAAAACCTTTGTGAACACCACGCTGGGCGAGACCTGGGAAGAGGCCGTGGGCGAAAAACTCGATCACCAGGTGCTGATGGATAAGGTTGTGCGTTACACGGCTGCGGTGCCTTCCCGGGTGGTTTATCTGACGGCGGGCATTGACTCGCAGCGAAATCGTTTTGAGATGTATGTCTGGGGATGGGCTCCGGGAGAGGAAGCCTTTCTGGTGGATAAAATCATCATTATGGGGCGTCCCGATGAGGAAGAGACGCTGTTACGTGTGGATGTGGCGATCAACAAAAAATACCGCCATGCAGACGGAACCGAAATGACCATTTCCCGTGTCTGCTGGGACACCGGGGGGATCGATGGCGAAATTGTCTATCAGAGGTCAAAAAAACACGGTGTTTTCCGGGTGCTGCCGGTAAAAGGTGCATCTGTTTATGGCAAGCCGGTGATCACCATGCCAAAAACCCGCAATCAGCGGGGCGTGTATCTGTGCGAAGTGGGGACGGACACCGCAAAAGAAATTCTCTATGCCCGTATGAAAGCCGATCCCACGCCTGCGGATGAAGCCACGTCGTATGCCATCCGTTTTCCTGATGATCCGGAGATTTTTTCGCAGACAGAGGCGCAGCAACTGGTGGCGGAAGAGCTTGTGGAGAAGTGGGAAAAAGGAAAGATGCGTCTGCTGTGGGATAACAAAAAGCGGCGTAACGAAGCGCTGGACTGCCTGGTGTATGCCTACGCGGCATTACGTGTGTCCGTGCAACGCTGGCAGCTTGATCTGGCTGTACTGGCAAAATCCCGGGAAGAAGAGACGACCCGGCCAACCCTTAAAGAACTGGCAGCGAAGCTGTCCGGAGGAGTGAATGGTTACAGTCGCTGAACTGCAGGCGCTGCGTCAGGCGCGCCTTGATTTATTAACCGGTAAACGGGTGGTGTCTGTCCAGAAAGATGGTCGCAGAATTGAATATACGGCAGCTTCTCTGGATGAGCTTAACCGGGCGATCAATGATGCGGAGTCGGTACTGGGGACAACCCGCCGTCGCCGTCGTCCGCTGGGAGTGAGGTTATGAAACGAACGCCTATCCTGATTGATGTGAACGGCGTTCCGCTTCGGGAGAGCCTCAGCTACAACGGGGGCGGTGCAGGATTTGGCGGGCAAATGGCAGAGTGGTTGCCACCCTCGCAGAGTGCCGATGCGGCCCTGCTGCCCGCGTTGCGTCTGGGGAATGCCCGTGCAGATGATCTGGTGCGCAATAACGGAATAGCGGCCAATGCGGTGGCCCTGCATAAGGATCACATTGTCGGGCATATGTTTCTGATTAGCTACCGTCCGAACTGGCGCTGGCTGGGGATGCGGGAGACCGCGGCAAAAAGTTTTGTCGATGAGGTGGAGGCGGCCTGGTCAGAATACGCAGAAGGGATGTTTGGTGAGATCGACGTGGAAGGGAAACGCACGTTTACGGAATTTATCCGTGAAGGTGTGGGCGTTCATGCGTTTAACGGCGAAATCTTTGTGCAGCCGGTCTGGGATACGGAGAGTACGCAACTGTTTCGTACGCGTTTTAAAGCCGTGAGTCCGAAACGGGTGGACACGCCAGGACACGGTATCGGGAACCGTTTTCTGCGGGCCGGTGTGGAGGTTGATCGATATGGCCGTGCCGTTGCGTACCATATCTGTGAGGATGATTTTCCTCGCTCCGGGAGTGGACGATGGGAACGGATCCCGCGTGAACTACCCACCGGGCGTCCGGCCATGCTGCATATTTTCGAGCCGGTGGAGGACGGACAGACCCGTGGAGCCAATCAGTTTTACAGCGTTATGGAACGGCTGAAGATGCTGGATTCCCTGCAGGCAACACAGCTTCAGTCGGCCATAGTGAAGGCGATGTATGCAGCGACGATTGAAAGTGACCTTGATACCGAAAAGGCCTTTGAATATATCGCCGGTGCGCCGCAGGGGCAGAAGGATAATCCGCTTATTAATATTCTGGATAAGTTCTCCACCTGGTATGACACGAATAGCGTGACGCTGGGCGGTGTCAAAATTCCGCACCTTTTCCCCGGTGATGATCTGAAGCTTCAGACCGCGCAGGATTCAGACAATGGATTTTCGGCGCTTGAACAGGCGCTGCTGCGGTATATCGCCGCCGGTCTTGGCGTTTCCTACGAACAGTTGTCCCGTGATTACTCGAAGGTCAGTTATTCAAGTGCCCGCGCCTCCGCCAATGAGTCGTGGCGCTATTTTATGGGGCGGCGAAAATTTATTGCGTCCCGGCTGGCCACGCAGATGTTTTCCTGCTGGCTGGAAGAGGCACTTCTTCGGGGGATTATTCGTCCGCCACGGGCACGGTTTGATTTTTATCAGGCGCGATCAGCCTGGTCACGGGCTGAGTGGATTGGAGCCGGAAGAATGGCCATTGACGGGCTCAAGGAGGTTCAGGAATCAGTGATGCGCATTGAGGCCGGACTGAGCACGTATGAGAAAGAGCTGGCGCTGATGGGCGAGGATTATCAGGACATTTTCCGCCAGCAGGTCAGGGAATCTGCAGAGCGGGAAAAAGCCGGACTCTCACGTCCGGTGTGGATAGCGCAGGCGTATCAGCAGCAGATAGCGGAGAGTCGCAGGCCGGAAGAGGAGACAACACCACGTGAGACGTAATCTTTCACACATTATTGCAGCAGCATTCAATGAACCGCTGCTTCTGGAGCCCGCCTATGCGCGGGTTTTCTTTTGCGCGCTGGGGCGCGAGATGGGGGCAGCAAGTCTTTCGGTACCGCAACAGCAGGTACAGCTTGATGCTCCCGGGATGCTGGCTGAAACGGACGAGTACATGGCCGGAGGTAAACGACCGGCCCGTGTTTACCGGGTGGTGAACGGTATTGCGGTACTGCCGGTGACCGGCACGCTGGTGCACCGGCTGGGGGGGATGCGGCCATTTTCCGGAATGACTGGCTATGACGGCATTGTCGCCTGTCTTCAGCAGGCAATGGCAGATAGCCAGGTGCGGGGCATACTGCTGGACATTGACAGTCCGGGCGGGCAGGCCGCCGGCGCGTTTGACTGCGCTGACATGATTTACCGCCTCCGGCAGCAGAAGCCGGTCTGGGCACTGTGTAATGACACGGCCTGTTCTGCGGCCATGCTGCTGGCGTCGGCCTGCTCCCGACGGCTGGTTACCCAGACATCCCGTATCGGCTCCATTGGCGTGATGATGAGCCATGTCAGCTATGCCGGTCATCTGGCGCAGGCCGGGGTGGATATCACGCTGATTTATGCCGGGGCGCACAAGGTGGATGGCAATCAGTTTGAAGCGTTGCCGGCAGAGGTTCGCCAGGACATGCAGCAGCGGATTGATGCGGCGCGCCGGATGTTTGCCGAAAAAGTGGCGATGTATACCGGGTTGTCTGTTGATGCAGTCACGGGAACAGAGGCCGCCGTTTTTGAAGGTCAGTCCGGCATTGAGGCCGGGCTGGCGGATGAATTAATCAATGCGTCGGATGCCATCAGTGTGATGGCCACGGCGCTGAACAGTAATGTCAGAGGAGGCACTATGCCGCAATTAACTGCAACGGAAGCCGCCGCGCAGGAGAACCAGCGAGTGATGGGGATCCTGACATGCCAGGAAGCGAAAGGACGTGAACAGCTTGCCACGATGCTGGCAGGACAACAGGGCATGAGCGTTGAACAGGCCCGGGCGATTCTGGCCGCGGCGGCACCGCAGCAGCCGGTGGCATCCGCGCAGAGTGAAGCCGATCGCATTATGGCGTGTGAAGAAGCGAAAGGTCGTGAACAACTGGCGGCAACGCTGGCGGCGATGCCGGAGATGACGGTGGAAAAAGCACGCCCGATCCTGGCGGCTGCACCACTGGCGGATGCCGGGCCCTCACTTCGTGATCAGATCATGGCCCTGGATGAGGCAAAAGGGGCAGAAGCGCAGGCTGAAAAACTGGCGGCCTGCCCGGGAATGACCGTGGAGAACGCCCGGGCTGTGCTGGCTGCGGGATCAGGTAAGGCCGAACCGGTCTCTGCATCCACAACCGCCCTGTTTGAACATTTCATGGCGAATCATTCACCGGCAGCGGTGCGGGGTGGCGTGTCACAGACGTCAGCAGACGGTGATGCGGACGTGAAAATGCTCATGGCCATGCCATGAAGTCAGTGCTGACCATCAATATGAGGTTTTAACAAAATGGTGACGAAAACCATCACTGAACAGCGTGCGGAAGTACGTATTTTTGCTGGTAATGATCCGGCTCATACCGCCACAGGCAGCAGCGGGATTTCTTCTGCAACACCGGCTCTGACGCCCCTGATGCTGGATGAAGCCACCGGGAAACTGGTGGTCTGGGATGGACAGAAAGCCGGTAGTGCGGTTGGCATACTGGTACTGCCGCTTGAAGGCACAGAGACGGTGCTGACCTATTACAAGTCGGGGACCTTTGCGACGGAGGCAATCCGCTGGCCTGACAGTGTGGATGAACACAAAAAGGCAAATGCCTTTGCCGGCACAGCCCTGAGTCACGCGGCTCTGCCGTAACACGTTATCAGGCCACCATGGTGGCCTGACTGATTTCTGAATGAAAGGAACTGATTTATGGGATTGTTTACGACCCGCCAGTTACTCGGTTATACCGAACAAAAAGTTAAATTTCGTGCGCTGTTTCTGGAACTGTTTTTCCGCCGTACGGTGAATTTCCACACCGAAGAGGTGATGCTGGACAAAATTACCGGAAAAACGCCGGTGGCGGCCTATGTCTCCCCGGTCGTTGAAGGAAAAGTGCTGCGTCATCGTGGGGGTGAAACCCGCGTGTTACGTCCGGGCTACGTCAAGCCGAAACACGAATTTAATTACCAGCAGGCGGTTGAACGCCTTCCCGGTGAAGATCCGGCTCAGCTGAACGACCCGGCCTACCGTCGTCTGCGTATCATCACTGATAACCTCAAACAGGAAGAGCACGCTATTGTGCAGGTGGAAGAAATGCAGGCGGTGAATGCCGTGCTGTATGGCAAATATACGATGGAAGGAGACCAGTTCGAGAAAATTGAAGTCGATTTTGGCCGATCGACGAAGAATAACATCATACAAGGTAGCGGTAAGGAGTGGTCAAAACAGGATCGTGACACGTTCGACCCGACATATGATATCGACCTTTTCTGTGATCAGGCCAGTGGTCTTGCGAATATTGCCATTATGGACGGTACCGTCTGGCGTCTGCTGAATGGCTTTAAGCTTTTCCGCGAAAAACTGGATACCCGTCGCGGTTCAAATTCACAACTCGAAACGGCAGTGAAAGATCTGGGCGCAGTGGTATCCTTCAAGGGGTATTACGGCGATCTGGCCATTGTGGTAGCGAAAACGTCTTATGTGGCAGAGGACGGTACCGAAAAACGTTATCTGCCGGAGGGCACGCTGGTGCTGGGGAATACGGCAGCAGAGGGGATTCGTTGCTATGGAGCCATTAAGGATGCACAGGCGTTGTCTGAAGGAGTGGTGGCTTCTTCCCGTTACCCGAAACACTGGCTGACCGTGGGCGATCCGTCCTGTGAATTCACCATGACGCAGTCCGCGCCGCTGATGGTGCTGCCGGATCCGGATGAGTTTGTGGTGGTACAGGTGAAATAATCCGTGAGCGGGGGCGAAATGCCCCCGTGTTTTTTTCACAGGGAGCTGGATATGGCAACAAAAGAAGAAAATCAGAAACGTCTTCGTGAACTGGCTGGTCTGCTGGGGCGCGAGGCGGATATGTCGGGGAGTGCTGCGGATATCGCACAGCGTGTGGCAGAGTGGGAAGAGGAGGTTTGCGCCTCGGAAAATGAAATCGCAGATGTTGATGATACCGTTCATGAGCAGGCATGCAGGCACACCGGTGAGGATGACGTTGGTATTCTGGAACGTATCAGGCTTCTGAAGTGTTTTTACCTGTGCGGTGTTGACGATAAAACAGGTGAGCCTGTTGAGCATGTTGATGCTGGCAGAGTAATTCTGATGCCCCCCTCAGTGGCAAAAGACATGGTCAGGAGCGGAATGGCCGTTTATGCGTGATTTTGAGAATTCCTTTGATGCTGCCCTTGCTGGGGTGGACAGAACGATTGTTGAAGTGATGGGGCTCTGTGCGCAGTTCACCTCGGGGGCACAGTGTGGCAGCGAAGTTCAGGGGGTTTTTGACGATCCGGAGTCGCTGGGGTTTGCCGGTAGCGGGGTCCGTATTGAAGGAAGCAGCCCGTCATTATTTGTGCGGACGGATACGGTTCGTGCCGTGCGGCGTGGTGACACGCTGACCATTAATGGTGAGACATTCTGGGTGGATCGTGTTTCTCCGGATGACGGGGGTAGCTGTTATCTCTGGCTCAACCGTGGGCAACCACCCGCAGTTAACCGGCGACGATAAACGCAGGGTGAATTATGGCGATAAAAGGGCTTGATCAGGCGATTGACAATCTGAGCCGGGTTCGTAAAAACGCCATTCCGGCTGCTTCTGCAATGACCATTAACCGCGTGGCCACAACGGCGATTAATCAGTCTTCGTCACAGGTTGCCCGGGAAACCAGGGTGAGACGGAAACTGGTAAAGGAACGGTCCAGACTGAAACGGGCGACGGTCAGAAATCCGAATGCCAGAATTATCGTTAACCGCGGTGATCTCCCTGTGATTAAGCTGGGGATCAGAATGCTGGGGCGTCGTCCGAACAGCATACTCAAAGCCGGTCAGCATCGTTATCAGCGGGCATTTATCCAGCGATTAAATAATGGGCGCTGGCATGTTATGCAACGTCTTCCCCAGGCCAGATATGAGGAGGGCAATGACGACAAGGGAAGGAAAAAGCGTAATCGCCTTCCCATTCAGGTGGTGAAAATCCCGATGGCGACCCCACTGAAACAGGCATTTGATGAGAATGTTGACCGTATCCGGCGTGAACGCCTGCCCGGAGAACTGGCATCCGCGCTGAAACAACAACTGAGGATTGCGATAAAACGATGAAACACACTGATATCCGTGCTGCAGTGCTGGATGCACTCGAGCAGCATGAACACGGGGCGACGCTGTTTGATGGTCGCCCCGTTGTTTTTGACGAAGAGGATTTTCCTGCGATCGCGGTTTATCTGACGGATGCAGAGTATACCGGTGAAGAGCTGGATGCAGATACCTGGCGGGCCACACTGCATATTGAGGTGTTTTTACCGGCACAGGTACCGGATTCAGAGCTTGATCAGTGGATGGAAAGCCGGATTTATCCGGCGATGACTGCGATCCCGGCACTGGCAGGACTGATTACCACGATGGTTACGCAGGGCTATGAGTATCGTCGTGATGACGATATGGCGTTATGGAGCTCTGCGGATCTGACTTATTCCATTACATACGAGATGTGAGGACGATATGGCAACACCAAATCCCCTGGAGCCAGTAAAAGGTGCCGGTACCACTCTGTGGGTTTACAACGGCAAGGGTGATGCTTATGCAAACCCGTTGTCAGACGCTGACTGGCAGCGACTGGCTAAGGTGAAGGATCTGACGCCGGGCGAGATGACGGCAGAATCCTACGATGATAACTACCTGGATGATGAAGACGCAGACTGGACCGCGACCGGGCAGGGGCAGAAATCTGCAGGTGATACCAGTTTTACTCTGGCCTGGAAACCGGGAGAGGAAGGTCAGAAAGGGCTTATAGGCTGGTTTGAAAGCGGCGATGTCCGGGCCTATAAAATCCGTTTTCCGAATGGCACGGTGGATGTGTTTCGTGGCTGGGTCAGCAGTATCGGTAAGGCCGTGACGGCGAAAGAAGTGATCACCCGCACGGTGAAAGTCACTAACGTGGGTAAACCTTCTGTAGCGGAAGAACGCAGCAAAATTACGCCGGTCACTGCGATTAAGGTAACGCCGACAGGTACGGTTGAAAAAGGGAAAACAACCACCCTGACCGTTACTGTGGAACCGGAAAATGCAACGGATAAGACATTCAGGGCGATTTCCGCCGATCCATCAAAAGCCACCATTAGCGTGAAAGATATGACGATTACTGTGACGGGGGTTAAGGATGGAAAAGTCAGCATCCCTGTGATTTCCGGTAATGGTCAGTTTGCTGCGGTGGCTGAAATTACCGTTAATAATGTGCCGGGTGGCTAAAGAGCTGAGAGATAAGCGATGTTCCTGAAAACAGAACAATTTGAATATAACGGTGTATCCGTCACGCTTTCTGAGCTGTCTGCGCTGCAGCGTATTGAGCATCTTGCCCTCCTGAAACGGCGGGCAGAAGAGGCTGAAGCCAGCGGCAACCTGCAGGTGAGTGTGGAAGATCTTGTCAGAACCGGCGCGTTTCTGGTGGCGATGTCCCTGTGGCATAACCATCCACAGAAAACGCAGTCACCGTCAATGAATGAGGCCGTGATGAAGATAGAGCAGGAAGTGCTCACCACCTGGCCTGCCGATGCCATTGCCCGGGCGGAAGACGTGGTGTTGTGCCTGTCCGGGATGATCGAAGCTGTTCGTCCGGATACTGATATTACTGAAGTGGCGAAAAATAACACGCTGACTGATGATGATTTTTCTGCGGGAAAGTCTTCGACGGCGAGCTGAACTTTGCCCTCAGACTGGCGCGTGAGATGGGGAGACCCGACTGGCGCGCCATGCTTGCCGGGATGACATCCACCGAATATGCCGACTGGCACCATTTTTACCGCACGCATTATTTTCAGGATACCCAGCTGGATATGCATTTTTCCGGGCTGACGTACGCTGTACTCAGCCTGTTTTTTTGCGATCCGGATATGCATCCCTCTGATTTCAGTCTGCTTGTCCCCCGGCATGAGGAAGAGCAGGTGGAGAGGCTGGATGAGGACAAAATGCTGATGCAGAAAGCGGCAGGACTTGCCGGAGGCGTCCGGTTCGGTGGGGACGGAGGGGGCGATATTTTATCGTCTGCGGATGTGGCGGATGTCATGGTGGATGATGCCGCATTAATGATGGCTTCAGCGGGGATTCCGGGAGGTGTGAGATATGTCCCAGCCGGTTGGTGATCTTGTTATTGACCTGAGTCTGGATGCGGTCCGTTTCGATGAGCAGATGAGCCGGGTAAGGCGTCATTTTTCAGGTCTGGATACTGACGCCAGAAAAACCGCAACTGTCGTTGAGCAGGGGCTGAGCCGCCAGGCGCTGGCTGCACAAAAAGCCGGGATTTCCGTCGGGCAGTATAAACAGGCCATGCGTACGCTACCCATGCAGTTCACCGACGTGGCCACGCAGCTTGCCGGTGGTCAGAATCCCTGGCTGATCCTGCTGCAACAGGGCGGTCAGGTGAAGGACTCCTTCGGCGGGATGATCCCCATGTTCAGGGGGCTTGCCGGTGCGATCACCCTGCCGATGGTCGGGGTCACCTCGCTGGCGGTGGCGACAGGTGCGCTAGCGTACGCCTGGTACCAGGGGGATTCCACGCTTTCTGCGTTTAATAAAACCCTGGTTCTTTCCGGTAATCAGTCCGGACTGACTGCCGATCGCATGCTGACGCTCTCCAGAGCCGGACAGGCCGCAGGGCTGACGTTTAACCAGGCGAGTGAGTCACTGGCAGCCATGGTGAATGCCGGTGTGCGTGGTGGTGAACAGTTTGATGCCATCAACCAGAGTGTCGCGCGTTTTGCTTCTGCATCCGGCGTGGAGGTGGACAAGGTTGCAGAGGCTTTCGGAAAACTGACCACTGACCCGACGTCGGGGCTGATTGCGATGGCGAAGCAGTTCCATAACGTGACGGCAGAGCAGATTGCGTATGTTGCACAGTTACAGCGTTCCGGTGATGAGGCCGGGGCATTGCAGGCGGCGAACGATATTGCCACGAAAGGCTTTGATGAGCAGACCCGTCGCCTGAAAGAAAACATGGGGACGCTGGAGACCTGGGCGGATAAAACAGGGAAGGCGTTCAAATCGATGTGGGATGCCATCCTGGATATCGGTCGTCCGGAATCTTCTGCGGATATGCTCGCCAGTGCGCAGAAGGCATTTGATGAGGCGGATAAAAAATGGCAGTGGTACCAGAGTCGGAGCCAGCGCCGCGGTAAAACCTCCTCTTTCCGGGCCAACCTTCAGGGAGCATGGGATGACCGGGAAAATGCCCGTCTGGGTCTGGCAGCGGCAACGCTGCAGTCGGATATGGAAAAAGCCGGTGAACTGGCGGCAAGGGACAGGGCTGAGCGTGAGTCGTCACAGCTGAAGTATACCGGAGAGGCGCAGAAGGCGTATGAGCGCCTGCTGACGCCACTGGAGAAATATACCGCCCGGCAGGAAGAGCTGAATAAGGCCCTGAAAGACGGGAAAATCCTGCAGGCGGATTACAACACGCTGATGGCGTCGGCAAAAAAGGATTATGAGTCGACGCAGAAAAAGCCGTCCGGTGTGAAGGTGTCTGCCGGTGAGCGCCAGGAAGACCAGGCGCATGCAGCCCTGCTGGCGCTTGAAACTGAGCTCAGGACGCTGGAGAAGCACAGCGGTGCGAATGAAAAAATCAGCCAGCAGCGCCGTGATTTATGGAAAGCGGAAAATCAGTATGTGGTCCTGAAAGAGGCCGCCACGAAACGGCAGTTATCTGAGCAGGAAAAATCCCTGCTGGCTCATGAGAAAGAGACGCTGGAGTACAAACGCCAGCTGGCTGAGCTGGGCGACAAGATTGAACACCAGAAACGGCTGAATGAGCTGGCACAGCAGGCGGCGCGGTTTGAACAGCAGCAGAGCGCGAAGCAGGCGGCAATCAGCGCAAAAGCCCGCGGACTCACCGACCGTCAGGCGCAGCGGGAGTCGGAAGAGCAGCGCCTTCGTGAGGTGTACGGTGATAATCCGGCTGCGCTGGCGAAGGCCACATCTGCACTGAAGAACACCTGGTCTGCGGAGGAGCAGCTTCGTGGAAGCTGGATGGCCGGGATGAAGTCCGGCTGGGGCGAGTGGGCGGAAAGTGCGACGGACAGTTTTTCGCAGGTTAAAAGCGTGGCCACGCAGACCTTTGACGGTATTGCACAGAATATGGCAGCGATGCTGACCGGCAGCGAACAGAACTGGCGTGGTTTCACCCGTTCTGTGCTGTCCATGCTGACAGAGATTTTTCTGAAGCAGGCGATGGTGGGGATAGTCGGGAGTATCGGCAGCGCCATTGGCGGTGCTTTCGGTGGTGGTGCGTCTGCCTCCACGGGGACGGCCATTCAGGCTGCGGCGGCGAACTTCCATTTCGCGACCGGGGGATTTACGGGGACGGGGGGTAAATATGAACCTGCGGGGATTGTTCATCGCGGGGAGTTTGTCTTCACGAAGGAGGCGACCAGCCGGATTGGTGTCGGCAATCTGTACCGCCTGATGCGGGGCTATGCGGAAGGTGGTTATGTCGGCGGTGCCGGAAGTCCGGCGCAGATGCGGCGGGCGGAAGGCATTAATTTTAATCAGAACAATCACGTGGTGATTCAGAACGACGGTACGAATGGTCTGCCAGGTCCACAGATGATGAAGGCGGTGTATGACATGGCCCGCAAGGGTGCCCGTGATGAAATTCAGACACAGATGCGTGATGGTGGCCTGTTCTCCGGAGGTGGACGATGAAGACCTTCCGCTGGAAAGTGAAACCCGGTATGGATGTGGCTTCGGCCCCTTCCGTAAGAAAGGTGCGCTTTGGTGATGGCTATTCTCAGCGAGCGCCTGCCGGGCTGAATGCCGACCTGAAAACGTACAGCGTGACGCTTTCTGTTCCCCGTTGGGAGGCCACGGCGCTTGAGTCGTTTCTGGCTGAGCACGGGGGCTGGAAATCCTTTCTGTGGACGCCGCCTTATGAGTGGCGGCAGATAAAGGTGACCTGCGCAAAATGGTCGTCGCGGGTCAGTATGCTGCGTGTTGAGTTCAGCGCAGAGTTTGAACAGGTGGTGAACTGATGCAGGATATCCGGCAGGAAACACTGAATGAATGCACCCGTGCGGAGCAGTCGGCCAGCGTGGTGCTCTGGGAAATCGACCTGACAGAGGTCGGTGGAGAACGTTATTTTTTCTGTAATGAGCAGAACGAAAAAGGTGAGCCGGTCACCTGGCAGGGGCGAGAGTATCAGCCGTATCCCATTCAGGGGAGTGGTTTTGAACTGAATGGCAAAGGCACCAGTACGCGCCCCACGCTGACGGTTTCTAACCTGTACGGTATGGTCACCGGGATGGCGGAAGATCTGCAGAGTCTGGTCGGCGGAACGGTGGTCCGGCGTAAGGTTTACGCCCGTTTTCTGGATGCGGTGAACTTCGTCAACGGAAACAGCGATGCCGATCCGGAGCAGGAGGTGATCAGCCGCTGGCGCATCGAGCAGTGCAGCGAACTGAGCGCGGTCAGTGCCTCTTTTGTACTGTCCACGCCGACGGAAACGGACGGCGCTGTTTTTCCGGGACGAATCATGCTGGCCAACACCTGCACCTGGACCTATCGCGGTGACGAGTGCGGTTATAGCGGTCCTGCTGTCGCGGATGAATATGACCAGCCAACGTCCGATATCACGAAGGATAAATGCAGCAAATGCCTGAGCGGTTGTAAGTTCCGCAATAACGTCGGCAACTTTGGCGGCTTCCTTTCCATTAACAAACTTTCGCAGTAAATCCCATGACACAGACAGAATCAGCGATTCTGGCGCACGCCCGGCGATGTGCGCCAGCGGAGTCGTGCGGCTTCGTGGTAAGCACGCCGGAGGGGGAAAGATATTTCCCCTGCGTGAATATCTCCGGTGAGCCGGAGGCGTATTTCCGTATGTCGCCGGAAGACTGGCTGCAGGCAGAAATGCAGGGTGAGATTGTGGCGCTGGTCCACAGCCACCCCGGTGGTCTGCCCTGGCTGAGTGAGGCCGACCGGCGGCTGCAGGTGCAGAGTGATTTGCCGTGGTGGCTGGTCTGCCGGGGGACGATTCATAAGTTCCGCTGTGTGCCGCATCTCACCGGGCGGCGCTTTGAGCACGGTGTGACGGACTGTTACACACTGTTCCGGGATGCTTATCATCTGGCGGGGATTGAGATGCCGGACTTTTATCGTGAGGATGACTGGTGGCGTAACGGCCAGAATCTCTATCTGGATAATCTGGAGGCGACGGGGCTGTATCAGGTGCCGTTGTCAGCGGCACAGCCGGGCGATGTGCTGCTATGCTGTTTTGGTTCATCAGTGCCGAATCACGCCGCAATTTACTGCGGCGACGGCGAGCTGCTGCACCATATTCCTGAACAACTGAGCAAACGAGAGAGGTACACCGACAAATGGCAGCGACGCACACACTCCCTCTGGCGTCACCGGGCATGGCGCGCATCTGCCTTTACGGGGATTTACAACGATTTGGTCGCCGCATCGACCTTCGTGTGAAAACGGGGGCTGAAGCCATCCGGGCACTGGCCACACAGCTCCCGGCGTTTCGTCAGAAACTGAGCGACGGCTGGTATCAGGTACGGATTGCCGGGCGGGACGTCAGCACGTCCGGGTTAACGGCGCAGTTACATGAGACTCTGCCTGATGGCGCTGTGATTCATATTGTTCCCAGAGTCGCCGGGGCCAAGTCAGGTGGCGTATTCCAGATTGTCCTGGGGGCTGCCGCCATTGCCGGATCATTCTTTACCGCCGGAGCCACCCTTGCAGCATGGGGGGCAGCCATTGGGGCCGGTGGTATGACCGGCATCCTGTTTTCTCTCGGTGCCAGTATGGTGCTCGGTGGTGTGGCGCAGATGCTGGCACCGAAAGCCAGAACTCCCCGTACACAGACAACGGATAACGGTAAGCAGAACACCTATTTCTCCTCACTGGATAACATGGTTGCCCAGGGCAATGTTCTGCCTGTTCTGTACGGGGAAATGCGCGTGGGGTCTCGCGTGGTTTCTCAGGAGATCAGCACGGCAGACGAAGGGGATGGTGGTCAGGTTGTGGTGATTGGTCGCTGATGCAAAACATTTTATGTGAAACCGCCTGCGGGCGGTTTTGTCGTTTATGGAGCGTGACGAATGGGTAAAGGCAGCAGTAAGGGGCATACCCCGCGCGAAGCGAAGGACAACCTGAAATCCACGCAGTTGCTGAGTGTGATTGATGCCATCAGTGAAGGGCCGGTTGAAGGTCCGGTGGATGGATTAAAAAGCGTGCTGCTGAACAGTACGCCGGTGCTGGACAGTGAGGGGAATACCAACATCGCCGGTGTCACGGTGGTGTTCCTGGCTGGTGAGCAGGAGCAGACTCCGCCGGAGGGATTTGAATCCTCCGGCTCCGAGACGGTGCTCGGTACAGAAGTGAAATACGACACGCCGATCACCCGCGCCATCACGTCGGCAAACATCGACCGACTGCGCTTTACCTTCGGTGTGCAGGCACTGGTGGAAACCACCTCAAAGGGGGACCGGAATCCGTCGGAAGTCCGTCTGCTGGTTCAGATACAACGTAACGGTGGCTGGGTGACGGAAAAAGACATCACCATTAAGGGCAAAACCACCTCGCAGTATCTGGCCTCGGTGGTGGTGGATAACCTGCCGCCGCGCCCGTTTAATATCCGGATGCGCAGGATGACGCCGGACAGCACCACAGACCAGCTGCAGAACAAAACGCTCTGGTCGTCATACACCGAAATTATCGATGTGAAACAGTGCTACCCGAACACGGCACTGGTCGGCGTGCAGGTGGACTCGGAGCAGTTCGGCAGCCAGCAGGTGAGCCGTAATTATCATCTGCGCGGGCGCATTCTGCAGGTGCCGTCGAACTATAACCCGCAGACGCGGCAATACAGCGGTATCTGGGATGGAACGTTTAAGCCAGCATACAGCAACAACATGGCCTGGTGTCTGTGGGATATGCTGACCCATCCGCGCTACGGCATGGGGAAACGTCTTGGTGCGGCAGATGTGGATAAATGGGCGCTGTATGTCATCGGCCAGTACTGCGACCAGTCGGTGCCGGACGGTTTTGGCGGCACGGAGCCGCGCATCACCTGTAATGCCTGGCTGACCACGCAGCGTAAGGCGTGGGATGTGCTCAGTGATTTCTGCTCGGCGATGCGCTGTATGCCGGTATGGAACGGGCAGACGCTGACGTTCGTGCAGGACCGACCATCAGATAAGGTGTGGACCTATAACCGCAGTAATGTGGTGATGCCGGATGATGGCGCGCCGTTCCGCTACAGCTTCAGCGCCCTGAAGGACCGCCATAATGCCGTTGAGGTGAACTGGATTGACCCGAACAACGGCTGGGAGACGGCGACAGAGCTTGTGGAGGATACGCAGGCTATTGCCCGTTACGGTCGTAACGTCACGAAGATGGATGCTTTTGGCTGTACCAGCCGGGGGCAGGCACACCGCGCCGGGCTGTGGCTGATTAAAACAGAACTGCTGGAAACGCAGACCGTGGACTTCAGCGTGGGCGCAGAAGGGCTTCGCCATGTGCCGGGCGATGTTATTGAAATCTGTGATGATGACTATGCCGGTATCAGCACCGGTGGTCGTGTGCTGGCGGTGAACAGCCAGACCCGGACGCTGACGCTCGACCGTGAAATCACGCTGCCATCCTCCGGTACCACGCTGATAAGCCTGGTTGACGGGCAGGGGAGTCCGGTCAGCGTGGAGGTTCAGTCCGTCACCGACGGCGTGAAGGTGAAAGTGAGCCGTGTTCCTGACGGCGTTGCTGAATACAGCGTATGGGGGCTGAAGCTGCCGACGTTGCGCCAGCGCCTGTTCCGCTGCGTGAGTATCCGTGAGAACGACGACGGCACGTATGCCATCACTGCCGTGCAGCATGTACCGGAAAAAGAGGCCATCGTGGATAACGGGGCGCACTTTGACGGCGACCAGAGCGGCACGGTAAATGGTGTCACGCCGCCAGCGGTGCAGCACCTGACCGCAGAAGTCACCGCAGACAGCGGGGAATACCAGGTGCTGGCCCGCTGGGACACGCCGAAGGTGGTGAAGGGCGTGAGCTTCCTGCTTCGCCTGACCGTGGCAGCGGATGACGGCCGTGAGCGGCTGGTCAGCACGGCCCGGACGACGGAAACCACTTACCGCTTCACACAACTGGCTCTGGGGAACTACAGGCTGACAGTCCGGGCAGTAAATGCGTGGGGGCAGCAGGGCGATCCGGCGTCGGTATCGTTCCGGATTGCCGCACCGGCAGCACCGTCGAGGATTGAGCTGACGCCGGGCTATTTTCAGATAACTGCCACGCCGCATCTTGCGGTTTATGATCCGACGGTACAGTTTGAGTTCTGGTTCTCGGAAACGCGGATTACCGATATCAGGCAGGTTGAAACCACAGCCCGCTACCTTGGCACGGGGCTGTACTGGATAGCCGCCAGTATCAATATCAAACCGGGCCATGATTATTACTTTTATATCCGCAGTGTGAACACCGTTGGCAAATCGGCATTCGTGGAGGCCGTCGGTCGGGCGAGCGATGATGCGGAAGGTTACCTGGATTTTTTCAAAGGCAAGATAACCGAATCCCATCTCGGTAAAGAGCTGCTGAAAAAAGTCGACCTGACGGAGGATAACGCCAGCAGACTGGATGAGTTTTCGAAAGAGTGGAAGGACGCTAACGATAAATGGAATGCTATGTGGGGCGTCAAAATTGAGCAGACCAAAGACGGCAAACATTATGTCGCGGGTATTGGCCTCAGCATGGAGGACACGGAGGAAGGCAAGCTGAGCCAGTTTCTGGTTGCCGCCAATCGTATCGCGTTTATTGACCCGGCAAACGGGAATGAAACGCCGATGTTTGTGGCGCAGGGCAACCAGATATTCATGAACGACGTGTTCCTGAAACGCCTGACGGCTCCCACCATTACCAGCGGTGGAAATCCGCCGGCATTTTCCCTGACACCGGACGGAAAGTTGACCGCAAAAAATGCGGATATCAGCGGTAATGTGAATGCAAATTCAGGGACGCTCAACAACGTCACGATTAACGAGAACTGTCGGGTTCTGGGAAAACTGTCCGCGAACCAGATTGAAGGCGATCTCGTTAAAACAGTGGGCAAAGCTTTCCCCCGGGACTCCCGTGCACCGGAGCGGTGGCCATCAGGGACCATTACCGTCAGGGTTTATGACGATCAGCCGTTTGACCGGCAAATTGTTATTCCTGCGGTGGCTTTCAGCGGTGCCAGACATGAGCGGGAGAATAGCGATACTTATTCGTCATGCCGCCTGATAGTGAAGAAAAACGGGGCTGAAATTTATAACCGAACGGCTCTGGATAATACGCTGATATACACGGGTGTTATTGATATGCCTGCAGGCAGTGGCGTAATGACACTGGAGTTTTCTGTATCAGCATGGTGGGTAAATGGTTGGTATCCCACAGCAAGTATCAGCGATTTGCTGGTTGTTGTGATGAAGAAAGCCACTGCAGGCATCACGATTAGCTGAATTTTATAACCCAGATACGGGCGCCAGAAATGGCGCCTTTTTTATTGCAGAAAAGCGAGAGGTAATTATGCGTAAATTATGTGCTGTTATTCTGTCCGCAGTAGTCTGGCTGGTTGCCGCTGGTACGCCAGCGAGTGCAGCAGAGCATCAGTCCACACTAAGCTCCGGGTATATTCAGTCCCATACTGATATGCCCGGCAACGATGACCTGAAGGGCATTAACGTGAAATACCGTTATGAATTTACGGACACGCTGGGGCTGGTGACGTCATTCAGTTATGCCGGAGACAAGAATCGCCAGATTACCCGTTACAGTGATACCCGCTGGCATGAAGATTCAGTGCGTAACCGCTGGTTCAGCATGATGGCGGGGCCATCTGTGCGCGTGAATGAATGGTTCAGCGCGTATGCGATGGCAGGCGTGGCTTACAGCCGTGTGTCGACTTTTTCCGGGGATTATCTCCGCGTAACTGACAACAAGGGAAAAACGCACGACGTGCTGACCGGAAGTGATGACGCTCGCCACAGTAACACCTCTCTGGCGTGGGGAGCTGGCGTGCAGTTTAACCCGACCGAATCCGTGGCCATTGATATTGCTTATGAAGGCTCCGGCAGTGGTGACTGGCGCACTGACGGTTTTATCGTGGGTGTCGGTTATAAATTCTGATTAGCAGTGTTATGACAGCCCGCATATTCTGGCGGGCTTTTTTGTGGGGTGGATATGGCAGCAGTAAAAATCTCAGGTGTGCTGAAAGATGGTGCGGGAAAACCAATACAGAACTGCACTATTCAACTGAAGGCAAAACGTAACAGCACAACGGTTGTGGTGAACACGGTGGCCTCAGAAAATCCGGATGAAGCTGGACGTTACAGCATGGATGTTGAGTATGGTCAGTACAGCGTCACCCTGTTGGTTGAAGGTTTTCCGCCTTCACATGCCGGGACCATTACCGTTTATGAAGGTTCCAGACCAGGTACGCTGAATGATTTTCTGACTGCCCCCGACGAAGGCGACCTGAAGCCAGATGTGGTGAAACGATTTGAAGATTTGACAAGTCAGGCGCAACGAAGTGCAGATGTGGCAATATCAGCGACAAAAAGGGCAGAAGCGTTACTGTCTGAAATGCAGGGAATAGCCGATAGTTTTCCCGGTTTGCGCTTTGAGAACTTTGACGACATCGTGAGTCGTTGCACTACTGCAATGTTAAAACTGGAACAACCCGAGGTTGTTAATACATCAATATCTTTAAAAATAAAAGAAAATATCGATTTTAATTATGTCGGTGCAGTTAACGGATATTGCGATATTCCTGAACCTGAAAAGTATAAAGTCGATATGTATGCTTATACAACCGGAGAGTATTTTAACGGCGACGCTAATTTGAATAGTGACGGAACTTTCTATTTCAGACGTTGCTGGACGGGAGCAAAACAGTTTCGTCTTATTCGGATTGAGGATAATGCGTGGATCACAACGCTGGAGTTTCCACTGCTCATTCGTAGCTACTGGATGCCGGAGGACGCAGACCCCGAAGTGATCAGGGTGATGAAAGATCGGTGTTACACGTATGACCAGGCGCTGGCAGCACTGGCGTTGATGGTTCAGCGACATGAGGCTGTAGAAAGATACGTTGCGGGCTTGTGTGCGCTTGTTGATGAAAACGGTGGAGTAAAGTTTTTTGTTAACAGGCTGTCTGCCATGTCACCGCGTACCTATTACCGCTTGGGCAATGCGGCATGGGTTTATTATGCTCTTGCTTTCTATCTGGAGAAGTATCCGGACGGTACTCAGACTGCGCGGGTCAGAGAAAAGCTATTGGCAGGCATTGCCTGGCTGGATACTTTTCTGGTGAGCACACCAGGCGACCTGCGTGAAGGCCTGTATAAAGGGGGGCAGGGGCGTTATGTGGACGGCAATTTTGATGAAACTTTTGTCGCCGAATGGTGCGCACTGGAGCATAACGTTGATATCTGGTTTTTGTTTGAACTGATGGGACGGCTGGGATTTGACGGTTTCAGTGAGCGGGCTGACAGGCTGGCAAAGAGCATCATCAGAGGTCTGTGGGTGGAAGATGAAGGCCGATTTCGACAGGGGGTTCATTCAACCCACTATGACAACGCAGCGGCGCTGGATCAGTCTTCCTGGGGCGGATTGTTTGTTGCCAATATTGATGCTGAGAAAGCGGCTAAGTGCCGAAAATATATGGGGCGTTTTTTATTTGGTACGAGGGAAACCACGGGTTACACACCGTACCACCCTGATTATGGTTATAGTGGTCACAGCCGTGGCGTGTGGGTGGAAGGAACGGCAGGTGTGGCACTTTTTGAGCGCAAGCTGGGTAATGAGCTGAATGCGGTGAATCTTGTGGCAGCAATGGCTCCACTTTTTAATGAGTACGGTTATCGTGATTCTTGCGATGACCCGGCATACGATGTGCTGCCTTCCTGGTCATCAACAACAAACACTGCCTGGATCATTCTGGCTGTAAAGCCAGATAATTTCTGGTTAGTGGATTCGCCAGAAATGGATGTAGGGACAATCCGCTATTGACTCTCTTGTTGTTTGATAAACCGACAAAAGGATAAATATCAGCGATCCATTCTGTGCTGTTTGATTGTGCGCTCCCCGCTCAGAATTGCGCGTCAATTAGCCTATAAAAAATCGCGAAGATACAATACGTACTTCATTGCGCTTGAACACCCCAGGCATAATATCGCTGGATTGAAATGTTCGGACATGGCAAGCGTATGAATATGCCGTGGTGGGGCGGTTTTGATCCACGCGTGTGGGATGTGGCAAGCCTGATGGATTTTGCTGTGCCGGTGGTGGCGTGTCTGCTGGTCTGGCTGTTGGTTAATCGTGGGTGAAAAAAGGTGAGCTGTATATGCAACGGAGGAAGAAACCTCGTTGCGGGAAGCCTGGAAAAAGTATCGGGTGTTGCTGAACCGTGTTGATACATCAACTGCACCTGATATTGAGTGGCCTGTGAACCCTGTCAGGGAGTAATCATTGGGATTATGCCGCAGCACGTCTTAAGCAAGAACGTGCTGCGGTTGGATGCTATTTTTTCCCTGAAGCGGAAAACATTACTACAGTACCTTGAACCTTGGTTTTAACATTCTCGAAATGCTCTGAGAGTATATGTGTTAAGCCTTCTTCGGAATCTTTTGTGTTTGAAAAGATGCCTTTCTGATTGTAAATGCGCATCAGTTTTTGACCGAAGCTATTGTGCACAACTCCATCGCCAAGAATTGTGGCTCCGTATAGAGTTCCATCGTCAGTTAAGGCCTGCGCCGCATTGCGTATTACACAGCTTTTTGTAGATATATTTCCAGGCAGGCAGTGAAGAAGGTAAAACATGGAAATGGAATCAAATTGACCATGTAACGTCGCGGGATAAGGTTCAAAAACATCATGGCTAATTTTATGTTTAATTTTTGATTCCCCAGCCCTTGTAGATGCCGCGTTCAGGCTAGCTTCGTTCAAATCCATTAAAGATATCAGACTACTCTCAGGTACGTGAGTAAGGTAAAACCCAGTTCCAACACCAATATCCAGATGGTTGTTACCTAAATGTTCCAGAAAGTGTGGAAGAAGGTGTTCCTTTGTAGGACATCCCCATGCAAGCCGATTTGATACTCCCAAAACCCACCAGTCATAAAGCTTTAGGGTAAGTGGTGTGTAAATTTTAGCCCCATCATCTGTGTTTTTTTTCATTAATTTCACCATGTTATAGTTTTATTTGTGAATTAAATCAATTATGGCGATGAATTACAAGGGGTTAAATGCTGCCGCAGCATAGCGATATTGAAATAGCCTGGTATGCTTCGATACAGCAGGAGCCGAATGGCTGGAAGACCGTCACCACACAGTTCTACATCCAGGAATTCAGTGAGTATATTGCGCCACTGCAGGATGCTGTAGATCTGGAAATCGCAACGGAGGAAGAAAGATCGTTGCTGGAGGCATGGAATAAATATCGGGTATTGTTGAATCGTGTTGATACATCAACTGCACCTGATATTGAGTGGCCTGCAAATCCTGTCAGGGAGTAATCATTGGGATTATGCCGCAGACACGTCGTATGCAGGAACGTGCTGCGGTTAGTTTGTGAGCTTTCGATAGTGGTTGTTATTTTTGCCCTTATTTGTTCCGGAGGCCCTGGTTCAATGGTCCGTCTGCCCCCTGTGGTGATGTCAGCAAAATCAGCCACTGCGCGAACCACAATAGCCCGGGAAGATGCTGAAGATCACCAGGTAAAGCTGTCAGCGCAGAAACTGGAAGAACTGCTCGCATCAATGGTTAAGGATGAGGTTGATCGCAATGATGGGATTTATTGACGTCAGCGAGAGCAGAAGGAAGAACTGAATAACCTGAATGATTTACGCTCAATCAGAGCGATGATGATTGGCAGTAATTAGCGGTCAATTTCGGTTTTTTTGGCTGTGCGCTCCCCGCCCAGCATTGCGCGTCAATTAGCCCCAAAAAAACGAAAAAGTTACAATCAAGTAAAAAATCCCTTCTGCAAAACTAAAAAAGATTTCAATAAAATCAGACAGTTAAAAACATAAAAAAAAGGTACAAAAAAGCATCTCAAAGTCTTGTTTTTTGCTTCAAATACAATTGGTTATTGTGTTTTTTGAAACCTACCAGTGTGGTACATGGATATCGATACCACCGCCAATTATAAGCTGGGCGGTGCACAGCAACACGATAGCGTACGCCTCGATCCGTGGGTGTTTATGTTCTCAGCAGGATATCGTTTTTAATTCCGCACAAAAACGACCCCGTAATATACGGGGTCAATAAGGACATGGTATAAAGGGTATTATTTCTTCGCTTCTACGCCATCAGTTTCAGAGCGAATTAAAAATTTCTCAGTTGTTTGCGGAATATTCTGAATCAGCCAGTCGGCCATTTGCTTTTCCTCATTTAAAATCGCTTCGATGGTTGGAATTGAAGCTGTATCACCGGCATTTTTTGCTGCTGCTAATAGTGAGGTGTAACAGGCGATTTCAAATTGCTCGAAGACATATCCGCTAATAGAGCCTTTGACTATTTCATCAGAAGGGAATATACCACCGATTGACTGCCCAAGCGCAGCCATTTTACTCATGGAATCTTTAATGACTGAACGTGAAATGTCATTACGATCAAGAATAGTTTCCAGTTGAACAATCTGGTTTTTGGTTTCACTAAGATGTTGTTCAATACGAGCGCGTAGTTCAGGATAATTATCTATACGGCTGGCCATGGATTCAAGCATAGATTCGGCTTGCTTTTCCATTGCGTGGGCGTCACGTAACCAGTCATGATAATGTTCAATACGATTCATGAAAATGTCCTCTTTATAAAATGACTAAAAGTTAAAATTCATATTTCGGGCTTTATTTTCGGCTTTCTTATTTACGTTATTAATGGCCAGATCAGTCAGTTTGATGTCGGTGGCCTTTTCTTCTTCCAGGGTTTCTTTCAGAAGCTTCGCTGCTTTACGGTAACCTAATTGTTCAGCCAGCGTCGCTAATGTCCCGTAACTGGCAATCTCATAATGCTCGACTTTCTGTGCTGCGGCAATCAGTGCGGCATCACGCACTTCGTTTTTCTCGGTACTTTCGATGACCTCATTAGCTTCTTCAATAAGACCTTCCATTGCCACACATTTCATGCGCTTAATTTTCAGGTTCGATTCGGACTCCACAACTTGATCAATACGTTCAATCTGTCCATGAGTTTCCTCGAGGTGCGCATGAAAAGCCTGACTTAATTTTTCATTTGATGTTGCTCTTGCGAGTTTTGCCAGTGCCCGGGTTAATTGTTTTTCTGCGCTGTAGGTATCTGAAAGCAGGTGAATAAATACATCTTCAATGGTCTTCATATTCATATTTTTCTCCAGTGAAATCACTGCGAGCCATACGGCCCGCAGATGCAATTATCTTTATCAGCTGATATTAATAATTAACGGTGAATCAGGATTTGCCTGATTTATTACCACCGCTTTGTTGACCGCCTTTTTTACCCGCTTCAGATGCGCGTTGCGGATCATTTTTAAAATTACCGCCGCTATGCTGACCGCCTTTACGGCCTGCGTCGGATGCCTTCTCACGGTCTTCGGCGAAATTTCCTGAACCACCACGATGTTCGGCCATGTTATTTCTCCCGTTGCGTTGCATTGTTTCATTAATATGAGTGTTGTGTGTCGACACTCATTAAAATTAGTCGCTAATGAGAATTAGTCAAATTAAGCGCAACGAGAAGATAGAGGGAAAATATATTTTGAGGAACATTCTGGATATATTAACAATTACCTGAGGAATAAGTGACTTAGAGAAAATTATTGATTTTACTGGTGTTATGTTGCGGGATTAATTTGTTTGATTATATTACTGTTGGGCGGAAAAATGACGTAAGTTGACGTTCGACCGGGGTAAGCGAAACGGTAAAAAGATAAATATTAAATGAATTTAGGATTTTTCCGGCTTCATTAAAGAAAGTTAAAATGCCGCCAGCGGAACTGGCGGCTGTGGGATTAACTGCGCGTCGCCGCTTTCATCGGTTGTACAAAAACTTTCAGTGCCGCCAGCATTTTCTCTGGCTCATTAATATGTTGCTCGATGATTTTAACAATGGCCGAACCAGAAATCGCGCCCGCAGCTCCTGCATCAATCGCTGCTTTTACCTGATCCGGGGCGGAAATACCAAATCCCTGCAATGGAGGTGCAGCGTTGTACTCTTTCAGCTTCGCAACCAGATGATTGAGGGGTAACGCGGCGCGGTTTTCTGCGCCGGTCACGCCTGCTCGTGACAGCAAATAGGTGTAACCACGACCGTAAGAGGCTATCTGGCGCAGCAGGTCGTCATCGGCATTTGGCGGGCAGATGAAGATAGGTGCGACATTATGACGCAACGCGGCCTGGCGGAAGGGCGCGGACTCTTCAACTGGCACATCGGCAACCAGCACCGAATCGACGCCGACTTTTTCGCACTGGGCATAAAACTCATCAATGCCTTTGTTAAACACCAGATTGGCATACATCAACAGGCCAATGGGAATGGTCGGGTGTTTCTGGCGAATCAGTGCCAGCATTTCAAAACATTGTGCCGGAGTCACACCTGCCGCAAAGGCGCGCAGAGTGGCGTTTTGAATCGTCGGGCCATCCGCCAGTGGGTCGGAGAAGGGGATACCTAACTCCAGCGCGTCAGCACCGGCTTCAATTAGCGTATCGATAATTTTCAATGACTGCTCAATGCCCGGATCACCGAGCGTGACGAAAGGAACGAATGCGCCTTCTTTGCGCTCCTTCAACTGGGCAAACAGAGATTCGTAGCGTTCCATCAGATTTCCCCTCGTGCTTTCAAAATATCGTGAACGGTGAAGATGTCTTTATCGCCGCGACCGGAAAGGTTAACCACCAGTAGCTGCTCTTTATCCGGGTTTTCGCGCATCATTTTCAACGCATGGGCCAGGGCGTGGGAGGATTCCAGCGCCGGGATGATCCCTTCGTGCAGGCACAGCGTTTTGAAGGCTTCAAGGGCTTCATCATCGGTAATAGACACGTAATCAGCGCGTCCAGTGCTGTTAAGATACGCGTGTTGTGGGCCGACAGACGGGAAATCCAGTCCGGCGGAGATGGAGTAAGATTCTTCAATCTGCCCGTCTTCGGTTTGCATCATCGGCGCTTTCATACCGAAATAGATACCCACGCGACCATGTTTTAGCGGTGCGCCGTGCTCGCCAGTTTCGATACCGTGACCACCTGGCTCCACACCAATCAGGCCGACGTTGGTTTCATTGATGAAATCAGCAAACATGCCGATGGCATTCGAACCGCCGCCAACACAGGCGATAACGGCATCCGGCAGGCGACCTTCTCTTTCCAGAATCTGCGCTTTGGTTTCTTCGCCAATCATCCGCTGAAACTCACGCACAATGGTCGGATAAGGATGCGGGCCAGCTGCGGTGCCCAGCATATAGTGCGCGGTTTCGTAACTACCGGACCAGTCGCGCAGCGCCTCGTTACAGGCATCTTTCAGCGTCGCGGAACCGCTATGCACCGGGATCACTTCCGCACCCATTAAGCGCATACGAAAAACGTTAGGCGACTGGCGTTCAACGTCTTTGGCACCCATATAAATACGGCATTTCAGGCCGAGCAGGGCGCTGGCAAGGGCCGACGCCACGCCATGCTGACCGGCACCGGTTTCGGCGATGATTTCGGTTTTACCCATCCGCTTCGCCAGCAACGCCTGCCCCAGCACCTGGTTAGTTTTATGCGCGCCGCCGTGCAGCAAATCTTCACGCTTGAGATACAGCGTGGTGTTCGTCCCGGCTGTAATGTTCTGGCATTTGGTCAGCGCGGTTGGACGCCCGGCATAGTTTTTCAGCAGGTCGTTGAACTGAGCCTGAAATTCAGGATCTTTTTGCGCACTGACAAAAGCTTCTTCCAGCTGGCGCAGAGCAGGCATCAGGATTTGTGGCACGTACATGCCGCCAAACTCACCAAAATAGGGGTTAAGTAATGTTGTCATTGTTCCTTTCCTTAATATGCGCGCAGCGTCTGGAAAACCGAGGCCAAAAGACGTGCGTCTTTGATGCCCGGTTGCGACTCTACAGCAGAATTAAAATCAAGTCCGGCGCAGCCGGTTTGTGCCGCTTCCACGCAGTTATCTGCGCCTAAGCCCCCCGCCAGCAGAACGTTGCCAAGCGATTGACCATTTAATAGTGACCAGTCAAAACGTTGCCCGCTTCCACCCTGGCCGTTGTCTAAAACATATTTATCAACGTGCTGAAACTCGCGGGCGGGCAGGGTTTCACCGACGCTTAATGCTTTCCAGATGGCAACATGTGCTGGCAGAGCTTCACGCAGCGTATCGATATACAGCTGTTCTTCATTACCATGCAGTTGCACTGCCGCCAGCGATAACACCTTAGCTTTGTCCACCACATCGGCAATATCGTGATTGCGGAACACGCCAACATACTGCAACGGTGCCGCAGCCATCACTTCCTGCGCCTGTTCAACGTTGACGCAACGCGGTGATGTCGCAACAAAAATCAACCCACCGTAAATCGCGCCCGCGTCATAAGCTGCTTTAGCATCTTGCCCACGCGTCAGGCCACATACTTTATTCTCACCCAGCAACACCCGGCGCACGGCGGCGTGCAAATCGTCATGGGCCATCAACGCCGAACCAATCAGAAAACCGTTAGCGAAGTGGCTTAACTCGCGCACCTGAGCGTAAGTATTGATGCCGGATTCGCTGATTACCGTCACGTTGTGCCCCAGTTTCGGCGCAAGCTCGCGGGTACGGTTGAGATCAATCGACAAATCACGCAGATCGCGGTTGTTGATGCCAACGACCTTTGCTCCCAATGCAATGGCGCGCTCCTGTTCCTCTTCATTACTGACTTCGGTCAGCACCCCCATCTCCAGACTGTGAGCGACGGCGGCAAGCTGGCGATATTGGTCGTCATCCAGTACTGAAAGCATTAATAAGCAGGCATCGGCCTGGTAATAGCGCGCCAGATAGATCTGGTAAGGGTCGATAATGAAGTCTTTACATAAAATCGGCTGCGGGGCGATTTGGCTGACGATGGGGAGGAAATCAAAGCTCCCCTGAAAATATTTCTCATCAGTCAGCACCGAAATTGCCGAAGCGTAATGTTTATAAATGGCGGCAATGCGTGCTGGATCGAAATCATCACGGATCACGCCTTTTGACGGCGACGCTTTCTTGCACTCCAGAATAAACGCCGTGCGCGCACCCTGTAGCGCATCATAAAAATGTCGCGTGCTCGGCTGAACCTCATTCTGAAAACTGGCCAGCGGTTGCTGCTGTTTGCGGGCTTCTACCCAAATCGCCTTGTCTGCGACGATTTTCGCTAAAACGGTTTGCATCATTTACCCTCGTGCCGCCAGTGCGGTGACTCTGTCGTAAGCGGAACCACTGCGCAGTACCTCAAGAACGGTTTGCGCATTGGCTTGCAGATCTTCATGGCCATGCAGGCGCATTAACATGGCGACGTTCGCAGCGACGGCTGCTTCATGGGCGGCGTCGCCTTTACCTTGTAACAAACGTGTTAAAATGTCACGGTTTTCTTCCGGTGTTCCGCCTGCCAGTTGCTCCTGGTGGTAGGGTGTCAGGCCAAAGTCTTCTGCGGTGAGCTGATAGCTTTTAATTTCGCCGTCATGCAGTTCGGCAACGATTGTCGGCGCGTGTAATGAAACTTCATCCATCCCGCCGCTGTGCACCACCGCCGCGCGTTGATACCCCAGCACGCGCAAGGTTTCGGCAATCGGCAGCACCAGTTCCGGACTATAAACACCAATTAACGCCAGCGGCGGATGCGCCGGGTTAATCAATGGCCCCAGCACATTGAACAGGGTGCGGGTTTTCAGTTGCTGGCGAACCGGCATCGCGTGGCGGAATCCGGTGTGATACTTCGGCGCAAAGAGGAAACATACACCTAACTCATCCAGCGCCTGGCGCGATTTATCGGCGTTCATATCAAGATTAATACCGAACGCCGCCAGCAGATCGGACGAACCAGATTTACTGGAGACGCTACGGTTGCCGTGTTTCGCCACTTTCAGCCCACAGGCCGCGGCGACAAACGCACTGGCGGTAGAAATATTGATACTGTTGCTGCCGTCACCGCCAGTACCGACGATATCAGCAAACAGATAATCCGGGCGCGGGAACGGCGCTGCGTTTTCCAGTAGCGCGGTTGCTGCTCCGGCGATCTCGTTCGGGTGCTCACCGCGAATTTTCATGCTCACCAGCGCCGCCGCCAGTTGTTCCGGCTTCAGCTCGCCACGCACCACCGCTGAAAACAGCTGGTGGCTTTCTTGTTGGCTAAGCGTCTGCGCCTGATACAGTTTTTCCAGAATCGGTTGCAGCGTGTTGGCTGGCTCTAGTTTCTGCTGCGCCCAGGCCAGCGTTTGTTCCAGCAGGCGAGCGCCCTGGGTGGTGAGAATGGATTCCGGATGGAACTGGAATCCACAAACGCGATCCGCATCGTGACGTACTGCCATCACCATGCCATTAAAATGGGCGTTGATGGTTAAACCGGCCGGAATGTTACTGCCAACCAGCGAGTGATAACGCGCCACCGGCAGCGGGTTTGTTAATCCGGCAAACATCGCCTGACCGTCATGTTCAATGCTCGACGCTTTACCGTGAAGAATTTCGCCCGCCTGACCGACATAGCCCCCGTAAGCTTCGACAATTGCCTGATGTCCGAGGCAAATGCCAATAATGGGCAGCTTGCCACGCAAGCGGGTGAGGAGTTCCGGCATACAACCGGCTTCGCTCGGCACACCGGGGCCAGGAGAAAGCATCAGTACCGGATTGCTCATCGTCGCCAGGCGTTCAATTAAGGTCTGCGCCGGAATATGGTTGCGGTAAATCACCACGTTATGACCATTGCTGCGCAACTGATCTGCCAGGTTGTACGTAAAAGAGTCGATATTATCGAGCAGCAGAATGTCAGCCATCAGAAAGTCTCCTGTGCATGATGCGCGGTGGCAATAGCGCGCAGTACAGCGCGGGCTTTGTTACGGGTTTCGTCGGCTTCCGACTGCGGAACAGAATCAAGGACTACACCAGCACCCGCTTGCACGGTGGCGATACCGTTTTCCACCAGCGCCGAGCGGATCACAATGCAGGTGTCGAGATCGCCATGCGCGGTGAAATAACCTACCGCGCCGCCGTAGCTGCCGCGGCGACGACCTTCCGCCTCGGCAATTAACTGCATAGCGCGTACTTTCGGCGCACCGCTTAACGTCCCCATATTCATACAGGCGCGATAAGCGTGCAGGGCGTCAAGATCGTGACGCAGTTCGCCGACTACGCGAGAGACGAGGTGCATCACATAGGAATAACGGTCAACTTTGGTGAGATCGGCGACGTAGCGGCTGCCGGGGGTGCAAATGCGTGCCAGATCATTACGGGCGAGATCAACCAGCATCAGATGTTCAGACAGCTCTTTATGATCGGTACGCATTTCCAGTTCAATACGGCTGTCGAGATCTCTGTCCAGTGAACCATCGGCGCGACGACCGCGTGGGCGTGTTCCAGCAATCGGGTAGATCTCAATCTGGCGGCTGGTGGCATCATACTTGAGCGAGCTTTCCGGCGACGCGCCAAATAGGGTGAAATCATTATCCTGCATAAAAAACATGTACGGGCTGGGATTACTCTTTTTCAGCACGTAATAGGCCGCCAGCGGTGACGGGCAGGGCAGAGAGAAACGGCGAGATGGCACCACCTGGAAAATTTCTCCAGCGCGAATCGCTTTTTGCAACAAACGCACTACGCCACCGAACTCTTCATCGCTCTGATTACATTCACAACGCATATGCGGCACGGAAACCACTGGCAGCGGCGGCGCGGCTTCGGTCAGTTGCTGACGTAGTTCGTTCAGGCGAGCAGTGAGACGTTGTTTTTCTTCTTCATTCGGAGCAAACAGGCTGGCCTGAATACGGGTGCTTTTTTTCTGATGGTCAATCACCATCAGCGTTTCAGCGAGATAAAAACAGAAATCAGGGCAGTTATTTTCCGCTGACAGTTGCGGTAAATCTTCAAATCCCGCCACAAGGTCATAAGAGAACAGGCCGCCGAAGAACATGGCTTCTCGTTCTTCCTTCGGTACATTCAACAGATTCTGCAATAAACGGAAAGCGTCAAAAACCGAAAGGGAGCATAAGCGGGCGTCTTCATCCAGCAGTGGACTGACAGGGGGGAAGCGCAGCACACGGCAGTTTGGTGATTGTTCACTTTCCACACCCGCAGGCAGGGCGTTATCCAGTAGTGCCAGCAGGGCTTCGCCGTTGCCGGAAAGTGCCTGGATTGTGACAGTGTCACCTAAAGCTGTAATGCGCAGCGCACTGTCTACCAGCAGCAGGCTTTTTAAATCATCTTTGCTGTCGATATCTGCGGATTCCAGCAGCAGCGTTGCCGGACGATCCCCACACAACTGGTGAAAAAGCGCGGTGGGATTGTCGCGATAAGCGCCTTCGCAGGTTAGCAGTTCGAGAGTCGGTTTTTGTGTTTGCATTGTTATTCTCTAATTTTGTTCAAAAAAAAGCCCGCTCATTAGGCGGGCTGGGTATCTGATTGCTTTACGCATGGTGAATACACTGCCCGTTTCAGGAAGTGCGCCACCAACCTTTCAGTACGAAAATTGCTTTCATTGTCGATACCCTTTTTACGTGAACTTGCGTACTAGTTAACTAGTTCGATGATTAATTGTCAACAGCTCATTTCAGAATATTTGCCAGAACCGTTATGATGTCGGCGCAAAAAACATTATCCAGAACGGGAGTGCGCCTTGAGCGACACGAATTATGCAGTGATTTACGACCTGCACAGCCATACCACAGCTTCCGATGGCTGCCTGACGCCAGAAGCATTGGTGCACCGTGCAGTCGAGATGCGCGTCGGCACCCTGGCGATCACCGACCATGACACCACAGCTGCAATCGCGCCAGCAAGAGAGGAAATTTCACGTTCGGGACTGGCGTTGAATCTTATTCCCGGCGTGGAAATTTCCACGGTCTGGGAAAATCATGAAATTCATATTGTCGGGCTGAATATTGATATTACTCATCCGCTAATGTGTGAGTTCCTCGCGCAGCAGACAGAACGGCGCAATCAGCGGGCGCAGCTGATTGCCGAAAGACTTGAAAAAGCGCAAATACCTGGGGCGCTGGAAGGCGCACAACGACTGGCGCAGGGCGGCGCAGTGACGCGCGGTCATTTTGCGCGTTTCCTTGTTGAGTGCGGCAAAGCCAGTTCAATGGCGGATGTCTTTAAAAAGTATCTGGCGCGCGGGAAAACCGGATACGTTCCGCCACAGTGGTGTACAATAGAACAAGCTATTGATGTCATTCATCATTCTGGCGGTAAGGCGGTGCTAGCTCATCCTGGGCGGTACAATCTTAGTGCTAAATGGCTGAAAAGATTGGTTGCGCATTTTGCCGAACACCACGGTGACGCGATGGAAGTCGCGCAGTGCCAGCAATCGCCCAATGAACGTACCCAGCTGGCGGCCCTTGCGCGTCAGCATCATTTATGGGCATCACAAGGATCTGATTTTCATCAGCCATGCCCGTGGATCGAACTGGGTCGTAAACTCTGGCTGCCCGCAGGCGTTGAAGGCGTCTGGCAGCTATGGGAACAGCCGCAGAACACCACAGAGAGGGAATTATGAGCCAGTTTTTTTATATTCATCCTGATAACCCACAGCAACGTCTGATCAACCAGGCGGTGGAGATCGTGCGTAAAGGCGGGGTGATTGTTTATCCAACTGATTCCGGCTATGCGCTCGGCTGTAAAATTGAAGATAAAAACGCCATGGAGCGTATTTGTCGTATTCGCCAGCTGCCGGACGGTCACAACTTTACCCTGATGTGTCGCGATCTTTCTGAACTCTCGACCTATTCATTTGTCGATAACGTTGCGTTTCGTTTAATGAAAAACAACACGCCGGGCAACTATACCTTCATCCTGAAGGGGACGAAGGAGGTGCCACGCCGTCTGTTGCAGGAAAAACGCAAAACCATCGGTATGCGTGTGCCTTCTAACCCGATTGCGCAAGCGTTGCTTGAAGCATTGGGCGAACCGATGCTTTCCACTTCGCTAATGCTGCCAGGCAGCGAATTTACCGAATCCGATCCGGAAGAAATTAAAGACCGTCTGGAAAAACAGGTAGATTTGATTATTCACGGCGGTTATCTCGGGCAGAAACCAACAACGGTTATTGATCTTACCGATGATACGCCGGTCGTGGTGCGTGAAGGCGTAGGTGATGTGAAGCCTTTCTTATAACAAATTGCGTTCCATGGATGGAAGACTATGGCAGGGAAGTTTCGCTGCATTTTGCTGTTGATAGCAGGGCTGTTTGTATCATCTCTAAGTTATGCAGAAAACACGGAGATCCCTTCTTATGAAGAAGGGATCTCGCTCTTTGATGTTGAAGCCACTCTGCAACCAGATGGGGTGCTCGACATCAAAGAAAATATTCATTTTCAGGCGCGAAATCAGCAGATTAAGCACGGCTTTTATCGTGATTTACCACGACTCTGGATGCAGCCTGATGGGGACGCTGCACTGCTGAACTATCATATTGTTGGCGTCACCCGTGATGGTATTCCTGAACCCTGGCATCTTGACTGGCATATCGGGTTAATGAGTATTGTCGTGGGCGATAAACAACGTTTCTTGCCTCAAGGCGACTATCATTATCAAATTCATTATCAGGTTAAAAATGCTTTCCTGCGTGAGGGGGATTCTGATCTGCTAATCTGGAACGTGACCGGTAACCACTGGCCGTTTGAAATTTATAAGACCCGTTTTTCTCTCCAGTTCTCTAATATTGCGGGTAATCCATTTAGCGAAATCGATCTCTTTACCGGAGAAGAGGGCGACACATATCGTAATGGCCGCATCCTTGAGGACGGAAGAATTGAATCCCGCGATCCGTTTTATCGTGAAGATTTCACGGTCCTCTACCGCTGGCCTCACGCTTTACTTAGCAATGCCTCGGCTCCGCAAACGACGAATATTTTCAGCCATCTTCTTTTACCCTCCACGTCATCGTTGTTAATTTGGTTTCCGTGTCTGTTCCTGGTTTGTGGATGGTTATATCTCTGGAAGCGCAGGCCGCAATTTACGCCGGTAGATGTGATTGAAACCGATGTCATTCCGCCAGATTACACGCCCGGCATGTTACGTCTCGATGCGAAGCTAGTTTACGACGATAAAGGTTTTTGTGCCGATATCGTAAATCTGATTGTGAAAGGAAAAATTCATCTGGAAGATCAGTCTGACAAGAACCAGCAAATCCTGATTCGTGTTAATGAAGGCGCGACCAGAAATAATGCGGTATTACTGCCCGCAGAGCAGTTATTACTGGAAGCGTTATTTCGTAAAGGCGATAAGGTCGTTCTTACGGGGAGACGCAACAGAGTCTTACGCAGGGCATTTTTACGGATGCAGAAATTTTATCTGCCGCGTAAAAAGTCTTCGTTTTACCGGTCTGATACTTTTTTGCAATGGGGTGGACTGGCAATATTGGCGGTCATTCTTTACGGTAACTTGAGTCCTGTAGGCTGGGCAGGAATGAGTCTGGTGGGCGATATGTTTATTATGATCTGCTGGATTATTCCTTTTTTATTTTGTTCCCTTGAGCTTTTGTTTGCCCGCGATGATGACAAGCCTTGCGTTAATCGTGTAATCATCACTTTGTTTTTACCACTGATTTGTTCAGGCGTGGCCTTCTATTCTCTCTACATCAATGTCGGAGATGTATTCTTTTACTGGTATATGCCAGCGGGTTATTTTACCGCTGTTTTCCTGACCGGTTATCTCACTGGCATGGGGTATATTTTTCTGCCAAAGTTTACCCAAACTGGACAGCAACGTTATGCCCACGGTGAAGCTATCGTTAACTATCTTGTGCGTAAAGAGGCGGCAACACACAGTGGGCGGCGTCGGAAAGGGGAAACACGGAAACTGGATTATGCGTTGCTAGGTTGGGCGGTCTCGGCAAACCTTGGCAGAGAATGGGCAGCACGTATCACCCCATCACTCACAGCGGCTGTTCGCGCCCCGGAAATTGCCCGTAGCGGCGTTTTATTCTCATTACAGACGCACCTAAGTTGCGGGGCCTATACCAGTTTGTTGGGGCGAAGTTATTCCGGTGGTGGTGCTGGCGGCGGCGCGGGTGGCGGAGGCGGTGGTGGCTGGTAATTAAGCTGATGTTAATCGAAACAAGCTTTAACCATAAAGATAGTGTAGTATGTTGCGCCTCAAAGCCAGGCCAGTTAAAACGTCGAGTCGTTTACTTAAGGCCTGAGGAGTTCAAACAGACTTTACTATCAGTGAGTCAGATGTAAGTTCTGACTCACTGTTGCACAAAAGCATATCAGACGCCTGGGAAGGCGACACCAAAAGGAAGCTCTATGAGCGAAAAGCTACAGAAAGTGCTGGCGCGTGCCGGCCACGGTTCTCGCCGTGAAATCGAATCTATTATTGAAGCCGGTCGTGTGAGTGTTGATGGCAAAATTGCTAAACTCGGCGATCGCGTTGAAGTTACCCCTGGATTGAAAATCCGTATCGATGGTCACCTTATTTCGGTACGTGAGTCCGCTGAACAAATTTGTCGCGTTCTGGCTTATTACAAACCGGAAGGTGAGTTGTGTACCCGTAACGATCCGGAAGGGCGTCCGACGGTGTTTGACCGTCTGCCAAAGCTGCGTGGCGCACGCTGGATTGCCGTAGGTCGTCTGGACGTTAACACCTGTGGTCTGCTGCTGTTCACCACTGACGGTGAACTGGCAAACCGTTTAATGCATCCAAGCCGTGAAGTTGAACGTGAATACGCCGTGCGTGTATTTGGTCAGGTTGACGACGCGAAACTGCGTGATTTGAGTCGTGGCGTGCAACTGGAAGATGGTCCGGCAGCTTTTAAAACCATCAAGTTCAGCGGCGGCGAAGGGATCAACCAGTGGTACAACGTGACTCTGACCGAAGGCCGTAACCGTGAAGTTCGTCGTCTGTGGGAAGCGGTTGGTGTGCAGGTCAGCCGCCTGATCCGTGTTCGTTACGGTGATATCCCACTGCCGAAAGGTCTGCCACGCGGTGGCTGGACGGAGCTGGACCTCGCCCAGACTAACTATCTGCGCGAACTGGTGGAGCTACCGCCAGAAACCAGCTCTAAAGTCGCTGTAGAAAAAGACCGTCGTCGCATGAAGGCGAATCAGATTCGTCGTGCGGTGAAACGTCACAGTCAGGTGAGCGGCGGTCGTCGTTCTGGCGGACGTAATAATAACGGTTAATCAAAGTATGCCGGACGTCATATCCGGCATTTTTACAGATTAATAATCGATCCCTATCTGCGCTTTTACACCGGCATCAAACGCATGTTTGATGGGGCGCAACTCACTCACCGTATCCGCCAGTTCAAGAATATCCCGATGACAGCCTCGACCCGTGATAATCACCGTCTGTTGATGTGGACGTTCATTTAACGCCTGCACCACTTCTTCCAGTGGCAAATAGTCATACGCCACCATATAAGTCAGCTCATCAAGCAAAACCATATCCAGTGAGGAATCAGCAAGCATCCGCTTTGCATGTTGCCAGACTTCGCGGCAGGCGGTGGTATCAGACTCGCGGTTTTGTGTATCCCAGGTAAAGCCCGTTGCCATCACCTGAAACTCAACGCCATGTGGCTCCAGTAGATTGCGTTCGCCATTAGGCCAGGTGCCTTTAATAAACTGCACGACGCCCACTTTTTTTCCGTGACCAACTGCGCGTGTTGCCGTACCAAATGCCGCGGTGGTTTTGCCTTTTCCATTGCCGGTAAAGACGATGATAATACCGCGTTCATCCTGGGCCTGGGCCACACGAGCATCTACTTTTTCTTTCACTCGCTGCTGACGCTGTTGGTAGCGTTCATCACTCATTGGGAAATTCCTGGTTTACGGCCCGGTTGGGCGTCAAAGGTCATGCCGGTTTTACGGCGGCTGTCATCGCCCATCAGCCAGAGGTAGAGCGGCATGATATCAGCGGGTGTTTTAAGTTTCTGTGGATCTTCGGTCGGGAAGGCGCTGGCACGCATTGCGGTGCGCGTACCGCCTGGGTTAATGCAGTTGACGCGCAGGCGCTGCTGATATTCATCGGCCAGTACCTGCATCATCCCTTCGGTGGCAAATTTCGACGCTGCATATGCGCCCCAGTTGGCTCGTCCCTGACGTCCAACGCTTGATGAAGTAAAGACCAGTGAACCGGCGTCCGATTTGAGTAATAAAGGAAGCAGTGCCTGGGTGAGCATAAAGGTGGCATTAACGTTGACCTGTATGACGTCCTGCCAGACCTGTGGATTTTGTTCGCTCATTGGGCAAACATCGCCGAGCAATCCGGCATTATGCAAAACACCATCCAGACGCGGATAATTAACGGTAATGCGCTGTGCCAGTTGTTGGCAATCTTCGGACGTGCAGGTCAGCAAATCGAGAATAAACCACTGTGGCTGACGTCCAGTTTCTTCGTTTATGTGGCTGGCTACCTGACGTAATTTTTCTTCATTACGGCCCAACAGAATCACTGTCGCACCATAGCGTGCATACGTCATCGCGGCTTCACGGCCAATCCCATCGCTGGCTCCCGTCACCAGGATAATGCGATCATTGAGTAAATCTTGTTTTGGCTGGTAATGCATGGCTACTCCTCAACGACGTTGTCTGTCGCGCTGCCAGTGTACTTTATGACTTTGGGGCTTTATGCCTGAAACAGAAGGGCATTTCAATCAGCCTGGGGCGATAACACCGCAAAATGGATACTTTGTCATACTTTCGCTGCAATAACATCTCTGCGAGACGGCTTAACATGCCTGTTGTAAACTGTGAGCCAAAGCGTTGTTTAACCAAGGTGGGGACTCGTGGAATTGTTGTCTGAATATGGTTTGTTTTTGGCGAAAATCGTTACCGTTGTGCTAGCGATTGCGGCGATTGCCGCCATTATTGTCAATGTTGCTCAACGTAATAAACGCCAGCGTGGCGAGTTACGGGTCAACAATCTCAGCGAACAGTATAAGGAGATGAAAGAAGAACTGGCCGCGGCGCTGATGGACTCACATCAGCAAAAACAGTGGCACAAAGCGCAGAAGAAAAAGCATAAGCAAGAAGCGAAAGCAGCAAAAGCGAAAGCCAAACTGGGAGAGGTGGCAACTGACAGTAAACCCCGCGTCTGGGTGCTGGATTTTAAAGGCAGCATGGACGCCCATGAAGTGAACTCGCTACGTGAAGAGATAACGGCTGTACTCGCAGCATTCAAACCGCAGGATCAGGTTGTACTACGTCTGGAAAGCCCTGGTGGCATGGTGCATGGTTACGGGTTGGCGGCTTCGCAGCTGCAGCGTCTGCGTGATAAAAACATTCCTTTAACTGTTACGGTAGACAAAGTCGCTGCCAGCGGCGGTTACATGATGGCCTGTGTGGCGGACAAAATTGTTTCCGCACCGTTTGCTATTGTGGGTTCCATTGGGGTGGTGGCGCAAATGCCCAACTTTAACCGCTTCCTGAAAAGCAAAGATATTGATATCGAACTTCACACCGCCGGGCAGTATAAGCGTACGCTGACCTTGCTGGGTGAAAATACCGAAGAAGGGCGGGAGAAATTCCGCGAAGAGCTGAACGAAACGCATCAGTTATTTAAAGATTTTGTGAAGCGTATGCGTCCGTCTCTGGATATTGAACAGGTGGCAACGGGTGAACACTGGTACGGACAACAGGCGGTAGAGAAAGGCCTGGTTGATGAAATCAACACCAGTGATGAAGTTATTCTTAGCCTGATGGAAGGCCGAGAAGTGGTCAATGTACGCTATATGCAGCGTAAACGACTCATTGACCGATTCACCGGCAGCGCGGCAGAGAGCGCCGATCGATTGTTGTTACGCTGGTGGCAGCGGGGGCAAAAGCCATTGATGTAAAAGACAAACGCGAGGGTAAGACCTCGCGTTTTGCTTTAATCAACCAGGTGATATTTTTCTGAAAGCACATGGGCCAGGTGTTTGAACATATTAAACACCGCGGTGCTTTTGGCTGTTGGCAATCCTTGTTCATCTAAAAAGTAGTCGCCGGTAAATACCAGCACGCCATTACGCTGCGTGACGCCGGTGGCTTCAATCCCTGCGAGCGTATCCTCATGCTCACGAATGATTTTGTTGGCCTCTTTCAACAGCGTTTCGCGGTCGATGGGGTGTGTCTCTTTGTTCATTATTTACTCCTTAAACAAGGACATTAGTCTACGCCAGGCATGGCTTGCAGACAAATATACCACGCTGGTGGCAAGAGCGCCTTACTGGCAACTTTGGATTTTGCATGCTAATAAAGTTGCGTATCGGATTTTATCAGGTACAGTGTGACGCTTTCGTCAATCTGGCAATAGATTTGCTTGACATTCGACCAAAATTCCGTCGTGCTATAGCGCCTGTAGGCCAAGACCTGTTAACTCAGTCACCTGAATTTTCGTGAACAGAGTCACGACAAGGGGTTGATATCCGCAGAGAGCGAGTCCATATCGGTAACTCGTTGCCAGTGGAAGGTTTATCAACGTGCGACGCATTCCTGGAAGAATCAAATTAGGTAAGGTGAATATGGGTAAAGCTCTTGTCATCGTTGAGTCCCCGGCAAAAGCCAAAACGATCAACAAGTATCTGGGTAGTGACTACGTGGTGAAATCCAGCGTCGGTCACATCCGCGATTTGCCGACCAGTGGCTCAGCTGCCAAAAAGAGTGCCGACTCTACCTCCACCAAGACGGCTAAAAAGCCTAAAAAGGATGAACGTGGCGCTCTCGTCAACCGTATGGGGGTTGACCCGTGGCACAATTGGGAGGCGCACTATGAAGTGTTGCCTGGTAAAGAGAAGGTCGTCTCTGAACTGAAACAACTGGCTGAAAAAGCCGACCACATCTATCTCGCAACCGACCTTGACCGCGAAGGGGAAGCCATTGCATGGCACCTGCGGGAAGTGATTGGTGGTGATGATGCGCGCTATAGCCGAGTGGTGTTTAACGAAATTACTAAAAACGCGATCCGCCAGGCATTTAACAAACCGGGTGAGCTGAATATTGATCGTGTTAATGCCCAGCAGGCGCGTCGCTTTATGGACCGTGTGGTGGGGTATATGGTTTCGCCGCTGCTATGGAAAAAGATCGCTCGTGGTCTGTCTGCCGGTCGTGTGCAGTCGGTGGCAGTCCGCCTGGTGGTCGAGCGTGAGCGTGAAATTAAAGCGTTCGTGCCGGAAGAGTTCTGGGAAGTCGATGCCAGCACGACCACGCCATCTGGTGAAGTGTTGGCGTTGCAGGTGACTCATCAGAACGACAAACCGTTCCGTCCGGTCAACAAAGAACAAACTCAGGCTGCGGTAAGTCTGCTGGAAAAAGCGCGCTACAGCGTGCTGGAACGTGAAGACAAACCGACAACCAGTAAACCTGGCGCTCCTTTTATTACCTCTACGCTGCAACAAGCTGCCAGCACCCGTCTTGGATTTGGCGTGAAAAAAACCATGATGATGGCGCAGCGTTTGTATGAAGCAGGCTATATCACTTACATGCGTACCGACTCCACTAACCTGAGTCAGGACGCGGTAAATATGGTTCGCGGTTATATCAGCGATAATTTTGGTAAGAAATATCTGCCGGAAAGTCCGAATCAGTACGCCAGCAAAGAAAACTCACAGGAAGCGCACGAAGCGATTCGTCCTTCTGACGTCAATGTGATGGCGGAATCGCTGAAGGATATGGAAGCAGATGCGCAGAAACTGTACCAGTTAATCTGGCGTCAGTTCGTTGCCTGCCAGATGACCCCAGCGAAATATGACTCCACGACGCTGACCGTTGGTGCGGGCGATTTCCGCCTGAAAGCACGCGGTCGTATTTTGCGCTTTGATGGCTGGACGAAAGTGATGCCTGCACTGCGTAAAGGCGATGAAGATCGTATCTTACCGGCAGTCGATAAAGGCGATGCTCTGACGCTCGTTGAACTGACACCAGCCCAGCACTTTACCAAGCCGCCAGCCCGTTTCAGTGAAGCATCGCTGGTTAAAGAACTGGAAAAACGTGGTATCGGTCGCCCGTCTACCTATGCGTCGATCATTTCGACCATTCAGGATCGTGGCTACGTGCGAGTAGAAAATCGTCGTTTCTATGCGGAAAAAATGGGCGAAATCGTCACCGATCGCCTTGAAGAAAATTTCCGCGAGTTAATGAACTACGACTTTACCGCGCAGATGGAAAACAGCCTCGACCAGGTGGCAAATCACGAAGCAGAGTGGAAAGCTGTACTGGATCACTTCTTCTCGGATTTCACCCAGCAGTTAGATAAAGCTGAAAAAGATCCGGAAGAGGGTGGTATGCGCCCGAACCAGATGGTTCTGACCAGCATTGACTGCCCGACTTGTGGTCGCAAAATGGGGATTCGCACAGCGAGCACCGGGGTATTCCTTGGCTGTTCTGGCTATGCGCTGCCGCCGAAAGAGCGTTGCAAAACCACCATTAACCTGGTGCCGGAAAACGAAGTGCTGAACGTGCTGGAAGGCGAAGATGCTGAAACCAACGCGCTGCGCGCAAAACGTCGTTGCCCGAAATGCGGCACGGCGATGGACAGCTATCTCATCGATCCGAAACGTAAGTTGCATGTCTGTGGTAATAACCCAACCTGCGACGGTTACGAGATCGAAGAGGGCGAATTCCGCATTAAAGGTTATGACGGCCCGATCGTTGAGTGTGAAAAATGTGGCTCTGAAATGCACCTGAAAATGGGGCGTTTCGGTAAATACATGGCCTGCACCAACGAAGAGTGTAAAAACACACGTAAGATTTTACGTAACGGCGAAGTGGCACCACCGAAAGAAGATCCGGTGCCATTACCTGAGCTGCCGTGCGAAAAATCAGATGCTTATTTCGTGCTGCGTGACGGTGCTGCCGGTGTGTTCCTGGCTGCCAACACTTTCCCGAAATCGCGTGAAACGCGTGCGCCACTGGTGGAAGAGCTTTATCGCTTCCGCGACCGTCTGCCGGAAAAACTGCGTTATCTGGCCGATGCGCCACAGCAGGATCCGGAAGGTAATAAGACCATGGTTCGCTTTAGCCGTAAAACCAAACAGCAATATGTCTCTTCGGAAAAAGACGGAAAGGCGACTGGCTGGTCAGCATTTTATGTTGATGGCAAATGGGTTGAAGGAAAAAAATAACCTTTAATTCTGTCAGGTTTTTATAAACAAAGGGTCGCGAAAGCGGCCCTTTTTTATTGCATATTATTTTTTCTTCACACCTATACACTAAGGCTATAAATGATATAGTGGTTATAGTTAGCACCTTTTTTATTATTAAATCGTATTAGTCACCCGCCAGGTGTGACGAAAAAACGATGTTCTGATGGCGTCTAAGTGGATGGTTTAACATGAAATTACAACAACTTCGCTATATTGTTGAGGTGGTCAATCATAACCTGAATGTCTCATCAACAGCGGAAGGACTTTACACATCACAACCCGGGATCAGTAAACAAGTCAGAATGCTGGAAGACGAGCTAGGCATTCAAATTTTTTCCCGAAGCGGCAAGCACCTGACGCAGGTAACGCCAGCAGGGCAAGAAATAATTCGTATCGCTCGCGAAGTCCTGTCGAAAGTCGATGCCATAAAATCGGTTGCCGGAGAGCACACCTGGCCGGATAAAGGTTCACTGTATATCGCCACCACGCATACCCAGGCACGCTACGCATTACCAAACGTCATCAAAGGCTTTATTGAGCGTTATCCTCGCGTTTCTTTGCATATGCACCAGGGCTCGCCGACACAAATTGCTGATGCCGTCTCTAAAGGCAATGCTGATTTCGCTATCGCCACAGAAGCGCTGCATCTGTATGAAGATTTAGTGATGTTACCGTGCTACCACTGGAATCGGGCTATTGTAGTCACTCCGGATCACCCGCTGGCAGGCAAAAAAGCCATTACCATTGAAGAACTGGCGCAATATCCGTTGGTGACATATACCTTCGGCTTTACCGGACGTTCAGAACTGGATACTGCCTTTAATCGCGCAGGGTTAACGCCGCGTATCGTTTTCACGGCAACGGATGCTGACGTCATTAAAACTTACGTCCGGTTAGGGCTGGGGGTAGGGGTCATTGCCAGCATGGCGGTGGATCCGGTCGCCGATCCCGACCTTGTGCGTGTTGATGCTCACGATATCTTCAGCCACAGTACAACCAAAATTGGTTTTCGCCGTAGTACTTTCTTGCGCAGTTATATGTATGATTTCATTCAGCGTTTTGCACCGCATTTAACGCGTGATGTCGTTGATGCGGCTGTCGCATTGCGCTCTAATGAAGAAATTGAGGTCATGTTTAAAGATATAAAACTGCCGGAAAAATAATTTCTTGCGTTATTTTCGGCACCTTTTATGTAGCGAAGGTGCCGGAATATATTCTCTTTTGTTACTTATTTCTATACCGTGCACAATATTTTTATCCCTCATATTTATAGGGTAAATTACCTGTAAAGTAGTGTCTAATTACCCGCCTCGCAAACTCCAGTTTTCAAATATCTATTTCAGGTCAAAAGATTGAATTATTCACTGGAGACGATTCGTAAATTCGCTGGATTTTTGACTAAAGTTTCTTTAGGATTTGTCTCATCGTATGATTAATTACACCAATCGTTCAACGTCTTGCTGATAAGTGATGGCGATTATATGAGGTTAGCAATGCCTTCTGGAAATCAGGAACCCCGCCGCGATCCTGAATTAAAACGTAAAGCCTGGCTGGCGGTTTTTCTTGGTTCTGCACTTTTCTGGGTGGTTGTCGCACTGCTGATTTGGAAAGTGTGGGGATAACTATGGTCGGTCAGGAGCAACTGGAGTCGTCACCATTATGCCAGCATAGTGACAATGAAACAGAAACGAAACGGGAATGTTCCGTCGTTATTCCAGACGACTGGCAACTAACATCGCAGCAGCAAGCCTTTATAGAACTGTTTGCTGAAGATGATCAGCCGAAACAATAATTATCATCATTCTTATTACCCATTTTTAATGAATTAAAGGGCTTTTAATACACCGCAGCAATAACAGCTTGAGTTATCTCAACACAAAATAATAACCGTTAAGGGTGTAGCCTATGATCAACACAAATATGAAATATTGGTCCTGGATGGGCGCGTTTTCTCTGTCGATGCTCTTCTGGGCCGAACTCCTCTGGATCATTACTCACTGATCCTTGACCCCGCTGCGGCGGGGTTGTCATTTGCTTTGCCACAAGGTTTCTCCTCTTTTATCAATTTGGGTTGTTATCAAATCGTTACGCGATGTTTGTGTTATCTTTAATATTCACCCTGAAGAGAATCAGGGCTTCGCAACCCTGTCATTAAGGAGGAGCTATGTCGTCAACCCTACGAGAAGCCAGTAAGGACACGTTGCAGGCCAAAGATAAAACTTACCACTACTACAGCCTGCCGCTTGCTGCTAAATCACTGGGCGATATCACCCGTCTACCCAAGTCACTCAAAGTTTTGCTCGAAAACCTGCTGCGCTGGCAGGATGGTAACTCGGTTACCGAAGAGGATATCCACGCGCTGGCAGGATGGCTGAAAAATGCCCATGCTGACCGTGAAATTGCCTACCGCCCGGCAAGGGTGCTGATGCAGGACTTTACCGGCGTACCTGCCGTTGTTGATCTGGCGGCAATGCGCGAAGCGGTTAAACGCCTCGGCGGCGATACTGCAAAGGTTAACCCGCTCTCACCGGTCGACCTGGTCATTGACCACTCGGTGACCGTCGATCGTTTTGGTGATGATGAGGCATTTGAAGAAAACGTACGCCTGGAAATGGAGCGCAACCACGAACGTTATGTGTTCCTGAAATGGGGAAAGCAAGCGTTCAGTCGGTTTAGCGTCGTGCCGCCAGGCACAGGCATTTGCCATCAGGTTAACCTCGAATATCTCGGCAAAGCAGTGTGGAGTGAATTGCAGGACGGTGAATGGATTGCTTATCCGGATACACTCGTTGGTACTGACTCGCACACCACCATGATCAACGGCCTTGGCGTGCTGGGGTGGGGCGTTGGTGGGATCGAAGCAGAAGCCGCAATGTTAGGCCAGCCGGTTTCCATGCTTATCCCGGATGTAGTGGGCTTCAAACTTACCGGAAAATTACGTGAAGGTATTACCGCCACAGACCTGGTTCTCACTGTTACCCAAATGCTGCGCAAACATGGCGTGGTGGGGAAATTCGTCGAATTTTATGGTGATGGTCTGGATTCACTACCGTTGGCGGATCGCGCCACCATTGCCAATATGTCGCCAGAATATGGTGCCACCTGTGGCTTCTTCCCAATCGATGCTGTAACCCTCGATTACATGCGTTTAAGCGGGCGCAGCGAAGATCAGGTCGAGTTGGTCGAAAAATATGCCAAAGCGCAGGGCATGTGGCGTAACCCGGGCGATGAACCAATTTTTACCAGTACGTTAGAACTGGATATGAATGACGTTGAAGCGAGCCTGGCAGGGCCTAAACGCCCACAGGATCGCGTTGCACTGCCCGATGTACCAAAAGCATTTGCCGCCAGTAACGAACTGGAAGTGAATGCCACGCATAAAGATCGCCAGCCGGTCGATTATGTTATGAACGGACATCAGTATCAGTTACCTGATGGCGCTGTGGTCATTGCTGCGATAACCTCGTGCACCAACACCTCTAACCCAAGTGTGCTGATGGCCGCAGGCTTGCTGGCGAAAAAAGCCGTAACTCTGGGCCTCAAGCGGCAACCATGGGTCAAAGCGTCGCTGGCACCGGGTTCGAAAGTCGTTTCTGATTATCTGGCAAAAGCGAAACTGACACCGTATCTCGACGAACTGGGGTTTAACCTTGTGGGATACGGTTGTACCACCTGTATTGGTAACTCTGGGCCGCTGCCCGATCCTATCGAAACGGCAATCAAAAAAGGCGATTTAACCGTCGGTGCGGTGCTGTCCGGCAACCGTAACTTTGAAGGCCGTATCCATCCGCTGGTTAAAACTAACTGGCTGGCCTCGCCGCCGCTGGTGGTTGCCTATGCGCTGGCGGGAAATATGAATATCAACCTGGCTTCTGAGCCTATCGGCCATGATCGCAAAGGCGATCCGGTTTATCTGAAAGATATCTGGCCATCGGCACAAGAAATTGCCCGTGCGGTAGAACAAGTCTCCACAGAAATGTTCCGCAAAGAGTACGCAGAAGTTTTTGAAGGCACAGCAGAGTGGAAGGGAATTAACGTCACACGATCCGATACCTACGGTTGGCAGGAGGACTCAACCTATATTCGCTTATCGCCTTTCTTTGATGAAATGCAGGCAACACCAGCACCAGTGGAAGATATTCACGGTGCGCGGATCCTCGCAATGCTGGGGGATTCAGTCACCACTGACCATATCTCTCCGGCGGGCAGTATTAAGCCCGACAGCCCAGCGGGTCGATATCTACAAGGTCGGGGTGTTGAGCGAAAAGACTTTAACTCCTACGGTTCGCGGCGTGGTAACCATGAAGTGATGATGCGCGGCACCTTCGCCAATATTCGCATCCGTAATGAAATGGTGCCTGGCGTTGAAGGGGGGATGACGCGGCATTTACCTGACAGCGACGTAGTCTCTATTTATGATGCTGCGATGCGCTATAAGCAGGAGCAAACGCCGCTGGCGGTGATTGCCGGGAAAGAGTATGGATCAGGCTCCAGTCGTGACTGGGCGGCAAAAGGTCCGCGTCTGCTTGGTATTCGTGTGGTGATTGCCGAATCGTTTGAACGAATTCACCGTTCGAATTTAATTGGCATGGGCATCCTGCCGCTGGAATTTCCGCAAGGCGTAACGCGTAAAACGTTAGGGCTAACCGGGGAAGAGAAGATTGCTATTGGCGATCTGCAAAACCTACAACCCGGCGCGACGGTTCCGGTGACGCTTACGCGCGCGGATGGTAGCCAGGAAGTCGTACCCTGCCGTTGTCGTATCGACACCGCGACGGAGTTGACCTACTACCAGAACGACGGCATTTTGCATTATGTCATTCGTAATATGTTGAAGTAACAACTATTTGCTTGCCGGTTATTTTGCTTCCGGCAAGCAAATGAATTACACAATGCAAGAGGGTTATTTGTTCAGCAAATGGCCCATTTTCTCGGCTTTGGTATCGAGATAATGTTCGTTATTGGGGTTACGACCTACAATCAATGGTACGCGTTCAACAATATTAATCCCTGCTTCGGTCAGAATTTCGACTTTTTTCGGGTTATTGGTTAACAAGCGGACTTCATTGACGCCAAGGAGTTTGAACATATCAGCGCAAAGAGTGAAGTCGCGCTCATCAGCGGCGAAGCCTAACTGGTGGTTAGCCTCTACGGTATCGTAACCTTGATCCTGCAGTGCGTAAGCGCGGATTTTATTCAGCAGACCAATGTTACGACCTTCCTGACGGTGATACAGCAAAATACCACGGCCTTCCTCGGCAATTTGCGTCAATGCCGCTTCGAGCTGGAAGCCACAATCGCAGCGCAAGCTGAACAGGGCGTCACCGGTCAGACATTCGGAATGGACGCGCGCAAGTACCGGGGTATGCCCGGAAATATCGCCATAGACTAGCGCGACATGATCGTGTCCGGTTGCCAGTTCTTCAAATCCCACCATCAGGAAATCGCCCCATGGGGTTGGCAGTTTGGCTTCTGCCACACGTT
>OGJI01000552.1_pt1 | contig 48403 bp, 35 predicted proteins | sample 1572031 | NCBI WGS metagenome assembly OGJI01 (sample SAMEA2582119, study PRJEB24529) | metagenome | biome: Human gut stool | place: China | collected 2011
AGCGAGAGCGTGCCTTCGTGTAATGTTTCATTTGCATATACACTTACAAAAATTTAAGTGTTTTGCAATTACCTAAAGAAATTAAAACACAAGGAGAGAAAATGGCATCATTTAATCATCAACAGAGGATGGCGGTAGAACATGTGGATCATCCCTGTCTGGTTCTGGCAGGGCCGGGGAGCGGAAAGACCACGGTTATTACACACCGTACAAAGAAACTGATCGAAGAAGACGGAATCAGTCCATCCAATATACTTGTTATCACATTTACAAAGGCGGCAGCCATGGAAATGCAGCAGAGATTTCTACAGCTTATGGGTGGGAAACGTCTGCCGGTTTCCTTTGGGACATTTCATGCCGTTTATTTTCAGATTTTAAAATATGCGTACAATTACAGGGCGGAAAATATTATCCGCGAGGAAAAGAAATACGAGATACTGAGAAATATCGTGCATAAAACAGAACTCGATATCAGCGATGAGAATGAGTTTGTGGCAAATCTGATCAGCGAAATCAGCAATGTCAAAGGGGAAATGCTGGATGTTGCTTATTATTATTCCAAAAACTGTCCGGAAGAAGTATTTAAAAAGATCTTCAGGGAATACAATGACACCCTGATCCGGGCAAATCTGATCGATTTTGACGATATGCTGGTTATGTGTTATGAATTACTGACTAAGAGAAAAGATATCTTAAAGCTGTGGCAGGATAAATACAGGTATATCCTTATAGATGAATTCCAGGATATCAACCGTGTGCAGTATGAAGTTATCCGTCTTCTGGCGAAGCCGCAGGATAATCTGTTTATTGTGGGAGATGATGATCAGTCCATCTACCGATTCCGCGGGGCAAGACCGGAAATTATGCTGAATTTTGAAAAGGATTATCCGGAGACAAAAAAAATCATACTGGATACCAACTATCGATCCACACCGGAAATCGTTGCGGCAGCCGGAAAATTAATCCGGAATAATAAAAAACGTTTTGAAAAGCAGATACGGGCGGAACGGGAGAATGGCAGTAAACCGGTTATTCTTCCTTTTGACAATGTCTATAAGGAATGTAATTATATCTTAGAGGAAATAGAACAGTTAATTGCAAAGGGACTGACCTATCAGGACATGGCGGTGCTGTACCGCACCAATACAAATCCGCGGACATTGCTTGAAAAACTGATGGAGCATAATATCCCATTCTGCATGAAAGATGTTATTCCGAATCTGTATGACCATTTTATTGCGAAGGATATCATTGCCTATATCAATGCGGCGGTAGATTTCCGCGAAAAAGGAGTTATGAAGCGGGGAGATATGCTCCGGCTGATTAACCGGCCGAAAAGATACATCAGCAGAGATGTTTTTCCACGGGCAGAGGTCAATCTGGAAGATGTGAAACGATTTTATCAGGACAAGGGATATGTGCTGGAGCGAATCAGCAAACTTGAATACGACCTTGCCATGATCCGCAATATGAATCCGTATGCAGCCATCCAGTATATCAGACATGGCATCGCCTATGAGGAATATCTTACAGAATATGCAGAATACAGGCGTATGAAACCGGAAGAACTCTATGATGTATTAGAGGAACTGTCGGAGGCGGCAAAGCCCTATAAAACATACCGGGAATGGTTCAAAAAAATAGAAGAGTATGGCGAAGAACTGAAGAAACAGGCAAGGGAGCACCAGGAAAAGAAGGATGGAATCACACTGGCAACCATGCATTCTTCCAAAGGACTGGAATACCGGGCGGTATTTATTATAGATGCAAATGAAACCATTACCCCGCATAAAAAGGCACTTCTGCCGGAAGATATAGAGGAAGAGAGAAGACTCTTCTATGTAGCGGTTACCAGGGCAAAAGACTGGCTGTATATCTGTCACTGCCGGGAAAGATATGGAAAAGAAACGGACGTTTCGAGATTTGTTGAGGAAATGGTCAGTATGCTGGATGAACTGACAGTCGGTCAGGAAATCAGGCATAAAAAATTTGGAACCGGAAAAATCACACAGATTAGAGATGGAAAAATCAAAGCAGTGTTTGCGGAGGGAAAAGAATACGTGTTTGATGCGAAATTCTGTCTGGGGAATGGGATCATAAAGGTGTAGGATATTTGTATAATTAAATAAAAAGAGTTCAAAATATTAACGGAACAGGGATGCAACAATTTTTATAAAATGTTGCATCCCTGTTCTATTTCATATGAAAGACTTGATTTTTACAATACAAACCATAAATATGAAACTGGCAGTCATGCTGACCACACATTCAGGAGGTATCTATATTATGGGAACAAATCAGCCAATCAAAAACAAAAAAGACATTACTGCATTAAAGGAATATTTTCTGACGGAGGATTTCAATCTGCGGAATTATACCCTGATAACAATGGGAATTAACACAGCACTGAGAATCAGTGACATTCTGGCATTAAGATGGAAAGATGTATACAACACGGACGAGCAGTCTTTCCGGAGTCATTTAAACAAACGGGAACAGAAAACAGGAAAAAGCACCTGCATTGCTTTGAATCAGAGCGTGATACAGGCTTTGACACTTTATCGGAACAGGCTTTTATTTTTTATGGAAAGACACCTGACAGACCTCTCTGCCGTTCACAGGCATACCGCATTATAAAAAATGCCTGCCACCAGCTTCGTCTTCCGGATAATATAAGCTGTCACTCTCTCAGAAAAATCTTTGGTTATCAGGCATTACAGGCGGGAGTAAACCCTGCCATACTGATGCTCATCTACAATCATTCTTCTTTTCAGGTCACAAAAAGATATCTTGGAATCGATCAGGATGATAAAGATAATATCTTTCTGGAAATAAATCTTTAATTTTTTTATTTCAGGGGTTAAGTTTTATAAACTGACTCCGATATATATAACAGAACAGGGATGCAACATTTTATAAAAACTGTTGCATGGCATAATGTCAGGAAGACATGCAGAGAACATGGAGGTTAAAAATGCTTAATTTTACATTAAAACCCGGAGATTATTTTATGATTGGCGATGATATCAAAGTCGTCATGGCAGGTGGAACTGCAAATAACTGCAGAATTATGGTCGAAGCACCGCGGGAGTACAATATCGTCCGCAGCCGTGTCCTCGAAAAACAGGCAGTTACAAAGAATGAAAAAGAAAAAATCCACAAATATTATCCGGAGCCACAGATTCCAAAAGAAGATATCCAGAGATATATAGCGGAACAGAGGGCAGAAAGACAAAAATAATCAGTCAGATAGTAACCTGCAGATTATCCTGGGGATTTGCAGTTCGCTATAAATAAGACGGAATATTCCGCAGAAACAATAATAACAATAAGTGTCAGGAAACGGATTTCAGACACGGAATATAACACACATGGAGGTAAAATATTATGGTTATTCAGCACAATATGCAGGCAGCAAATGCCAACAGACAGTTAGGAACTATTGTATCAAATCAGTCAAAGGCTACTGAGAAATTATCATCTGGTTACAGAATCAACCGTGCAGCAGATGATGCAGCAGGTCTTTCCATTTCTGAAAAAATGAGAAGCCAGATCAGAGGTTTAAATCAGGCTTCTACAAATGCAGAAGATGGTATCTCATTAATTCAGACAGCAGAAGGCGCCTTAACAGAATCACATTCCATTCTTCAGAGAATGAGAGAACTTTCCGTACAGGCAGCCAACGGTACAGAAACAGATGACGATAGAGAAGCAGTACAGAACGAAATCTCACAGCTTCAGGATGAATTAGACAGAATCGCAGACACAACAGAGTTTAATACCATGAAGTTATTAAATGGAAACCTGGATGGTTCTTCCAGTTCAACAACATCAGCAGGACCAAAGTTTGGTGTGTATGACAAAAACTTAAAGGCATTTGTATCTTCAGATATACAAGGTGTTTCGGTAGATGTTACAACTAATGCAAAAGAAGGTGGGGAAAGTGCTATTTGGGATGCAGCCGGAACAAAATTAACTTTGAGCTTAAAAGATGGTAAGGTATATAATCAGGCAGAAATTGATGATTTGATTAAAAATGCTAAACAGGAAAACAGCCAGGCAACAGGAACACCTGCAAATGTAAGTGTAAAATTCTCAACTGGTGTATTTACATCTGCAAAAGTGAAAGGTACAGCAACAGTAGCTGGTAAAAAAGCAGAATCAACCGCAACAGAAATAACGGATGCAGATTATGTCGGTGCAAATTCTATCAAGATTTCATCTAAAAAATATGGTGCAGATAATAATGTAAAGATTTCACTTAAATTCGATGCAGAAGTAGGAGATGATAAGGTATCCTGCACAAAATCAGCAACTTATGAAGCAGATGGTGAAGTAAAGACACCGGGTGAATATGTTTTATCTTTACAGGCTGGTAAAACTTACACAGAGCAGGATATTGAAAAACTCTTAAAAGATGCAGGACTTGATTACGATGTAGAGTTGACAGGACCAGATCCGGATAATTCTGACGAAGCCAATACTTTATTCGTAACAGATAGTACTAAAAGCGCAACTATTACGTTAGCAAATGGTGCAGGTCTGGGTGATGCCAATGCATATCTTGGTCAGACAAATTACGATGTCAGCACAGCAGGAGAAGGATTAACTCTCCAGATTGGTGCAAATGAAGGACAAACCATGTCATTAAATATCGGTGATATGAGTGCGACAGCATTAGGAGTATCTGGAAATTCTATTAATATTTCTTCGCAGGATGGTGCTTCTAAGGCAACTACTGTAATTGATGATGCCATTAAGAAAGTATCAGCACAGAGAAGTTCATTAGGTGCGGTTCAGAACCGTCTTGAGCATACTATTTCAAATCTTGATACATCTTCTGAAAACCTGCAGACAGCAGAGTCAAGAATCCGTGATGTAGATATGGCAGAAGAAATGGTAGAATACTCTAAGAATAATATCCTTCAGCAGGCTGCACAGTCTATGTTAGCACAGGCTAATCAGTCAACTCAGGGTGTATTATCCTTATTACAGTAATTCTGATATTTCACAGAATAAGTATAAGTAACTGTAAGTAAATGAAATGAGAATCGGGGCTATGGAACTAAGAAATTAGCGAAATAGCTCCATTCTTTTTATAGAGGAAGAGTTATGCAGCGGACAGAAATAAAGACAAAAGAAGAAACCATTACAGACCAGCTTGTGGTTATCCATCATCTGGAACAAAATATGGGTATAAAAAATAACCGTAATATAGAGGAAGAAATCAAATTATATATTCAGATAAAGCTACTGCTTCGCAGATTTGATTTTGGATTGCCAGTATCATATGAGAAAGAAGTGTATGAATACATCAGAAAAAATAAGATTTCAGATTGTATGATAGTTTATCTTGTAACAAAGAATATGTTTTATAAGCAAAGGGTGGTGTCAAAAATTATTCATATGTTTGAACAGGCAAAGGAGCAGAAAAGAGCTGATTATTATAGGAGAATACTGACTGGTATACAAAAGAAAGAAGGTATGAAAAATGAATGAAAAGAAAATATGTTTTATTGTATGTACAAATGATGCGTTTCAGATGAAAGAATGTCGGCTACATATTGAAAATCTTGAATTGCCAGATGGTTTTAACATAGAGGTTCAGGAAATAAAAGATGCATCTTCCATGACATCTGGTTATAATCAGGGTATGCATCAGAGTAATGCAAAATATAAAATATACCTTCATCAGGATGTTTTGATTGTGTATAAAAACTTTTTGATTGAAATCATAAATATTTTTAAAAATCATCCGGAAACAGGTATGCTTGGAATGGTAGGGAATACAAAAATTACAGGAAAAATCACCCCATGGGCAAAGGGAACTGTTCGTATAGGGGCTATTTATGAGGATATAATAGAACAATCAGAAAATGTTATATTTGGGAAAGTCAGCAGGCCAATGCAAAATGTAATTTTTATTGATGGGTTATTAATGGCAACCCAATATGATGTTGAATGGAGAGAAGATTTATTTCAGGGATGGGATTTGTATGATTTGTCTCAGAGTATGGAATTCTGGAGAGCAGGATATGAAGTAGCAGTACCTTATATGAGAGAAACCTGGGTATTTCATGATAATGATATTTCCAATATGGAAAATTATGAAAAATGGAAAACTGTTTTTGAAAAAGAATACCGGAGGGATTGTCGCAGATGGAATGGAAAATCACTGGAAATACAAACAAGCGATAAGGTTATTTATCAAATATATCGTAAAGATAATGTTCAAATATCATATCCATATCCGCCAGTGTATGAAGAAAATGCTGATTATATATGTTTTACTGATTGCAAAGCTCTTACTTCAAGTTATTGGAAAGTAATTTTTGTAGATAATCTGGAGAGTGAAAAATTTAAAGAGATTATTCGGCAGACGTTAGCAAAATATAAACAATGTAAAGAATTAGAACAAAATCAGATTCAGATTGCCTCTTTGTTTGAAAATAAAAAATCCTATAATCCGGTTGTTGAAATTCCTGATTTTAAAGAACTTAAATTTATTGATTTTGATAGAAATAATATTGTTCCAACCAAAGATAAAGATGGGCATTATATTTACGAAAAAAATCCTGTTTATGCTGGTGGAAAATATGAAGGCAGAGAGTATCTGCTGACGATAGGTATGCCGGTCAGTAATCAGATTGCAACTATCGAGAAATGTTTGTCACATATTCAGCCGTTATTAAATCGACTGGATGCAGAACTGGTAATAGCGGATACCGGAAGCACGGATGGAACAATAGAAGTATGTCGCAGATATGGAGCCAGGGTAATTGATTTTCCATGGTGTAATAATATGTCAGCGGCCAGAAATGCAGTGTTGCATAGTGCAAGAGGATTATGGTATCTGAGTATTGATGATGATGAGTGGTTTGAAAATACAGATGAGATAGCTGAATTTTTTGAGAGTGGCGAGTATAAAAAATATAATATGGCAAGTTACATACAGAGAAACTATCTGGATCAGACTGGCGAAGATTATATGGATTCTCATGTAATGAGAATTGTTCGGATTACAGAGGAAACTCATTTTGAGGGAAGAATTCATGACGCGATTAATTGGGGGAGCAAAGTGAAACCAGTTAGTTATCAATGTTCGTCTTATGTTCATCATTATGGATTTGCTAGGAATGATAAAAAGAAAGTAGAGGAAAAATGTAAGAGAAATCTGCAGGGATTAATTTACGATGTTTATGAATATCCAGAAGATTTAAGATATAATTATCAATTTGCTAATGAATATCAGGTTATTAACGATTATGAAAACGCAGCAAAACTCTTTTTGCGTGGAACATCTATGGGAAAAGAGTTAAAAAATTATCAGAAACTGCATTATTTGAATTTGCTATCATGTTATTCTCATATAAATGGAGATGAATTATATGATATGTTTGAACTGTTAGAGTCAGAGGCTTATTACACGGATGCAGAAATGGCATATTTATATTATCGATTAGCAAAAAGATCATGTCAGGAAGAAAAAGAGCCAGAAAAGATTCTGAAATATTGCAATGAGGTAAAAAAATATATTGCAGCATATCAGCAAGATGAAGAAAGAAATTGGAAAGATAGTGAGTTGGGACTATATATCTGTGTTGATGAAAAATTTCTCACAAATGTGGAGATTATGGAATTGAGTCAGTATATTCGACAGAATAAAACCTGGGAAGCTTTAGAACAAATTAATAGAATTGGTTCACTTGATAGGGATATGAATATAAAAGATTATATAAAAGTAATTTTTGATGCAGATTTAATAATATTTGAAAAAGCATTTGGAAAAATAAAAGCTTTTCAATGCTGTGAGTATGCGGCATTGCTGTTGGCAGAACTTGCAAAGAATAGTGATAGAATTTATACGGAGTCTCTGTTAAAAAAATCAAAACTGGTGTTAGAGCAAATAAGTATTCCTGCATTACAGAAAAATATTGCAGATATAGAAGACAGAGAAAATTTATTAAAATTGTTATTATGTAAGAATGAGACCAATCTTATTCAGGAGAAATGGTTGAAAATGCATTTGCTTTTAGAAAAATATGTCAAAGAAACAGAAAACGGAAAAAAAGAAGATAATTTGGAACTGTTTTTGCAATATTGTGAATCGGTATATCATTTTGCAAAATCATATTATTCTGATGAAATTATACAGAGTTTAAAGAAGTTAGATATACAGGGTTGCATAGTATCTCCGGATCAAAGAGCAGCATATCTTGTTGCAGAGTCTGTTTTTTCAGAAAAAGCAACTATGAAGCAGAGAGTTACATATTTAAAACAGGCAGTTATGGAATTTCCGGGATTTAAGAGTGAGATTGCTGGGATATTACAACAGTTTAGGTAGAAGTAAAAATAGAGGTTAAGCAATATGAAACAAAATTATAATGAAACTATAGAAACAAAACCAATATTCAACCTCAAGTGGTATACAGGCAGGGATGAGTATTCAGAAGGGCATGTTGAAGATGAAATCATAGAAATGATTTGTAAAGAAGAACCGGAAAATTATTCAGAGGCAATACATAATAATCTTAGCTGGTCTTCCTATTATCATTTGACGAATATAAGAAAAAATATTATCAACTGGTATCCATTTCGCCCGGATGCAGACGTATTGGAAATTGGATGTGGAATGGGTGCAATTACAGACTGTCTGTGTGAAAATTGTCATTCTGTAACAGCAGTTGAAATGTCAAAAAGAAGGGCAACTGCTACATTATTAAGATGCAGAAACAGAGAAAATCTGGAAATTATAGTAGGTAATTTGAACGATATAAAATTTGAAAAAAAGTTTGATTATATCACATTAATTGGTGTACTGGAATACCAGGGAGATTATACGGATACAGAAAATCCATATCATGATTTTTTGAAAAAAATAAAAAGTCTTTTAAAACCGGATGGGAAATTGCTAATTGCTATTGAAAACCAATACGGTTTGAAATATTGGTGTGGTGCAAGAGAAGATCATACAGGCATACCATTTGAAGGACTTAATCAATATAGACTGTCAAATCGGAACGTTAGGACTTTTTCAAAAAAAGGATTAGAAAAACTTGTCCGGGAATGTGGATTTAAAAATACATATTTTTATTATCCGATGCCTGATTACAAACTTCCAACTGTAATATATTCACAGGATTATCTTCCGAAAAATGATAATATGCTGAATATGACGTGTTATTATATTCCTGATAATTATACACTTGTGGCGAATGAAAAAGATTTGTATAAGGACATTATTGATAATAATGCATTTGAATTTTTTGCAAATTCATTTCTTTTAGAGTGTTCGGAAGATAGTTACATAGGTAAGGTAAAATTTGCAAGTATCAGTAATAAAAGACAAAAGGAATATCAGGTCATAACCAGATTTATCGGAGATAGTGTTGAAAAATACTCTGTACATAAAGACATTGGGAGAAAGCATATGCAGCAGATTCTGGAAAACGAAAAAGCATTTCAGCAGCGGGGTCTGCACGTTTGGAAAAGTGATTATATAGATGGCAAACTGGTAACGCCATTCTGTGATAAAATGACTTGTGAAGAAAAAATATTGGATGATATTAGTAATGGAAATCAAAGTGCTATCGTGGAAATGTTTGATAAATTATATAATCAGATTATTGCATCATCAGAACAGGCAGACTGGGAAGAAAATATTTTGTATTCATTTTATCCGGACTTGGAAAAAGATAAAAATAAATATGGTATTATTTTAAAAATGGGATATCTGGATATGATTTTTAGAAATGCATTTTGGATAGATAATGAATTCTGGTGGTTTGATCAGGAATGGAATCTGGAAAATGTTCCGGCAAAATATCCGATGTATCGTGCAATAGTAGAAATGTATCATTCATATCCAAATTTGCAGAAGATTGTTTCTGTTCAGGATATTATTGCGAGGTATGATATAGGAAGTTCATTGGATGAGATACAGGCGTTGGAAAAATTATTTATTGGGGTTGTATGTGATAAGTATGGTTTGAGTGCAGGCAACAGTTTGCCATCTATTTCAAACGATACCATTGTAAATACAATAAACAGAATACTTTAAAAATAAGAAATATCCTTTCCATTGATAATGGCAGAACCAACTTGATGCCTGGAAAGCCAGTGGCAAAGATATCCGAACATTCTGCGATGAACATGATATCGATGAAAACAGTTCCATTACTGGAAGCGGAAGTTCACGCAACAAGGGCTGGATCCGTTCAGTGACAGGGTTGTGTATCAAGCAGAAAAAGGTTCACCACGAAGTAAAGCTTAATGGTAAAAAATATATTTTTGAATGTGTGAAAATAATCAGTAAAAACCGTGGTTTTCTGTGTAGAACTGCGGTTTTTATGGTATACTGTATACAGATTGAACGAAGTTCTTATTTTTATATAGGATTTAATTAAAATACATTGACAAAAATAAAATAATATTGTAATATAAATTCATAAATAAGAAACACATAAATGCAAAAATAGAAACAGAATGTGCAGACGCAGGGTTTGACAGTAAAGTAGAAAAATAATATAATGAAAACAGAAGGAGGAGGAGTATGTCAGGATACAAAAGAGTCAGTGAGATGACACTGGAAGAGAAAAGAGAGAAAGTTGCCGGATTTAATGTAATGGATGACGTGTTTTTTCAGAAGATGATGGAAGACAAAGAGGTATGTGAAGAGATTCTGAGAATTATTCTGGAGGATTCCAAAATGCGGGTATTAGAGTGTGTTCCGCAGGCATCTATTAAAAATCTGAATGGAAAATCAGTAGTTCTTGATGTTTTGTGCCGGGACAGTGATGGAAAATATTGTAATGTAGAAGTCCAGAAGGCAGATGATGACGATCACCAGAAGAGGGTAAGATATAATGCAGCTCTGGTAAGTATGTATACCATGCAGGCAGGGAAAGACTATAAGGAACTTCCGGATATAAAGGTAGTATTTATTTCAAAGTTTGATGTATTCAAGGCAGATCATGCCATGTATCATGTGGACAGAGTGGTGAGAGAAACCGGTCAGAAAGTAGAGAACGGACAGAGTGAAATTTATGTTAATACAAAAGGAAAGGACAAAACCCTGGTATCAGAACTGATGGAGTACTTTGCAGACAGTAATGGACGGAAGGAAATATGTCCAAAACTTTCAGATCGGGTTATGATGTTCAAAACAGAGAAGAAAGAGGTGACAGAAATGTGTGAATTAATGGAAAAAGAAAGACTTGCTGGATGGAAGGACGGACTGGAAGAAGGAAGAGAAGAAGGAAGAGAAGAAGGAAGAAAAGAAGGAAAACAGGGGGAACGGATTCGGTTAATTGTAAATCTGGTGGATAAACTGGGAATGAGTTTTGAGGAGGCATGCCGATTTATGGAGATACCACAGGAGAAAATAGAAGAGTATCGGAAGAAAATAGAAGAATCTTAAAATCTGTGACAGTCCGTCTTTGAGACGGACATAGAAAATAATATCAAAGCGGATCAGATTTTCGTGGATTTCCGAATTTTCGCCATTTATCCCGACCAGCCGTTTCGTGGAATTTCCGGTGGCGGTATTTGTGAGCCCCGGGTCAAGAGGAACCGTAGCGATATAAGGTTCGCCTTCGATGAGAGGAAATATCCGGTTTACAATTAGAAAAAAAGATGATAGTATATATTATATTGAGGTCAAAGTCAAAAGCTTTATCATGCAGGCATGAACAGTTTTTGGAGCTTGTTCCTCTGGCATCATATCATTAAAAAACAAAGAAAGCAGGTAAAATATGGGAAAAAAGAAAGAAGACATGGATGATGAGATGTATGTGACACTTTCTCTGGATGATGGGGATGTAGAATGTGTAGTGATTACTATTTTTACGGCTGGAGACAGAGATTATATTGCATTGCTTCCGACAGAGGAAATAGCAGGGGAAGACGGGGAAGTTTATCTCTACAGATATGCAGAAGATGCACAGGGAAATCCGAGTCTTACCAATATTGAATCAGATGAAGAATTTGAGATTGTATCCGATCGCTTTGATGAGTGGCTGGATGAACAGGAATATGCAGAAATGTCAGAATAAATGATGCGGAGCCGGTACATTGGAGAAACAGTGTGCCGGTTCTATTTATGTCAACAGAATGGAAAACGTATTTGACAGAAGTAAGGACATGGGTTATAATCTCTAACGCAGTCTGATGGCAGATTTTATCTGTGAAAATATTTTTCGGGAATATGGTGAAAGTCCATAACAGCTCACTCTACTGTAAGCAGATACGAAATTTCAGATGGTCACTGTGCTGGACATGGGAAGACCGGAAGAGTAGGTTTGAAGCTGCAAGTCAGGATATCCGTCAGATTAGTATACAAAGAAATCATCTGGTGAGAGATGAACAGGAGGATAAAATGAAGAAACCATTTATTTCAATGACACTTTCAACCGTACTTTTTGCGTCTGCGATTGTTGCAGGTGCAGGACAGATTACACCGGTGCAGGCAGCTGATACAAAATCAGACCTTGAACAGTCGGTTGAGAAGGACTTGAAGGCAACTGCAGGATATGTTATGAGCCAGATAAAGGCGAAACTTCAGGACAGTACTTATGTTCCGAAATACAATGACTATACACAGACCATGCTGGCAGTAAAAGCAGGTGTGACAGATACTGATGTAACAAATGCATTGACAGCAGCATTAAAAGCAGAAGACAGTGCCGTATTAAATCCGCAGGGTGAAGGAACAAAGTCTTTAAGTATTGCAGCAGCAATCCTGTATCTGAACGAACTTGGTGAGAATCCGGCAGAGTTTAACGGGCAGGATCTTGTAACACTGTTATATAATACATTCATGACAGAAACGGATATGAATCCGTATACTTATCAGTATGTGAACGCAGCAGCACTTCAGTCTGTAAAAGATGTGGACAAACTGACAGAAATTCTGAATAAAATTCATGCAGATGTGGAAAATGATTATTATGTAGACGGAGAAAGCGGATGCGGAATTGATTACTATGGTGTCAGTGTAGATAATAATGCGAATGTATTATCCGCATGGTATCTTCAGGATCTTCTGGATAGCGAAACAGAGCTTCCGGCAACATTAAAGAAATTAGGACTGGATACTTCAAAACTGGAGTATGAAGGTGTTTCAGAAAAAATAGATGCAGCACTTGACTGGACGATGGATCAGAGAGATGAGAGTGGTGCGATTGTATCCTGGGGAAGTGCAAATCCGGATTCTACCGCACTGGCACTGAGATGGACTGCAGAAATGGGCGATTTGGAAAGTGCCGAGGGATATTATGAGGCACTGGTTCAGTTCAAATCAGAAACAACCGAAGGTGTTTATACTTATGCAGGAACAGATAACATCTATGCCACAGTCGATGCATTATGGGGATTAGTATCTTATGACAGGGCATTGAACGGATTCTGGCTCTTTGACACAACAGCAGATTGTCAGGAAGAAGAAACACCGGAAGAAACCACACCGGAAATAACCACACCGGAGACAACCACAACAGAAGAAACCACAACCGGAGCGGCAGCACAGGAAACAACGACTGGGGAAACCATTGGACAGCAGGGCGAAACTACAACAGGTGCTGGTAAGAATACAGAGCAGGCATCCTCAGATACAAAATCAGCAGAGATTGTAAAGACGGGTGACCATGCAGGAAATACAACATACCTGTTTGCAATGACTGCCGGACTTGCTGTAATGTTACTTGCAGGTGCAAATATATCAAAGGGAAAGAAAAATGAAGAAAACAGATAAATTTAAAGGTCATTTCTTAAAGACAGGAGAATTTATTAAGACAAAAAAGGGTTACTGCGTTCTCGCAGTAATCCTTATGATCTTTTTAGCTGTTTTTTTGTCCGGGATAAAAATCGAAACGGTCAGTGAGCATAATAGAAAACAGACGCAGCAGGCGGAAGAAAGAAAAAGTATGCTTGCACAGATTGAGAAAGAGGAGAGCAGCGGCGAAGATACGCAGAGTACCACCGGAAACCGTGAGACTTCGCAGGAAACGACACTGCAGGAAACCATACAGGAAGCACAGCAGTCGGATCTTACGGAAAGCGGAAATGAAGCATTGACAGCGGAGAATGATCCGGCAGGCAGTGCGGCAGGACATGAGAACACCAGTTCTTACTCTGGAAAGGAAAATACAGGATCAAATCAGGAATTAACGGAAAAAACAGAGGTTTCCGGGCAGAATACCGGACCGGCAGAAAGCGGGCAGATGGAAAGCAGTCTGGCAGTGCAGGTATCGCAGGGACAGCAGGTGAGCCAGAGCCGGGAGCAGACCGCAGGAACTGCAGGGAATAGCCAGACCACACAGAAGGTTACGCAGAAAGAAACACAGAATGATGCGACACAGCCGCAGACAACTACAGAAGAAAAAACACAGGAAAAAGAATATTTTGCCGTATCCATTAAGATTAGCTGTGAAAAAGTCCTGAATCATCCGGATTTGAATACAACGGCGAGCCTTCCGCAGGACGGCATAATACTGGAAACCAGGACCGCAGTGAAGAAAGGACAGACGGTATTCGACGCACTGGACGCAGCCTGTACGGATAATCAGGTGAAATATGTAAACCAGGCATCCGGATATGGAGCATATATTTCTGAAATTGCAGGATTGAAGGAAAAGCAGTGTGGAAAATACAGCGGATGGAAATATAAGGTCAATGGAGTCGTTCCGGGAGTGGCATGCAGTAGTTACGAATTGCATGAGAATGATGTAATAGAATGGTATTATGCAGCAAATTATTCAGATTAGGAGATGGATATGACAAATTATTTTCGGGAATTGCATCCCATATCAACAGGAGTGTATTTTCTTGGTATGTTGATACTTATCATGATGGCTTCCTATAATAAAAGCATGGTAATATTATTCCTGGCATTATCCGTTCATGTTATATATACAGAAGGAATCCGGGCATTTGCAAAAGAACTCCGGACTTATCTGGTTATGATTCTGGGATTTGGCATATTTAATCTGATCTTTTATCATCAGGGAGAGACTCCGTTTCTTTATGTCAATGATGTGCCGCTTACAATGGAATCCCTGGAATATGGAATCTGCATGGGATTTATGGTTGTATCACTTCTGTTATGGTACAGGTTGTTTAATGCCGTGTTTGATAATCAGAAGATTATCTGGATGACCGGAAGGCATTTTCCGGTGACAGGGCTTATCTTATCAATGGTATTCTGTTATTATGATAAATTTATCCATAAGATAGATAAAATAAAAGAAGTGTGGCATACCTGGTCACTCGAAAAAGAGGTGGGAAAACTCCGTTCCGCAGGTATTATATTATCCGTTTTATTATCCGTAATGCTGGAAGATTCTGTAAATACGGCATTGTCGATGGAGGCAAGGGGATATGGAAAAGCAGGAAGAACCTCTTATCTGACCTATCACTGGACGTTTCCGGACAATATCGTGATTTTTTTTGCACTGTTGCTGTCTATAGGAGGAATCATAACCGGGAATGGGACAAGAACAGGAATCATGGCATTACTGGCGGTTCTGCCTGTATTTTATGATATTTACAAGGAGATTCAATGGAAGTATTATCAGTCAAAGATTTAAAATTCAGCTATTATCTGAATGAAACAGATACATTTCATGCACTGCAGAACATTACATTTTCCGTGGAACAGGGGGAAATGGTGCTTTTCTGCGGGTTGTGCGGATGTGGAAAAACAACACTTTTAAAACTATTAAAAGAAGAAATCAGACCGGATGGGAAAATGGAGGGAGAAATAGAAAACCGGTATGGCAGTATGCAGACGGGATATCTGTTTCAGAATCCGGAGCAGCAGATTGTATGCCGTACTGTGGAAGAAGAACTGGTATTTGGTGCGGAAAATATGGATATGCCCAGGGATGAGATGGCAAGATCGGCAGCGGAACTGGCGGCATATCTTGGAATAGAGAAAATGCTGCATGAATCCACACAGTCCTTGTCCGGTGGACAGAAACAGATTCTCAACCTGGCATCGCTCTTAATGATGAAACCGCGTATTCTTCTGCTGGATGAGCCGGTGTCACAGTTAGATCCGGTATGTACCTGGGAATTTATGAATCTGTTAAAGAAAGTCCGGGAAGACTTTGGACTGACTATTCTAGTGGCAGAGCATAATCTGGATCTTTTTCTGCCGGAAGCTGATAAGGTGATTTATATGGAGAATGGAAGAATCAATTATCAGGGGAAGAAAGATTTGTTCATCCGGAAAATGTTTCAGGAAGAGAAAAAATTTGTGGAATCCCTGCCGGAAACGGTAAAACTGTATCATGAGGCGGAAGGAACCGAGGAATGGCCGTTTACAGCAGCCACATTGATAAAAGCATTAAATCAGGAGCAGAGAAAAGTGCTATTTCCGGAAGATTTGGAGCTGGAAGAGAGCCGGGGAGGGCAGGAAGTCATCCTAATCCGCGGTGGGTATTTCCGGTATGAAAAGAATGGCAGGGATATCCTGAGAGATTTAGACCTTTCCCTGTATTCCGGCAGGATATATGGGTTAATAGGAGGAAATGGTGCAGGAAAAAGTACATTATTGTCCGTATTGCTGGGATACCGCAGATTTTATCGTGGAAAATATCAGGCAAATCCGGGAATGGCACTTCTGCCACAGAATCCTGCCTATGCATTTCTGAAAGATACCCTGATGGATGACTGCAGAATGATTGCATCCGTGGAGAGAATCGAAGAACTGTTAAATGAGGACGTGTTTTTTTCAGATGTGCGTCAATGGCTGTCAAAAAATCCGCTGGATTTAAGCGGTGGGCAGATGCAGAAGGCGGCAGTATTTAAAATCCTTTTAAAAGATCCGGATATTCTTCTGCTCGATGAACCGGTAAAAGCACTGGACGGATACGAAAAGGAAGTGTTTTTGCAGCTTTTAAAGCGGATGAAGGAAAAGGGGAAAATGATACTGGTGGTCAGTCACGATCTGGAATTTTTACAGAGAGTGGCGGATGAGTGTCTGTTTTTGTATGACGGAAAAATATCTGCACAGGAAGCCTGCGGCAGAATGTTTGTAAATAACAGATTTTACACGACGGTAAAGGGAAAGATTAAAGGAATGTTGCAGGATGAATCATTTATTACTAATTAACAGTGCCATATTTTTACTGATTAACATTATGTTTCTGTGGCTGTTTGAAAGAGAGAAACCAAAACCGGGAGAGATTCTTCCGATTGTAGTCATGTGCTGTGCGGCATCCCTTGGACGTGTGGTGTTTGCTGTGATTCCGCAGGTACAGCCGGTTACGGCACTGGTCATTATTACAGGAAGTGTGTATGGATGCAGGAAAGGATATGTGACGGGTGCACTGGCAGCACTGATTTCCAATCTGTTTCTGGGACAGGGACCGTGGACATTATTCCAGATGACCGCATGGGGTGTTGTAGGGCTTCTTGCAGGAGTGCTGGGGCATATCAGTAGTGGAAAAAAGAAGAAAACCAGAAAAATCCTGTTTACCATATATGGGGTGGCGGCAGGATTTTTATTCAGCATCATTACGGACTTTCTTACGATTTGTTATCTCGGGGATGCCATGAATATCCATTCGGTTATTGCGGTCTTTGCGACAGGTCTGGCGTTCAATGTGGGACATGCCGTTTTTAACGGAATACTTCTGTATGCCTTTTATGAATTAATTAGTACAAAGTTGTACAGAATAAAAAAAAATAGTTGATTTTCCAATGAAATATAGTAAAATAAAAGGGTATTTTTGCATATGAGATATATGTTGATATTCAGGAGGAAAATTTAAGTGGCTACAAATAATTCTGGTAATGACCAGGTAAGAGAAAGCAGACCAAGAACAAATAATTTCAGAAAAGACGGAAAGACATTTTCCGGTTCCGGTGAGAAAAGAGAGTACCGGCCAAGGAACAATGGTCAGGGAAACGAGGAGAGAAAAAACAGCGGCGGTTATAATAAATCCGATCGCGGGAATGGAAATGGCGGATACCGGCAGAATGGTGAGCGAACCGGTGGTTTTCGCGGAGGAAACAATTCCTACAAAGGAGGAAATAACTCTTTTAAAGGAGGAAATGGCGGACGCAAAGGTTTTGATAAAGGCTTTGACAAGGATGCCGATGAAGAAAGAGAAGTACGCAGAAAACCTGTCCAGAAAGATAGTAAGCCAAAGGAACAGCAGTCTGACAAGATGGAAGTAAAGAACCGTCTTGAGAAAGAGAAGAAAGCAATTAAGAAAAAACAGAATTCATCACAGAAGGATAATCGCAGTGTAAAGCATCAGGCGAGACCGAAGAGAAGCGGAAATATTGACTGGACAAGGGAATATGAAAACGACTCTTATGATGATGATGATTTAGATATGTATTATTAATAAAAAGAAAGAAGGCAGATTCCAATGAAAATCGAAGTGTTACAAAAAGAAATGGTAGCTGCAATGAAGGCAAGGGACAAGGAAAGAAAAGAGACAATTTCATCTCTTGTAGCAGCAGTAAAAAAACTGGCAATCGATGAAGGAAAGAGAGAGGATATTCCGGAAGAACTGGTGGAAAGAGCCATTCTCAAAGAATTAAAAACAGTAAAGGAGCAGCTTGAAACCTGTCCGGCAGAACGTACTGATTTGAAAGAAGAATATCAGAATCGTCTGGATGTGATCCATGAATTTGCACCGAAGATGATGAGCGAAGACGAAATCAGGGAAGTTCTGACCACAAAATATGCCGAAGTTGTGGCAACTAAGAATAAAGGACAGATTATGAAAGCTGTTATGACTGAATTAAAGGGAAAGGCTGATGGAAAGACCATCAACCAGGTCGTTGCGGAACTTTGTAAATAAGCATGGAAAAAATGTATGAAACGGCACAAAAGCCGGAAAGAGTAATATTAGTCGGTGTGAATGAGGGCGGCGATGAGAAAGAGGTACGGGAATCCCTGGATGAACTGGGAGAACTCGTAAAAACGGCAGGGGCAGAGCCGGTGGCTGTGCTTGTGCAGAACCGCGAGAAAATACATCCAGGAACTTATATCGGCAAAGGAAAGATAGAAGAATTGAGAAATGCGATCAGCCTGTCGCAGGCAACCGGTATTGTCTGTGATGATGAACTGTCACCGGCACAGCTTAAGAATCTTGAGCAGGAGCTGGAAACAAAGGTAATGGACAGAACATTGATTATTCTTGACATTTTCGCAGGAAGAGCCATGACCAGGGAAGGAAAGATACAGGTAGAACTGGCACAGTTAAAATATCGTGCATCCAGACTGGTCGGACTGAGAAGCTCGTTGTCCAGACTGGGCGGAGGAATCGGAACAAGAGGTCCGGGAGAAAAGAAACTGGAGATTGACCGGCGGCTTATTAATGACCGGATTTCCGTGTTGCGCAGAGAAGTGGAAGAATTAAAGAATCACCGAAGCCTTGCAAGAGAGAAAAGGAGCCGGAATCCGATTCCAGTGGTTGCCATTGTCGGGTATACGAATGCGGGAAAATCCACATTGTTGAATACTTTGACGGATGCAGGGATTCTTGCCGAGGATAAATTATTTGCAACACTCGATCCCACGACGCGTAATTATAAACTGCCGGGTGGACAGGAAGTACTGCTTACGGATACGGTTGGATTTATCCGGAAACTGCCACATCATCTGATCGATGCTTTCCGCTCAACACTGGAAGAAGCCAGGTATGCGGATCTTATCCTGCACGTTGTGGACAGCTCCAGTGAACAGATGGATGCCCATATGGATATTGTGTACGAAACACTGAAGAATCTGGATGTCAGGGATAAGCAGATCATTACCTTCTTTAATAAAATGGATAAGCTGCCGGAAAATGCAGACCGGATATTTAAGGATCTGCGGGCAGACCGGACAGTCTGTGGTTCAATTAAGGAAAATCAGGGACTGCAGGAACTGGTGGATGTATTGGAGAAGATGATTTCTGAGAGAAGCATCTATGTGGAAAAGGTGATTCCTTACGCAGAAGCAGGAAAGATTCAATTAATCAGGCAATACGGTCAGCTGCTCGGGGAAGAATATACCGAGGGCGGCATAGCTATAAAAGCATATATTCAGGGAGAACTGGAGGGCAGAATCTGATATGAAGATGATAGCCGCAGTGGATAAGAACTGGGGAATCGGATTTGAAAACAGACTGTTATTTTCCATACCGGCAGATATGCACCGTTTCCGTGAACTGACGGAAGGAAATACTGTTTTGATGGGCAGAAACACTTTTCTAAGCCTGCCTGGACAGAAGGCATTAAAGAACAGGAAGAATATTGTGCTGACACACGACGGGAAATTCCGGGCGGATCCGGCAGCTATTGTGACAGATATGGAACAGGCACTGGAAGAGATAAAAAATGATCCGGGCCAGGTCTATGTCATAGGTGGTGGAAGTGTCTATCGGCAGTTTCTTCCTCTGGCAGAAGAGATTCTGATTACTTATGTGGATGCAGAATATCAGGCAGATACCAGATTTCCGAATCTGGACAGGGATGATACCTGGGAATTAGTCTGGCAAAGTGAAAGACAGACGGATTTTGAAGCCGGATATTACTTTAGAACTTATCGGAAAAGATAATAAAAACAGCCGCTTCACAGAGCATTTTCTGTGAGACGGCTGTTCTTTGTATACAGAAAATTATTTAATTACTTTCAGCCAGCCTTCCGGAGCTTCGATTCTGCCCATCTGGATACCGGTAAGTGTATCGTAAATCTTCTTTGTTACAGGTCCCATTTCTTCCATACCTGCAGGGAAGCAGATTTCTTTGCCGTGATCATTGATCTTTCCAACAGGGGAGATAACAGCGGCAGTACCGCACAGACCACATTCTGCAAAATCTTTTACTTCATCGAAGAATACTTCACGTTCTTCTACTTCCAGTCCGAGATATTCTTTTGCCACATATTCAATCGACCGTCTGGTAATAGAAGGAAGAATACTGTTTGACTTCGGTGTTACAAGCTTGCCGTCTTTTGTGATAAAGATGAAGTTTGCACCGCCGGTTTCTTCTACTTTTGTTCTGGTTGCTGCATCGAGGTACATATTTTCAGCAAATCCTTCTTCGTGTGCTGTTACGATGGCATGAAGACTCATGGCATAGTTCAAGCCAGCCTTGATATGTCCGGTTCCATGAGGCGCTGCACGATCGAAATCAGAAACTTTGATAACAATAGGTTTTGCACCGCCTTTGAAGTATGGTCCTACAGGAGTACAGAATACTCTGAACTGATACTCAGATGCAGGCTTTACACCGATAACAGGGTTTGAACCAAACATATACGGACGGATGTATAAAGTAGCACCGGAACCGTAAGGCGGAACGTAATCAATATTTGCTTCCACTGTTTTTACGATAGCATCTACGAATCTATCTTCCGGGAATGGAGGCATCTCCAGTCTCCTTGCGGAATCAGCCATTCTTGCTGCGTTAAGATCAGGACGGAAAACAACGATTTTTCCATCTTCTGTTGTGTAGGCTTTCATACCTTCAAAAATTGTCTGTGCATACTGTAAAACACCGGCACATTCACTGATGGTTACGGTAGCATCTTCTGTCAGGACACCATCATCCCAAGCACCATCCTTAAAATTAGAAACATATCTTTTCTCGGTCTGGATATAACCAAAACCCAGGTTTGACCAATCAATATCTTTTGCCATGAGCTTTTCCTCCAAAATTAAAATAAGTTGCCATAGTTGACATTTTTTTATGGAGTCTATTTTAGTTACTTCGTATGCGGATGTCAAGTAGAAAAAAACATTTTTTATAAAATAAATAATTTGCATTTGATGTTAAATAATGGTAATATTTATAATATATTGATATTAAATCAGTTTGTGAATGAGGTGAAGAAAATGATAAAAGAGGGAAAGATAGAGAGGACGATTATCAGTCAGGTATGGAAAAATGTAAATATCAATAATGCAATCAGGAAAGCGATTGAAGATGGGGAAATGAAAGTTTTTTATCAGCCGAAGGTGGAAGCAGGCTCTACCAGGGTAGTTGGTGCAGAGGCACTGATCCGGTGGCAGCGGCTGGAAGGTTCCTATGTATTCCCGGATGATTTCATTCCGGAACTGGAACGAAGCGGCAAAATCGTGGATCTGGATTATTTTGTTTACCGGACGGTTTTTCGTAAGATCAGAAAAAGACTGGACATGGGTAAGCCGGTTGTCCCGGTTTCCGTAAATGTTTCCAGGGTACATCTGCGGGATTTGAAAATATATGATTATCTGAAATTTTTATTCCGGAAGTACAATATTCCGCCGAAGTATATTGAACTGGAACTTACGGAAAGTATGTATACCGGAGATTTGGACAGGTTCCGTCCGCTGATTGAAGAATTCCGGGCAGCCGGAGGAAGAGTATCGATGGATGATTTCGGTTCCGGATATTCATCGCTGAATTTATTAACAGACCTTCCGATTGATACGATTAAGATAGATAAAGTCTTTTTAAAGCATGATGAATTACTGGAAAATGAAAAGACAATACTGGGTTGTGTAATTGAGATGGGGAAGAAGCTGAAGCTGGACGTGCTGTGTGAAGGTGTGGAAACACTTAGCCAGAGCAGGTTTTTGAGTAAGATGGGCTGTGACATGTTCCAAGGATATCTCTATGCAAAGCCGCTGCCGGAAAAAGAGTATTATGCCTATCTTGAGAAGCATCTGGATACGGAAATCAATGAGATCCATTTTGCTTTTCAGGGAAATTTATGTGATGACAGCGGGACATATGAAGGTATTTTCCGAGGAGAGGGAGAACCGGAGTATGTTCTGGGACCGGCGGAAGGCATGATGGCAATTCATTTTTGCGGCGGCGAACCATTTTCCGACTGTGTCGAACTTCCGGCGGATGTGCTCTGGAACGACAGTTTTACCATCAGTATGTGGATAAAAGAGGAAAAAGCAGGTTTGTGGTCAAGTGTTTATTATGCCGGTTATGAAAACGGATTTTGCAATATTATGCCAAAAGCATGGGATATGCATCTGAGTTTCCGGATTAAGGATGGAGATGATCCGGCAGGCTGGAATGACGTGGGAAGTGAAATTGTTCCACTGGATCAATGGACGATGGTTACCTGCTGCTACAACAGTGCAAATCATGTATCGACCATTTATATTAATGGCAGAAGATGCGGCATACTGGAAGGTGTTATAAATCTTACCGATCCGAAGGTAGTTTTTATCGGCGGGGATATCTATGTGAAAGGGTATCAGGGTCTGGTATCGGATCTGCGTATATTTGCCCAGCCGCTGTCTTTTGAAGTTGTGCAGAGGATGTATCAGAAGATAAGGATACGGATGCAGGAAGGTACGGAAGAAGCCGAAGAGCATAAGCCGGAGGTACATTCCGTGAGATTTCCGCTGAATCAGACTCTGATGGAAGAAAATGGAACGGCAGAGTGTATTTTCCGTGGAAAAGAAGCAGTATACGGGGAAGGCCCGGTAAAAGGAACATATGCCCTGCGGCTTGCAGGCGGCATGATCGGGGAAAATGTACTGGAGCTTCCGGATAAATTTGCCGATTTGGAAAGTTTTACCGTGTCTTACTGGATAAAGGATGAGAATCCGAGGGAGTGGGTAAGCAGTTTCTATATGAAGAGAGAGTATGGTTTTCTGTCGGAAGTCCCATATGCACCGGAGAAACGGACGATCTTCCGGGTGAAAGATTTTCGGGAAAGCGAGGATGTCTGGCATGATTCCGTTCGTGACCGGATTATGAAAAAAGATGTCTGGCACCATATTGTCCTTGTATACAATGCAGATGTACATATGGTATCGCATTATGTGGATGGAAAATACAACGGGATAAAGGATGACTGTTTTCCAACCGGAAGAATACAGAAGATTCTGTTTGGCGGGGATGAATACCAGAGAAGCTTTGAGGGGTATCTGGCGGATATCCGGATTTTCGACAGAGCTTTGTCCGGAGAAGAAATAAGAAAAATGTAAAAGAAGAAAAGCCCTTTTGTATGCAGAAAACAAAAGGGCTTTTGAAAATCTTAATTCAGTTCTGCCATTCTTGTAATTCCCACATAGATTTGAGATATTTTATACCATGTTTTAAAGTCAACAATGCCGGTTTTCGGGAGACCGAAAATATTCTGGAATTCGGTTACCGCATTTCTGGTGTCATTGCCGAAGATGCCGTCTGCCGCAATGACAGGAATGGCAGTGTATACTTCTGCGATGCGGTTGAGCTGCTCCTGCATCTGGCGGACTTTATCGCCGCTGCTGCCGATAGTCAGGTTATAGCCGGGCCATGAGGACGGAATTCCGGAGATTTGATCCGCCGTATTTACATACATGGAGCTGCCGTAATAATTCCGGATAATTTCAATCGGGGAATATCCCTGATCGCCGAGCATTTTGCTTCCCCACTGGCTCATCCAGTTCGGACAGGTCACCCGCTTGCCGTCACAGTACTGGGTCAGAATCGGTTGTTTCACACCGGGTCTTGCCAGATACTGGTCAAAGATTTCATCTACGATCCGCGAAATGCTGTCGAAAATATTCCGCCCGTAAATCCATTTATGGTCATAGGCGGTGGAAGAAGTGATGGTAAAATCATAGCCTTTGTTGCGGTACCATTCTGTATACACACGGTTCAGTGTGAAAGACATGATGGCGAGAATATTTGCGGTAATGGTGCTTTCCGGCCAGGTGGCATAGATTTCGCTGGATGCCACATTCTTTATGTAGTCCGTGTAGCTGACATAATAATTCCTGGCAGTGCTGTCCGAAGGTGCACCATCATGAACCACAATAGTTTCCGGTACTACGACACGGCTGAGTACGATTTCCCCGCTTTCATTGACAGGTTTTATTTCGGCTTCCGGAATCTTGGAGGGATAGTCCCCATATAAGGTATGTGCCGGAATAACAATGTCAGAGGGAAGTGAGGAGGTCGGGGGATTCAGGGTAACAGGCTGCATGGAAGCTGTGTCCGAGAGAATCTCAATACCGGAAATGTCCTTCGGTTCATAGCCGGGTGCTTCCACATAGATGGAATATTCTGCATACGGCTGGATAATATTGGATTCGTCCAGAGAGAGTTCTATGGGTGGTGCATTTAACTCCACCGAAGGGGAGAACCCCTGTCTGTCGGTCACAATCTGTTCCAGGATATTGTCCGGAATCCCGCTGTAGGAAATGGAAATCGTAGCATTCTGAATCGGAATATTCAGGTTGTTGGTCACATTGACGGTAAGCTGTCCCCGGTCGGTCAGGTCGCTCTGCTGGGTTTTTAACATAATTTACTCCGCAAATAAAGCATTTGTATAAGAGTATGCAGAACCGGCAGGAATATGCCTGACATACTGCGGACAGAGATGGTTCTTGACAAAGTGTGGAGGGAATGTTATTCTAAAAAGAAGAAAAGCTGATAAAAAATCGGTGGATACGATGGAGGAAAAGACATTGGGAAAAATTATATTAACAGGTGACAGACCAACAGGAAGACTTCATGTAGGACATTATGTTGGTTCTTTAAAGAGAAGGGTAGAACTTCAGAATTCAGGAGATTATGATAAAGTATATATTATGATTGCCGATGCACAGGCATTGACAGATAATATTGAGAATCCGGAGAAAGTACGTCAGAACATCATAGAGGTGGCACTGGATTACCTTTCCTGCGGGCTTGATCCACAGAAATCCACATTATTCATCCAGTCCCACGTTGCAGAGCTGACAGAACTTACTTTCTATTATATGGATCTGGTAACCGTGGCAAGACTGCAGAGAAATCCGACCGTAAAGTCAGAGATACAGATGCGTAATTTTGAGGCAAGCATTCCGGTGGGATTCTTTACCTATCCTATCAGCCAGGCAGCAGATATTACGGCATTTAAGGCTACTACGGTACCGGTCGGGGAAGATCAGCTTCCGATGATTGAGCAGACAAGGGAGATTGTAAGAAAATTTAATTCAGTTTATGATGAAGTTCTCGTCGAGCCAGAAGCACTTATTCCACAGAACGAAGCCTGCCACAGACTTCCGGGAACTGATGGCAAAGCAAAGATGAGCAAGTCCCTTGGCAATTGCATTTACCTTGCTGATTCCGCAGATGATGTGAAGAAAAAGATCATGGGCATGTATACTGATCCGACCCATATTCAGGTCAGCGATCCGGGACATATCGAAGGAAATACAGTATTTACCTATCTGGATGCATTCAGCAGATCGGAGCATTTTGAGAGATATCTTCCGGACTATGCAAATCTGGATGAATTAAAGGAACATTACCAGAGAGGCGGTCTTGGCGATGTGAAGGTAAAGAAATTCTTAAACAATATCATCCAGGAAGAATTAGAGCCGATCAGACAGAGAAGAAAAGAATATGAGAAGGATATTCCGGAAATCTATGAGATACTCCGGAAAGGAAGCGAAGAAGCGAGAAAAGTAGCAGCACAGACATTATCAGAAGTAAAATCTGCCATGAAGATTAATTATTTTGAAGATATGGATTTAATCAGGGAGCAGGCAGAGAAATATAAGCAAATATAGGAATCGGATGGGAAGAAAAATTTCTGTGTGAATCATGCGGAGATTTTTCTTTTCGTGTTCCATATCGGAATATCAGAAGAATCCTTATTTTACCAGGAGAGACAAGATGAAAAAACAGGCAGTTATTTCGATACTATTTACATTTATACTGGCTTTCTTCGTGGCGGTGAATGTCCATGCGGGAAATTCCAGGGATTTGTCGGACGATATAGCGGCAGGAGAAGAAAAATTAAATGAAGTACAGAGTCTTTATGATGAAATGCAGGATAAAATAGATGAACTCGAAGCAAACAAGGAGAATCTGAGTAATTATCTCGCTTCGCTAAATCAGAGTTATGATGCAGCCCAGGCATTAATAGATAATTATGACCGGCAGATTGCGGATAAACAGAGTGAGATTGAGTCCATCAATGGGAAATTGTCAGAGGCGGAGAGCAAACAGGCAGAGCAGTATGAGGCAATGAAGCTGCGAATCCAGTATATGTATGAATCCGGCGATATGGATATTGTGAATGCAATTATGTCCGATCAGTCCATCGGTGAGATTCTGAACCAGGTGGAATACATCAGTGAGATTTTAAAATACGATCGTTCCCAGATGGATAATTACGAAACCCTGCTGCTGACCATTACCGTGATGAAGTCGCAGGCAGAGCAGGAGATGGATAATCTGACCTCGTTAAAGCAGGAGCAGGAATCAGCAGTAAATGATTTGTCGGAGATGATGTCGGAGGCATCGGACAATATCAAATCCCATCAGGAGCAGATCAGTGCGGCAGAAGCAGAGGCGATGCAATATGAGCAGGAAATTGAAAAACAGAAAAATTCCATCGAACAGTTAAAACAGGAAGAATCAAGACGTATTGCGGAATCCATTGCGGAGTCCATACGGGAGTCGCAGGAGGAATCCAGGAGGGCAGCAGCACTGGCAGCCGGGGAAAACTATGAGGAAGCCACGGTGGCACCGTATATTCCGGCAGCGGATGATTTGACAAAACTGGCGGCAATTATTTACTGTGAAGCCGGCGGTGAGCCGTATGCCGGACAGCTGGCAGTGGGAACGGTTGTCATGAACCGTGTTGCCAGTTCAAAATATCCGGACACAATAGAGGAGGTGCTGATGCAGCCGTATCAGTTTACACCGGTCGGAAGCGGAAGATATGCCATTGCACTGGCGAAAACACCGGATCCGAGCTGCCTGCAGGCGGCAACGGAAGTACTGATTAACGGGGTCAGGACCGGTAGATGGCTGTATTTCAGAACCGTAAATAACATTATACATGGCGATGTTATTGGAAATCAGGTTTTTTATTAATTGTCAGAATATTACTTGAAATAGTAAAAAAAAAGGCACAATAATATATAGACAAAAAGGTTGAAAAATGTCGGGATATAATGTATAATCTATTCAATTTGAGCTAATTTGAAAAAGCTCGTTGAAAATGCTACTATTAATAATGAATTATGCCTGGAATCAAGGAATTTCAGGCCTGGAAACGGAGGAAGACATGAAAGCTTTTCTGATTTTAGAGGACGGAAACGTATTTGAAGGAACATCCATCGGATCTAAAAAAGAAATTATCAGTGAAATCGTTTTTAACACATCCATGACGGGATATTTAGAAGTGCTTACTGACCCATCTTATACCGGACAGGCGGTATGTATGACATATCCATTGATTGGAAATTATGGTATCGCATATCAGGACATGGAATCAAAGAAACCATGGCCGGATGGATATATTGTAAGAGAATTATCACGGATTCCGAGTAATTTCAGAAGCGAGGGAACAATTCAGGACTTCCTTGAGGAAAATGACATTCCGGGAATTGCAGGAATTGACACAAGATCCCTGACAAAGATTTTGAGAGAAAAAGGCACAATGAATGGTATGATTACCACAAATGAGAATTATAATCTCGATGAGATTCTGCCAAAATTAAAAGAATATGTAGTAAAGGATGCGGTAAAGCGTTCTACCTGCAGTGAGATTTCCCATCTGGAAGGAGACGGATTCAAAGTAGCACTGATGGATTTCGGAGCAAAGAGAAATATCGCAAGATCTTTAAATGAGCGTGGCTGCGATGTAACTATTTATCCGGCATTTACAAAGGCAGAAGAGATTCTTGCAGCGAATCCGGATGGAATCATGCTCTCCAACGGACCTGGAGATCCGAAGGAATGTACCTCCATTATTGAAGAACTGAAGAAGTTGTATCAGAGTGATACTCCGATTTTTGCAATCTGTCTCGGACATCAGCTGATGGCACTTGCAACAGGTGCGGATACCCATAAGATGAAGTACGGACACAGAGGTGCGAACCATCCGGTCAAAGATTTAAAGAGCGGAAGAGTGTATATTTCATCACAGAACCATGGATATGTCGTGGATGAATCTACAATTAATCCGGATATTGCAGAGGTTGGATTTATCAATGTAAACGATAAAACGATTGAAGGGTTAAGATATAAGAACAAAGATATCTTTACCGTACAGTTCCATCCGGAAGCATGCCCTGGTCCACAGGATTCAAATGTGTTGTTTAATGAATTTATCACTATGATGGAAAACAGGAGGAAATAAGGATGCCTAGAGATAATAGTATTAAAAAAGTATTAGTAATTGGTTCCGGTCCTATCGTAATCGGACAGGCTGCTGAATTTGATTATGCAGGAACACAGGCATGCCGTTCTTTGAAGGAAGAAGGCATTGAAGTAGTTCTGGTAAACTCAAATCCTGCGACCATCATGACAGATGGAGATATTGCAGATAAGGTATATATTGAGCCGCTGACTGCAAAAGTACTTGAAAAAATTATTTTAAAAGAGAAGCCGGACAGTGTGCTTCCTACCCTCGGCGGACAGGCAGGATTAAATCTTGGTATGGAGCTTGCAGAGTCAGGATTCCTGGAAAAGAACGGAGTCAGACTGATTGGTACGACTGCTACAACCATCAAGAGAGCAGAAGACCGTCTGGAATTCAAGCTGACCATGGAAAAAATCAACGAGCCGGTAGCACCGTCACTGGTTGTTGAGAATGTAGAAGATGGTATTGAATTTACCAACAAGATCGGATATCCGGTTGTATTAAGACCGGCATATACCTTAGGCGGAAGCGGCGGGGGTATCGCACATAACCTTCAGGAACTGACCGATATTCTGGAGAATGGGCTGCGTCTGAGCCGTGTGGGACAGGTTCTGGTAGAACGCTGCATCGCAGGATGGAAGGAAATTGAATACGAAGTAATGCGTGACAGTGCTGGAAACTGTATTACTGTTTGTAACATGGAAAATATTGACCCGGTTGGTGTGCATACCGGTGATTCCATTGTAGTTGCACCATCCCAGACACTGGGTGATAAGGAATACCAGATGTTAAGAACATCTGCATTAAATATCATCAGCGAGTTAAATATTACCGGTGGATGTAATGTACAGTATGCACTGAATCCGGAGAGCTTTGAATATTGTGTCATTGAAGTAAATCCGCGTGTAAGCCGTTCTTCCGCACTGGCTTCCAAAGCAACCGGATATCCGATTGCAAAGGTTGCGGCTAAGATTGCGATTGGCTATACCCTGGATGAGATCAAGAATGCGATTACCGGAAAGACCTATGCAAGTTTTGAACCTGCACTGGACTACTGCGTTGTTAAGATTCCACGTCTTCCATTCGATAAATTCCTGACAGCGAAGAGAACACTTACCACACAGATGAAGGCAACCGGAGAAGTTATGAGCATTTGTACCAACTTTGAAGGTGCACTTATGAAAGCCATCCGTTCCCTGGAACAGCATGTGGAAAGTCTTCTGGATTATGATTTTACCGGACTTGACGATGACCAGTTAAGAGAACAGTTACATCTTGTGGATGACAGGAGAATCTGGGTTATCGCAGAAGCACTGCGTCGTGGTGTGGAAACTGGATACCAGAAGTTCAGCTATGATGAAATCCATGCCATCACAAAGATTGACAAATGGTTTATTGATAAGATAGCAATTCTTGTGGAAATGGAACATGCCTTAAAAACACAGGAATTAACAAAAGAATTATTAAAAGAAGCAAAGAGAATCGAATTCCCTGATACCGTCATTGCAAAACTGACCGGAAAAACAGCGGAAGAAATCAAGGCTCTGAGAAAAGAATATGGTATTACCACAGGATTTAAGATGGTTGATACCTGTGCAGCCGAATTTGAAGCAAGCACACCGTATTACTATAGTGCATACTGCACCGATAATGAAGCGATTGAAACAAGACCGGAAAAGAAGGTACTGGTACTTGGATCCGGTCCGATCCGTATCGGTCAGGGTATCGAATTTGACTATTGCAGTGTACACAGTACATGGGCATTTAAGAAAGCCGGTTATGAAACCATTATCGTAAATAACAATCCGGAAACCGTAAGTACGGACTTTGATATTGCAGACAAACTGTATTTCGAGCCATTGACTCCGGAAGATGTAGAAAACATTGTAAATATTGAAAAACCGGACGGTGCAGTGGTACAGTTCGGTGGACAGACCGCCATCAAGCTGACAGAAGCCCTGATGAAGATGGGAGTGCCAATCCTTGGTACAAAGGCAGAAGATGTAGATGCTGCAGAGGACAGAGAATTATTTGATGAGATTTTACAGAAGACAGAGATTCCGAGAGCTGCCGGCGGAACTGTATTTACAGCAGAAGAGGCAAAGAAGGTAGCCAATGAACTGGGTTATCCGGTACTGGTTCGTCCATCCTATGTATTAGGCGGACAGGGTATGCAGATTGCAACCTGTGATTCCGAGATTGAAGAATTTATGGAAATCATCAACCGTATTGCACAGGATCATCCGATTCTGGTAGATAAATACCTGATGGGCAAGGAAATCGAAGTCGATGCGGTATGTGATGGTCAGGATATCCTGATTCCTGGTATCATGGAACATATCGAGAGAGCTGGTGTTCATTCCGGAGACAGTATTTCTGTATATCCGGCACAGTCCATCTCACAGGAAATCATCGATAAGATTGAGGAATATACAAAGAGACTGGCAAGAGCATTGCATGTCAAGGGTATGATCAATATCCAGTTCATCGTATATCAGGATGAAGTATATGTCATCGAAGTAAATCCTCGTTCCAGCCGTACCGTACCTTACATCAGCAAGGTAACAGGTATTCCGATTGTAAAACTTGCGACAAGAGCAATCATCGGCGAAACCATCCGTGAGATGGGATATGAACCTGGATTGCAAAAGAGTGCGGACTTCATTGCAGTTAAGATGCCGGTATTCTCATTTGAGAAGCTGCGTGGTGCAGAAATCAGCTTAGGACCGGAGATGAAATCTACCGGTGAGTGCCTTGGTATTGCAAGAACTTTTGAAGAAGCCTTGTATAAGGCATTCTTAGGTTCGGGAGTCAATCTTCCAAAGCATAAGAAAATGATTATCACCGTAAATGATGCGGATAAGAAAGATGCGATTTCTATCGGAAAGAGATTTGAGAAGCTCGGTTATGAAATCTATGCAACCAGAAGTACTGCAAAGGTATTAAATGAAAATGGTGTCCATGCGATTAAGGTAAATAAGCTTTCACAGGAAGCACCTACCGTTATCGATTTAATTCTGGAGCATAAGATTGATATCGTTGTCGATACTCCGACACAGGGAAGAGATAAGACAAGAGATGGATTCTTAATCAGACGTTATGCGATTGAAACAGGTGTCAACTGCTTTACCTCACTGGATACAGTAAATGCACTGCTTACCAGTCTGGAAAGCGCAAAGATGGAAAATCTGGAAATGATTGATATTGCAAAGATCGAAAAAAGAGGAAATCAGTAAATAGATGAAATGCGAAGAGGGTAGTCACGGACTGCCCTTTTTCGTACCATAGTATTAGTAATTGTGAAACACTTAAATTTTGTAAGGGTATATGCAAATGAAACATTACACGAAGGCACGCTCTCGCTACATTCGGCTATGGCACTAGGGAATCTTCCCGGTTTACCGGGTCCCTCCCTAGTGCGTGGGTAGCGGTACTAAGATGCTAAAATACAGCATCTAAGTGCCGACCGCCTCATAGTACCTTCTTAGTAATTGTTTAATTTGCATATACAATAAACATAGATTGTAAGTTTTGTAATTAACTAAAATAATATGATTCAGAAAGGAGTCTGGAATGAAGTATCGTGTTTTGGATGGGATCGGAAAGAAATCATCTGTATTTGTGTATGGAACGGGGAATAGTAAGATTATGGGCGAGGATGAGGGACTTGCCTGTGAATGTCTGGACATGGCATGGCAGGCAGGATTCACGATGTTTGACAGTGCACATATTTACGGAAATGCGGAGCGGAATCTCGGAAAGTGGATGGAGAAAAGAGGACTTAGGGAGAAAGCGGTGATTCTTACCAAAGGGTGCAATCCGGGAATGAAAGGGTCTGCGGATGTGATGACACCGGAACTTATCCGAAACCAGGTGGAAGAGTCCCTGGACAGGCTGCGGACGGACTGCATTGATTTGTATATTTTGCACCGGGATCAGCCGGATATGCCGGTAGAACCGGTTGTCGAAGTGCTGAATGAACTGAAGGAAGCAGGAAAGATAAAACGGTTTGGCGCTTCTAACTGGACAGTGGAGCGGGTGAAAGAACTGAATGAATATGCGGCGAAACATCAGATGGAAGGATTTACTGCGGTAAGTCCGTGTTTCAATATGACGGATCATGCAGAAGATCCGTGGGGAGGAAGTGTCTGCATTAATGGAGAACAGGGAGAAGAAGCGAGAAAATATTACAGGGAGAATCAGATTCCTGTGTTTGCATATTCTTCTCTTGCAAGAGGATTTTTATCCGGAAGATACCGCACAGATGGCAGGAAACGGATGGAAGAATGTATCATGCAGGCTGCGATACAGGAATACAATTCCCCGGAAAACATCGAAAAGCTGAGAAAAGCAGAGATTCTTGCACAGAAAAAGAGCTGCGGTGTGTCAGAGATCGCACTTGCATGGCTGCTGCACCAGAAAGAGGAAGTGTTTCCGATTGTCAGTCCATCTACAAGAGAGCATATGAAAGAAAATGCAAAGGCTTTTTCGGTGAAACTTACGGAAGATGAACTGAAATGGATGGCAATTATCTGAGCATTGTGTTATAATAAAATAGCATAAATTTAATTTTAAGGAGGTTTTACGATGGAAAGAGAGAATGCCTGGAAGAAATATTCAGAGGAACAGGTTGCAGAACTGGAAGAAGTGAGTGCTGCGTACCGGAAGTTTCTCGATAAAGGAAAGACAGAGAGAGAATGTGTCAAAGAGATAGTAAAGCTTGCCCAGAAGGCAGGATATAAGGATATAGAAAAGATTATTTCCAAAGATAAGAAATTAAAAGCCGGAGATAAGGTGTATGCCGTAAATATGAAGAAATCCGTGGCTTTATTCCAGATTGGAAAAACACCAATGGAACAGGGAATGAATATCCTGGGTGCACATATTGATTCCCCGAGACTGGATGTAAAACAGAATCCATTGTATGAAGATACGGATTTTGCCTATATGGATACCCATTATTATGGTGGAATCAAGAAATATCAGTGGGTGGCACTTCCGCTTGCCATTCATGGTGTAATTGTAAAGAAAGACGGCAGCACGGCAGAGGTTGTTATCGGGGAAGATGAAAATGATCCGGTATTATGCATTACCGATCTGCTGATTCATTTATCCGGTGAACAGCTCGAGAAAAAGGCTGCCAAGGTAATCGAGGGAGAACAGCTTGATATTCTGGTGGGAAGCAGACCACTGGCAGGAACAGAGAAAGAGAGCGTCAAGGCAAATATCCTGAAACTCTTAGAAGATAAGTACCAGATCACAGAGGAAGATTTCCTCTCCGCAGAATTGGAGATTGTACCGGCAGGAAAAGCAAAGAATTCGGGAATTGATTCCAGCATGATTATGGCATACGGACAGGATGACAGGGTGTGTGCATATACTTCCCTTGCCGCCATGTTAGAAGTAGAAGATCCGGAGCGGACAACCTGCTGTCTGCTTGTGGACAAAGAAGAGATCGGAAGTGTGGGAGCAACCGGTATGCAGTCAAGATTTTTTGAAAATGTAACTGCAGAAGTAATGGAAAGAACTGGGAAATACAGTGAATTACTGCTTCGCAGATGCCTGGCAAATTCCTGTATGCTCTCATCCGATGTAAGTGCGGCATTTGATCCGCTGTTTGCAGGAAGTTTTGAAAAGAAAAATGCGGCATATTTCGGCAGAGGAATGGTATTTAATAAATTTACCGGCGCAAGAGGAAAATCCGGCTCTAACGATGCCAATGCAGAATATTTTGCAAAGATCCGCAGGGTTATGGATGATGCAGGTGTTGCCTTCCAGACAGCAGAACTGGGAAAAGTAGACCAGGGCGGCGGTGGAACGATCGCATATATACTTGCATTATACGGTATGGAAGTCATAGACTGCGGTGTGGCAGTGTTAAATATGCATGCACCATGGGAACTTACAAGTAAGGCAGATATCTACGAAACTAAGAAAGGATATGAAGCATTCTTAAAGAATGTCTAGGATTAACATGAATTACGAAGAAGCAAAGAAAAAAGTACAGCAGTATGGGCAGGAGCATGTACTGAGATACTATGAGGAACTGGATAAGGCAGATCAGGAGGAACTGTTAAAGCAGATAGAAGAAACAGATATGTCCGTATTATCCCTGTGTACGCACAAAGAAGATCTTCCGGAAAAAGGAGTGATTACACCGCTGGCAGCCATGCAGCTGGACGAAATCGAAGCAGAGAAGGAAACTTACCGCAATGCAGGCACAAAAGCCGTCCGCGACGGAAAAGTCGGGGCAGTGCTTCTTGCCGGTGGCATGGGAACAAGACTTGGTTCGGATGATCCAAAAGGAATGTATAATATTGGAATCACAAAAAATGTCTATATATTTGAACGGCTGATCGGCAATCTGATGGATGTGGTGAATCAGACCGGAAGCTATATTCATCTCTTTGTCATGACCAGTGAGAAAAACCACGATAAGACCGTGGACTTTTTTGAAAAAATGAATTATTTCGGTTACGACAGGGATTATATCGTATTTTTCAAACAGGAGATGGCACCTGCGGCTGATTATAACGGAAAAATTTATATGGAAACAAAGAGCAGAATGGCAACGTCCCCAAATGGAAACGGCGGATGGTTTACCTCCATGGCAAAATCAGGTGTGCTTGATATTATCCATGAAAACGGAATCGAATATTTAAATGTATTTGCCGTGGATAATGTGCTGCAGAGAATCGCAGATCCGGTATTCCTCGGAGCGGTTCTGGCAAAGGGCTGTGCCGTTGGTTCAAAAGTTGTTAAAAAGGCAGCTCCGGATGAAAAAGTCGGGGTTATGTGCTTAGAAGACGGAAAGCCATCCATCGTGGAATACTATGAGCTGACGGACGAAATGCGGGATGCCAGGGACAAAGACGGCAATCCTGCATATAATTTCGGAGTTATTTTAAATTATCTGTTCCGTGTCCGGGATCTCGAAGAGATTATGGAGAAGCATATGCCGCTGCATATTGTGGAAAAGAAGATTCCGTACATGGATGAAGCCGGAAATTTTGTAAAGCCGGAAGAACCAAACGGTTACAAATTTGAGACACTGGTTCTGGATATGATTCATCTCATGGATAACTGTCTTCCGTTTGAAGTTATCAGGAACAGGGAGTTTGCTCCGATTAAGAATAAGACAGGAGTGGATTCCGTAGACACGGCAAGAGCATTGTTAAAAGAAAATGGAGTCGAATTATAATATGAATTATGGATTTGTCAGGGTGGGAGCATTTACACCGAAGATAAAAGTTGCGGATACACAGGCAAATACAGCCGAAATCAAAAAATTAATCGATCAGGCGGAAAAAGAACATACCGCACTGGCAGTATTTCCAGAGTTATGTATTACCGGTTATACCTGCGGAGATCTGTTTTTACAGTCCAGACTGTTGAACAGTTCCAGGGAAGCACTGGAAGAACTGGCAGAATATACCGGGGATAAGTCTGTCACGGCGGTAGTCGGTCTGCCATTCTGCCACGAAGGAAAATTATACAATGTGGCTGCTGTTCTTTCCGGCGGCACGGTAAAAGGAATCGTGCCGAAGAAGAACCTTCCAAATTACGGCGAATTTTATGAAGTAAGACATTTCCACCCTGGATTTGAGCAGGTAAGAATGATTCCGTTTGGAACATATGAGGTGCCGTTTGGAATGAATCAGATCTTTTGCATGGGTGGAGATATCAGCTTCGCAGTGGAAATCTGTGAGGATCTGTGGGTGCCGTTATCACCGGGAATCCGGCATGCACTTGCAGGGGCGATGATTCTTGTAAACCTTTCTGCAGGTGATGAAACCACCGGAAAGGCAGCATATCGCAGAAATCTGGTATCGTCCCGGTCGGCTTCCCTGATCTGCGGATATGTCTATGCTTCCGCTGGTGATGGAGAATCAACGACCGATATGGTATTTTCCGGACATAACCTGATCGCAGAGAATGGAAATATGCTGGCAGAGTCAAAGCGGTTCTGCAACCAGTCCGTCCTTGCGGATATGGATGTAGAAAGATTGGTAAACGAACGAAGAAGAATGACCACATATCCGGGAAATGAAGAGGATACCTATGGTTCAAGACAGGCATACCATTTTGTAGAGCTTTCTGCAGTGTCGGAGAACCAGCCGGAGAAACTGCTCCGTTTTGTGGATAAAATGCCATTTGTGCCTTCCGATACGGCAAACCGTGAGAAACGCTGTGAGGAAATTCTCATGATTCAGGCGATGGGACTGAAGAAAAGACTGGAGCACACGAACTGCCGCAGTGCAGTGCTCGGTATTTCCGGAGGACTTGATTCCACCCTGGCACTTCTTGTTACTGCAAGGGCATTTGATCTGCTCGGACTGGACAGAAAAGGCATCCTTGCCGTTACCATGCCGGGATTTGGAACAACGGACAGAACCTATGACAATGCACGGAAGCTGATTCACCAGACGGGTGCGGAATTGAAGGAAATCAATATCAGCAAAGCGGTGCGGCTGCATTTTGAGGAAATCGGGCAGGATGAAAGTGTCCATGATGTTACTTACGAAAATGCACAGGCAAGACAGCGTACCCTTCTGCTGATGGATCTGGCGAACAAAACCGGAGGTATGGTAATCGGAACGGGGGATTTGTCCGAACTGGCACTCGGCTGGGCAACCTACAATGGGGATCATATGTCGATGTATGCAGTAAATTCTTCCGTGCCAAAGACACTGGTGCGTTATCTTGTGCAATATGATGCGGACACAAGTGAGAGCGAAGAGCTGAAAAATACCCTGTATGATATCTTAAATACGCCGGTAAGTCCGGAACTTCTGCCGCCGGATGAGAGCGGAACGATCGCACAGAAAACAGAAGATCTGGTAGGCCCATATGAATTACATGATTTCTTTTTATACAATATCCTGAGAAATAATTTTGCTCCGGCTAAGATTTTTTATCTGGCTGGAATTGCATTTGACGGGCTTTATGAGCAGGAAGTCATTATGAAATGGCTGAAGGTATTTTACCGGAGATTTTTTGCACAGCAGTTTAAACGCTCCTGTATTCCGGATGGTGTAAAGGTAGGTAGTGTTACGGTATCCCCACGCGGTGACTGGAGAATGCCGAGTGATGCCTGTGCTGCAATCTGGCTGGAAGAATTGCAGGAGATAGAAAATAACAGTGTTATTAAATAGGAGATAAATTCAGATGAATCGAATAGAAATGAGAAATTATTACCGGAAATGTGCCGGATATCTGGGAATGATGGGGGCAATTCTGATGTTTACCCTGTCCTGCCTTGCCATCTACATTTCTGATTTTAGTGAAATAAATGGTGTGGAAGAAGGAACTGGGGTAGTTATGTTAAACTGCCTGTATCTTATCTTTACTGTCGGTATCGTTTTTTCCATCATTACCGTGATTGCAGGAATCATCGCGGTAAAGGGAAATGGTGAAGGAATATTTGGATTTTCCGGATTTACCGCAGTCATTGATTTTATTATAGGTATACTTGGAACGATAACAGCCGTCTATGTCCTGAGAAATAATGACATAGCATGGACCTCGGAACGAAGAGCCGTTTTGATTGTCTATCTGGTCATGGGAATCCTGCTGGTTCTTTTCTGCATTGCAGATTTCCTCTATAGCCGCAATGGCAAATTCTACTATGACAGGGGAAGCCATCTGGCAAAGGATGTACCGCAGATAGATTCCGGAAGACCGGCAAGAGTCCAGTTTGGCATTGTACTGGGCTGTTCCTCTGTTATAAATGCGGGAATTGCGTCATTATCCCTGTATTATTGCAATATGATCCGGTATTTTGACCGTACCATGGTAGAACATAATGCAGGATTTACACGGATTTACCAGGTGCTGTTTTTTGCAGGAATCTTCATCGTGGCACAGAGCCTTGTAATCTGCCTGCTGCACTGGATTATGAACAGGGAGAGTATTCTGAAGGCAGGATTTATTACTGTACTTGAAAATGTACTGTATCTTGCCATATTTATCATTCTGTCCGCCGTGGCTATGACAAAAGATTTTGTAAAGTCCCAGTGTCCGGATGTGGGATATATCATCTTTTCCTTCATTCTGGCAGTGATTTCATTTTGTTACCTATCTGCCGCATGGAAAAAGACGGCATGTGTCAGGGGAAAAAAGACAAAAGAAGAAGTATAGAACAAAGATAAAAGCCGGCAACAGCCGGCTTTTATCTTTGTTTTGCCTTTGAAAGTGCGGTATCGATGGCCTGAACCAGTACGGAAGCGGTGTATTCATTATCTAGATCAAAGGAAAGTCCGGAAAGACTCTGGTTTGCAATTATGGAGGTTTCAATGTCTTTCAGGGAGGGTTTGAGAAGCGGATACATGGCGGCAACGGTTTCATCCAGGTTTACCAGGTCAATACTCTTTATGTAATTGTCATCCACGGAAACGCACACTTCCACAGGGACACTTCCAAGCACAATCGATGCTGTATAGGATCCGGAGTTGTAAGTACCGGTTTCATCTGTTTTACTTTCTTTGTTTTTATCGGGAAGAAACATGAATATAAGCAGAAAAATAAGCACGATGGCTACTATGATAAATATGGCTGTATATAGAACTTCTTTTAACTGAAGAACCATAATTTTTGGAGTGGATTGCATATTACCTCCGAATCAGGATACCTTTATACTTCATTCTATGTTATAATAAAGTTATATATGACAACAGGAGGCAATGATGGAAAAGAAACTGCATTTTATAGTGGGTGCATCTGGTTCTGGAAAATCAGAGCATTTATTTACGAAATTAATACAAAAATCTTTAGAACATCCGGAGAAAAATTACATTCTCGTAGTGCCGGAACAGTTTACCATGGAAACCCAGAAGAAAGTCGTGCTGATGCATCCGTCAGGTGCAGTTGCAAACATTGATATAGTCAGTTTTAACAGACTGGCATTCCGTGTGTTTTCAGAACTCGGTATTCTGCAGGCGGAAATGCTCGATGATACCGGAAAATCCCTGATTTTAAGAAAAGTAATTGCAAATGAGAGGGAACAGCTGAATATCTACCGTGAGAAAGTGCATATGCATGGATTTGTCGAAGAGATGAAATCGGTTATCTCCGAACTGTATATGTACGGCATCGGCATGGAAAAATATAAAGAGATCCGAGAGCAGGTAAAGGGAAATGCCTTGATCAGCGAAAAATTAAAGGATATCGAGGTTGTCTTTGAAGGATTCCGCAGCTACATTGAGGATAAATATATTACAAAAGAGGAGCTGCTTGACCGGCTCTGTGATGCGATACCAAAATCGGGAGTGATCCGGGAAAGCGAGCTTTATTTTGATGGATTTACCGGATTTACTCCGGTTCAGAATAAGGCGATGAAGCTTTTACTGGAATATTCCGTCGGGATTACGATTACGGTAACGGCAGGGCGGGAGGAATATGCGGCCATTCAGAAAGGGATTGCATGTGGTATGATTCCTGTGATGGAGCAGGAATTGTTTAAAATGTCCAAGGAAACCATTAACACTCTGTTAAAAATGTATGACGAATTATTCGGGAAAACCGGACTGGAGCGGATTGCCGGGGAATCGATATTTCTGGATGGCAGAAACGGAAGATTCCGGAATAATCCGGTGCTTGCTCATTTGGAAGAGCAGATGTTCCGTCCGGGCGGAAAAAGAGTGAAAAATGACGGAAGTGTCATGCTTCTTCGATTTGACGGGCCGAGAAGCGAAGTAGAATATATAACGGATTACATTGCATGGCAGGTGAAAAAGGGAATGAGATACCGGGATTTTGCAATTATCTGTGGGGACATGGACAGTTATGGGAGGATTCTGGCGGACAACCTCAATACGAGGAATATTCCCTACTTTATGGATAATAAGAGAAGCCTGATTCTGAATCCGGCAGTAACCTTTATACGCGCGGTTCTGGAAGTGATAGACACGGATTTCTCTTATGAAAGTGTGTTCCGTTTTCTGAAGAGTGGAATCGAAGTACTGGACATGGACGATGTGGACATTCTGGAAAATTATGTCCTGGCAGGCGGAATCCGCGGGGCAGGAAAATATTTCAAAGAATTTACACTGGGGAGGCGGAGAATGGCGGAGCAGGATCTGGAGCGGGTAAACCGGATTCGGGAAGAATTCGTCGATGCAATCCAGGAAATTTATGATGATTTCAAAGGAAAAACAGGTGGACTTTCCGTTCATGAAATGACGGAGAGCCTGTATCGTTTTCTGGTGAAATTCCGGCTTAGCCAGCGGCTCTACGAAATGGAGCAGCAATTTCTGGAAAGAGGGGAGCTGTCATTCGGAAGGGAATATGGACAGACCTATAAGTACATTATTGACTTATTCGACAAGATCGTGAGTCTTCTGGGAGGGGAAGTCATGCCGTTAAAGGAATACCGGCAGATTCTGGATGCCGGCTTTGAGGAAATCAAAGTCGGGGTAATTCCGCTCAGCATGGACCAGGTGCTTGTGGGCGATATTGAGCGTACCAGGCTGAGCAGTGTAAAGATTCTTCTGGTGCTTGGGGTAAATGACGGAATTATTCCGAAACATGGAAAGAAGAGCAGCCTTTTATCACAGAGCGATAGAAATTACCTGAAGAAGATGGAGATAGATCTGTCTCCAACCATAAGGGAAAGCATATTTATCCAGAAGTTTTATCTGTATCTCAACCTGACAAAACCACAGAAAGGACTGGTATTATCTTATTCCGACAGCAGCATGGACGGAAGTGCCTTAAGGCCGTCCTATCTGACCGGGGAGATTGCACGTCTGTATGATTCTGTGGAAAATGCCCTTCCGGTACGGGAAGAATATCTGAATTTATCCTCGGATGCTGCTTCCCTGAAATATCTATCCGAACATCTGAACCGGAATGAAATCAGGGATATGGATGGATTTCTGAAAGAATTATATTCGTATTTCCAGAAGCATGGGGAGTATGGAGATGTTATTTCCGATATCCGTCAGGGATTGTTTTTTGACAATAATCCGACAAAATTAAGCAGTTATACATCGGCACAGCTGGCGGGACAGGGCATGATAAAGAGTGTGTCAAGACTGGAAAAATATGCCGCCTGTGCCTATGCCCATTTTCTTACTTATGGGTTGAAGCTTGCAAAGCGGGAAAAATACGAAATCAATATGGCGGACATGGGAACGATTTATCATAAATGCCTGGAACTGTTTTCGGCGGAAATGCTGCGGCAGAATTATGATTACCGCACGATTACGGATGTGGAAAGAAATAGTCTTGTGGATAAATGTGTCACAGAAATTACAGAAAATTACGAAAATATGATTTTAAAAAGCTCCAAAAGAAATGAATACCTGATCCGCAAGATCAAATCCGTATGCCGAAAGACGGTATGGGCAATGTGTGAGCATGTAAAACGCGGGGATTTTACCCCGCAGGAATTTGAATTTGCATTTAAGGAAGGCAGGATTGACCGTGTGGACACTTATGAGAGGGACGGAAAACTCTATCTGAAAATTATAGATTATAAATCGGGCAGCAAGAAATTTGATCTGTCCGATGTGTTTAACGGATTGCAATTACAGCTTATTTACTACATGGGAGAAACACTGAAAATAAAAGAGGTGCTGGAGCAGGGAAAAGAAGTGATTCCGGCAGGAACATTTTATTTTAATATCAAATCACCATATATCGAATGCAGCGAAGAAATACAGGATGAGAAGCTGCAGGAACTTCTCTTGAAAGAATATAAAATGACGGGACTGGTAAATGATATGATCGAGCCTGCGGTTGCGATGGATCATATTCTGGAGGAGGAAAAGGCGGAGTCCGTGATTGTTCCGTTAAAAACAAAAGATCTCGGAAGTGCCGTGTCATCATCCGGCATGAACAGTACGAATTTCCGGAGAATGATAGACCGTGTGGAACGGATGATGGATGAATTTACGGAAGAAATTCTGGAGGGGAGGATTGAGAAAAATCCGTACCGGAAGGGAATGAATACACCGTGTGAATATTGCAGTTACCGTTCCGTGTGCAATTTTGATGAGAGGGAATTCGGAAATCAGTATAAAAAAACAGTAAAAATATCAAAACCGGAAGATGTGTTAAAAGAACTGGAACAGGAGGGAAAGCATGAACTGGACTGAGGAACAGAGAGAGGTAATAGAAACAAGGGATAAAAATATTCTGGTATCCGCAGCGGCCGGTTCCGGAAAGACGGCAGTGCTAACGGAAAGAATTCTGACACTGGTAACGGATAAAGAACATCCGGTGGATATTGACCGGCTTGTGGTTGTGACGTTTACAAGGGCGGCGGCGGCAGAGATGAGGGAAAGAATATTAAAGGCATTGCAGAAAAAAGCGGAAGAAAGCGGAAATGAAGATGCCTATCTGCAGAAGCAGCTTTCCTATGTGCATAATGCAAGAATTACCACGATTGACAGCTTTTGCATGGATGTAGTAAGGGAGAATTTTGCTGCACTGAATATTGATCCGGTGTTTAAGATTGGGGAAGAGGGCGAACTCGTTCTTCTGAAAGCCGATGTTATTGCAAAAATTATGGAAGAACATTATGAAAAGGGGGAAGAAGATTTTCTGGAATTTATTGATATCTATTCTTCAAACCGGAGTGATGAGCAGGTGGAGGAAATGATTTTTACCCTGTATGAATTTGCCATGAGTTATCCGTACCCGGAGGAATGGGTACAGAAGGCATATCAGCAGGAGGGCGATATTACACAGAGCGACTGGTATCAGATTCTGCAGAAACAGCTGGAATTACAGCTAGGCATTGTTTCCGGTGAGATCAGGGAATGTCTGGAACTTACGGAAGAAGAGGACGGACCGTGGGCATACAAGGCGGCAGTTTTATCGGATAAAGTATTTCTCGATGCAGTGCTTCAGGCGGACAGTTATGAGGAGCGCAGAAAGCTTTTTGCCGGATATGCGCCGGAAGCATTGTCCAGAAAGAAGCAGCCGGAAGCGGACGAAAAAAAGAAGCAGGCGGTAAAGGATATCCGTGACGGATACAAGAAGCTGCTGAAAGGCATGGCGGAAAAGTATTACGCAAAGACCATGGAAGAAATCATGGAAGATACGAAAATAGCAGGAAAGAACGTAAAAGTTCTGGCAGAACTGGTATTATCGTTCATGAGAGAATACGCAGCCGCAAAAAGGGAGAAAAATCTGGTGGATTTCAGTGATATTGAACATTTTGCCCTGGAGATTCTGACACAGAGACAGGAAGACGGAACTGTCCGCCCATCACAGACAGCTCTTACGATGGCGGCGGATATTGAAGAAATCATGATAGATGAATACCAGGACAGCAATTATGTGCAGGAAATGATCCTTAACTCCATATCCGGAAAAGGAAAATCAGCCCATAACCTGTTCATGGTAGGCGATGTGAAACAGAGTATTTATAAATTCCGTATGGCAAAACCGGAGATATTTCTGGAAAAATACAACCGCTTTGAACGGATGGGGGACGGTCCGGATCGCAAGATTATATTATCGAAGAATTTCAGAAGCCGGGCGGCTGTTTTAAATGTGACAAACCGGGTGTTTGAGAAAATCATGATCCGGGAACTGGGCGGAATTGTCTATGATGAGGAAAATGCCCTCTATCCGGGTGCGGATTATGAGGGGGAAGATCCGGCGGTGGAACTGCTGATTGCGGACACATCCGTTATGGAAGGGGAGGAAAATCTGGAAAATGATGTGGAGGCAAAAGAATTAGAGGCTGAAATGGCGGCACTCCGGTTAAAAGAACTGTATGACAGCGGATTCCGGGTGCGTGATAAGGCGGATGGAAAAATGCGGCAGGTCAGATATTCGGATATGGCGGTGCTGCTCAGAAGTATGGGAAGTTATAAGGATGTTTATGAGAGAGTATTAAAGTCAAAGGGAATCCCGGTGCGCTGCCCGGTAAGAAAAGGCTGTTTTGATGCCTTTGAGGTAAAAATGGTACTGGAATTCCTTTCGGTGATAGACAATCCGAGACAGGACATTCCGCTTACAGCAGTATTAAAGAATATGTTCCATATGAGTGAGGAAGAAATTGCACAGATTAAGCTGGCAGGCGGTCAGGATTCCATGTATGAAAATGTCATGGCAGCAGGAGAAGTGACGGAGCAGTTTAGGACTCTGCTGGAAAAATACCGCAGGGAAAAGACATACCGCACTATTTACGATCTCATCAATGAGATACTGGAAGATACCGGATTTGAATATTTTATCGCGGCATTTCCGGATGGAACAATGCGCCTTGCAAATCTGTCCATGTTAAAGGAACGGGCATCCATTTACCAGCAGGGAAGCTACAGCGGACTGTTTAATTTTATCCGCTATATTGAAAAAAATCAGGAATACGAAGTGCAGCAGGAAACGATGAGCGGTGCTGGAGAGGAAGATGCCGTAACCATTATGAGTATTCATAAAAGTAAGGGACTCGAATATCCAGTTGTGCTTGCAGGGGCATTGGGAAAAAGATTCAATCAGGAAGATGCGTCCAGAAAAGTGGTACTCCACCAGACCTTTGGAATCGGCATGGACCGGTATGATACGGAGAAAAACCGTAAGAGCAGCACCCTGGTGAAGCGTGCCATAGCCGGGCAGATTGTGATGGAAAATATGGCGGAAGAGCTTCGTGTTCTGTATGTTGCGATGACAAGGGCAAAAGAGAAGCTGATTCTTGCAGGAAGCGGAAAGATGGAAAAGAAATGGGCAAAATATGAAAGACTTGCGGCATATGCACAGAACAGACCATTTCAGTATAACCAGATTATGGCTGCGGGAAGTTATCTGGATCTGCTGTTAATGTCACTTACAGAGGGAGAAAATCATAAAGGGCGGCCGAAGCAGGGATATATCATTACGGTAAAGACCGCGCAGGAGCTGGCGGAAACCCTGATCAGGGAAGCATATGAGAAGGAGCAGGGAAAAGAAGTGCTGGAGCATTGGAACAGCGATCATATTTATGATAAAGAAGCAAGGGAAGAGATAGAGCAAAGCCTGGCATGGCAGTATCCATATTCCATGGATGTGTTAATGAAAGCAAAAGTAAGCATTGCCGATGTAAAACAGAAGATTATGAATGAATATGCCCAAGAGCCGGAGGAACTGACAGAACCGGAAATGGAAATCGAACAGCCGGAAATCGTGCCGGCATTCCTCGGGGAAGGAACGGAAGAAGAATCTGCCGGCATTATCCGGGGAAATGCATACCACAGGGTATTCCAGATTCTTGACTATGGGCGTGATCTGAGTGATTACGGAAAAATCAATGCATATCTGGATGAACTTGCCGGACAGGGACTTTTACAGGAAAAAGAGCGGAAATTTGTAAGGAATAAAGATATTTTGCAATTTCTGCGGTCGGATGTTGGAATACGGATGAAAGCGGCATGGCAGAACGGCACATTGAAAAGAGAACAACAGTTTGTTATGGGTGTCCCGGCATCCCTTGTGGAGGAGGGGTATGAAGGCAGTGAAACCGTACTGGTGCAGGGAATTATGGATGCGTATTTTGAAGAGGACGGACAGATGTGCCTGGTCGATTATAAGACAGATTTTGTGGACGATATGCAGGAACTTAAGAAGCGATACCAAGGGCAGATGAATTATTATAGCTATGCCCTGGAGCGTATTTCCGGGAAAAAAGTAAAGAACCAGCTTGTTTATTCTGTACATTTTGGAGAAACAATAGAGATTGGGGATTGAAAAAAATACGCAGATAAAGTAGAATAGGCTAATAAAGTGATGAGGAGGCAGTTCATGGTATACGAAAAAATTAATCTGGAAGAAATATTTGTAAATCTTCCCAAAACAGACAGGACGGCGGTGGCACATGTGTTTCTTCCGGAAGTATATGAGGAGATCGGTGTGAATAAGGTTTTTCCATGCGTCGTATTGTGTCCGGGCGGTGCGTATGTATTCCGTTCACAGAGAGAGGACGAGCCGACCGTACTGCGTTTTCTGGGAGCCGGCATAGCTGTGGTAAAAGTAGAATACAGTTGCGGGCCGGAGGGCGGTCATTTTCCGACGCAGCTTCTGCAGGTGTGTGCAGCGATTGCGATGGTGCGCCGGAACGCAGAAAAGTGGCACATTGATAGCAGTAAGATTGCCGTGATGGGTTATTCTGCCGGCGGACATCTGGCGGGAACAGTCGGTACATTATGGAACAGTCCCCTTGTGCGTGAAACACTTCAGATTCCGTCCGGTGAGGACAGACCGGATGGCATGATACTGGGATATCCGGTGATAACTTCCGGTGCATATACGCATGAGGACAGCATAAAATTTCTTCTCGGAGAAGACCGGTATCAGGATGAAAAAGAAAGAGAGAAGGTTTCGGTTGAAAAGCTGGTAAATCACGATACACCGAAAGCTTTTCTGTGGCATACCTTTGAAGATGACCTTGTACCGGTGGAAAATACCTTGAAGATGGCAGATGCACTCCGGAAAGCGGGAGTTCTTTTTGAAATGCATATTTATCCGCATGGACCGCATGGTCTTGCAATTTGTGATGAGACAACCGTAGACGTAAAGGAAAATCTGAATCCTTATGCAGCATATGTTTCTTCCTGGGTAGAACACTGCATCCGGTGGATTCGTGAGGTATTATAGCTTTTGAAAGGTGTAGCAGGGAATGAAGAGTCAGGTAAATTATGTATATGATTTTGAAGATGACCCGGTGGATGAGTTAAAGCACTGGCTGTTTCTGGAGAATGTAAGACTGAATCAGCAGAAACAGCAGTTAGAGGATGAATACGAAGCACTGCAGAAATTAAAAGATGAGTTTGAACGTGAGAAAAAGCGTTCGGCAAGGGAACAGGAATTTCAGGAAAAGAAAATTGCAAGGGAAAAAGATCTGTTTGAAAAGCAGTGGGCAGTCGTGGAACGGGAACTGGTGCGCATGGCAAAGGATCGGGACAGGCTGGCGAAGGAAAAGGCATATATCCAGAGGGAAAAGGATGAACTGAAGAGAATGAGACAGGCTTCGCAGGGAGAAGCGGCGATTCGTTCCGGAACATTCTTCTGCGGAGTATCAAGTCTGAGTGCTCTGAAAAAGCGTTACCGTGATTTGATGAAGGTCTATCATCCGGATAATGAAAACGGGGACGAAACAACTGTATTATACATTAATAAGGAATATGAAAAATTGAAAGTAAAATTTCAAAAATAATTAAGAAACAATATTGAAATATATTTAAAAATATGATAATATAATAACAGAATCTCTGAAGCCGGAAAGGCACACGCAAATAGAACTGTGTGTGTCTTTTCGGCTTTTTTTGATACTGATATGCTAGTTAATTGCGAAACTCATAACTTATCTTTATTGTATATGCAAATTGAACAATT
>OGJI01000558.1_pt1 | contig 48290 bp, 54 predicted proteins | sample 1572031 | NCBI WGS metagenome assembly OGJI01 (sample SAMEA2582119, study PRJEB24529) | metagenome | biome: Human gut stool | place: China | collected 2011
AACATGTCAGGTTTGTTTATGAAAGCAATTTTGACTATCTGAATGTGTGGTTTGATAGTGACAAGATGGGATCTATTCTGAAAAATATCTTGTCGAATGCATTGAAGTATACACCTGAAGAAGGTAGTGTCTGCATTTCCGCCTGCGAGGAAGGAAGCACCTGGAGCATTGAGGTGAAAGATACGGGGATTGGTATTCCTTCGTGCGAACAGAAGAAATTGTTCAGGAACTGTTTTAGAGGTAGTAATGTTGTCAATCTAAAAGTGACAGGTATACGGGGCTCAATACAAAATGTGGCATGAATGAGGTGTAGGGAGAAGTACGTGAAACCGCCTATACATCGGTGATTGACGAATGTCTATCGATATATTTGGGGAGAAAACAAAAAGTTCCGTTCCTTCTATTTTGCTTCCGTTGCTTCTATATTCGTTCCGGTGAACCGTGCTGTAAAAAGGGAAATAATAGGGGGCTGAAATAAAAAGACGAAGGAAAGGCTGTATGTTACTTCTGCTTTAGACTCAAAACAAAGGCTATACACTCCATTTAGACTGGGTGTATAGCCTTGTTGATTTGGATATAGAAATGCGTTATAACGGCTTAAAATCCTATTTTCGCACGCTTCTAATAAGTACTCCTTGTTGTATAATAGCTTTTTTAGTAGCAAAAGAAACACCATCCGTCAGTCCTTTGTGCCGTAGGGTTTCTTCCGTAATACCTATCTCTTCAGCAGTAAATTCGGAATATATTGCTGATATAGAGCCAAAAAAACGGCTTGTTTTTTTGAAAATGAGATGAACATGTATAACCTTAGTCTCTTTAGCCATAGCTTTATTTTTAGATGATTACAATGTAAAAAACTTCTATATAGTTACTATATGGAAGTTTTTCGCATTGCAAATATATAAAATAATGAAAAGAATACAGCAAATCGAAGTGATTATTTTCCTTAAACTATACCGGAAGTTATAGATGTTAATTTATAGTTAAAAATCAGCATACCCGCACTAACACCCGCCAATCACCCGTATGATTTTAAAACAAAATGTGAATAACACCCGTCTAACACCCGTACTTTTTGGGGGATTTTTTATGTTGAGTTACGACCTATATTATAGATTTTGATATTGAGTTATGACCTATAATACAAAATTAGATATATGTTACCACGCATTAACTACATGTATATCAATGCTTTAATCACAAGTAGTACACTTGATTTATTATATGGGTGAGACATGGGACTCATTATATACTAATGAGTAGACTTTACTTTATTGAATTTACACTCTTCATTATTTGAGACATTTGACTTTTTAAAATGTCCATATCATTCTCCAAATGGTTTACCTTATCATAATAAGTCTCGTTCAAATTCGGCATTTTAGCTGATAAATACCATTCAGCATAAAGTATATTATTTATTTCATTCTCCATTAAATTAAAATTTGGGTAATTAGCTTTATCTACATTATCGGACATACATGTGATAAATCCATGATCACGAAAACGGTTCTTAATTCTTTTTATATAAGATCTTCCTTCACGATCACTAATACCATATACATAATGATCCTTTATATCTCCCCATTCACATCTGTCTAGCAGTCTTAAAATAACGTATGAGCTGTCAAGCATAGTGGGTGACATACTCTCACCGCGAACGCGAGCACAATAATATATACTTCCACGGTGAAGCATGTGCGAAGGTAATTTTATAGTATCCATTATTTCAATACTATCGGGGTTGTCACACCCGCCACATCCAGCAGCTATAGATATATCTACAATCGGGATAGACACTAAGTCGTCAGAGTCCAACCGAGTATTAATAAAGGGTTCTACTGGAGCAAGTTTATTTTGCTTTAGCATTTCACCATTCCCGGTTAGAAGCCATTCAAAATTTAGATCAGGATAAGCAACTAAAATTTTAGCAAGAACCACATCCGATATTGTTGCTTTCATTTTATCACTGTCTAACAACCCCCTTTTTATGTCTAAATCGGCATAAAATTGGGTTCTACTAATACCTTTATAATCAAGATATTGTAATAATCTCTCTTTTGTAGTCACTAAAATCATAGTTAAAAAGCTTATTTTTCTACTAAAATCTTCGCAAATTCCTTGCTTGGTTACTAAAATCTTCGTAATATTGCAGCATGTTTCTTTGAAACAGCCCCCAAATATACAGAAAATATTAAATATTAGTGATATATGAGACAGAAAATAGAACTAAGTGCTTCAGAGAAAGCAAACCTTGCTAAAATTTTCGGAGTTAGCATACAGAATATAAGTCAAGCCCTTTTATTTCGTAGAAATAGCGCACAAGCACAGAAAATAAGGGAGTCCGCACTAAAGAATGGCGGAAAACTTCTTGAAATAAAAGAAGTAGAGAACTCGGAAACAGTGAAAATTCTCAATTCGCATGGAGAAGTTGAAAAAGTTGTAACACTTTAAAACACTTGGATATGAAACAAATTACGATTCTTCAGAAAGCTTCAATAGCTATTGGGTTATGTTACGGCTTATGGTTGGGAGGACAAACCGACGAAGCTAATAGAGATACACTTAGTGCATTCATCATCCTTCTTCTAGTCATAGTTATCGCATGTGCGTTGGAGAGCAAAAAAATAGAAAAAGAAGAAAGATAAAAAGTAATGGATTGCAAGAACAGAACTTCCGTCAGGAGAACACTATTAATTTGAATTTGCCATACATCGTTTTCAATAGGTAATGGTAAGAAGATTGGGAAGTAGCTACAATTTCGGGGCAGTGCCGAAACTTGCACAAGTAATAATATTAATATAATGGCTGAGATATTTAATAACCGGATTTGCGTTTTTGCAAATGAGTTAATCCTCTTTAACCCTAAAACGAAAGTAGGGAGTGAGGACGGATTCATAAACGAAAACACATACTACAAAATGAAAAAGAACGGTCAACTTATCGTACTCCGTCGTGGTATTCCCGGATGTCCTGCCCTAGTAGATTTTGAAACCATGAGAAAGGACGTAAAGAAAGAGTACATTGTACGTAAAGGTGACCCCCGTGCGGAAATTGCTACTAAAACACAGAAGTCCATACTGGAAGATGCGATTGTCTACGGTAACGCTGCCTATGAGTTTTTCAGTGTGAAATACCGCTATGACGGTGATAAGAAACTACCGCCTGCGAAGGTTGACGAATATACCCTTAATGTGCGCATAATGAATGCGCTCCTGTCCCTTCGCGATGGTCGTAAAGTTAACTCGATAGGTGGTGGAAGCACACGGATCAATGTTTGGGAAAAACTCTGCAAATTGAGCAATGATTTACTAACATTGAAAGACCCGAACGGGCGTGATATTTTTCCTCATAACCTACCGAAGAACTGGAAGTCTTTGAAACGTAAATGCGAGCAATATGAAGCAGCACGACGGATCAGCGAGGAAGAAGGCTATCGCAGTGTCATTCACAAATCGTATGGTAACAAATACGCGGCAGTCGTAATGAACGAGGATGCGAAGGCGGTGATGCATAAATTAATCAGTATGCATAACAATCTGAATAATGTTCAAATCATGGAAGAATATAACAAGGTGGCTTCCCTAATGGATTGGAAACCGATTGACAGTCCTACCACCGTTGAGAACTGGAGACAAAAATTTGCTCTCACAACAATGGCGGGAAACAAGGGAGACAAAGCCCTGAAGAACACACGCATGAAACAGATACACCGCGAAGCCCCGACACAAGCACTTACTTACTGGACGCTGGACGGATGGGATGCGGAACTGTTCTATCAGAAAAAGACTCCCAAAACGGTAAAGAAAAACGGTGAGGAAAAGAGATATATGTACACCACTTATACCAACCGGAAAACGATGGTAGTCGTACTTGACGCATGTGAAAAATATCCGGTCGGGTACGCCATTGGTGATCATGAGTCACCCGCTCTTATTCGTGAAGCATTACGAAACGCGGTGCAACATACAAAGGAGCTGTTTGGCAACCGCTATAAACCTTTACAGTTACAAAGCGACAATTATCAAAAGAAGGTGATGGTTCCTTTCTATGAAGCCATGACCAAGTATTATACACCAGCTGCTTTGGGAAATGCAAAGTCCAAAATAATAGAACCCTATTTCAAACACCTGAACGTGGAATACTGCCAAAAACAGGCGAACTGGTCAGGCTTTGGTATCACTTCTGACAAGGATAATCAGCCTAATTTGGAAGTCTTAAATCAAAATCACAAGTTCATTCCTGACGAAGCCACCGTTATAGGGCAATTAGAGGCTATTATAGCGCAAGAACGGGCAAAGAAGATAGACGCTTACCGCGCAGCGTGGGAACGCACCGAAGAAGCACGTAAAATGCCTTTCGGCATTGAGGAATATTTGATGCTTATGGGGGAAACTACCGGACGCACAAATAAGATTACTGGTTCGGGCATGTTTATCGAGTTCATGGGTGAACGAATCTGCTTCGACAGCTTCGACCTTTCTCTTCGCGACCATTACAACGAAGACTGGGTAGTACGCTTTGACCCGGACGATATGAGTCAGGTGCTTGTATCGAACGCAAAACGCCTGAAGTCCGGTCGTGTTGACAAAGAGATTGGGACATTGCAATATGTGCTGCAACGTGATCTTAAAGTTCCGATGGCTTTGGCTGATCAGAAACCGGAACATTTTGAATACCGGACACGTGTGGACAGGTTCAATACTAAAATGGTGGAAACGGTGAAGGAGAAAGTGAAAGACGTAGACAGGCGAATCACCACCATTTGTCAGCGTATTCCTGAAATAGCTGCGGCAACAGTCCTTGACCGATACTTGATTACTGACAGTTTAGGGCAGCATAAGGATGTCCGGTCGAAAATGAGGGATGATGCCACGGACGCGGATTTCACGGAAGTGACTCAACATATCACCCGACAAAGTGTAGTAATGGCTTCCACCGGAACGGATGATGAAGATTACGATTACAACCCACTGGATATGAATTTTTCAAGATGATTTAAAAACAATTTAAAAGATATACAACATGGATAATCAAGCATTAAAAACGTACATAGAGAAGTTAATCAATCGCGGATCATCTGCAACGGAGTTGGCGCGGAAGTGTGGAATATCGGACACCGCCATGTCCCAATTCAGAAGCGGCAAGTATGGAGCGAATGAAGACTCCATCGCAGAAAAGATTGCTTCCGGTCTTAATTATTACGAAAACGCCTGGAATGTAGTGGAAAGCGTCACCAGTTACCAGCAGGTACGCACCGCGTTCGTTGCCGCAAAAAAGAATCACAAATGGATGTGCATATCTTCACGCTCCGGCAGTGGGAAAACTCAATCCCTCATAGACCTTTATAACATGAGTGCTGATAATTCAGTTATATATCTGAAATGCAGGAAGTGGACAGCCCGTAAATTCCTGACCAAGTTAGCTACATGTATGGGAGAAACAGTAACGCGCTATATGGATAACGATGACTTGATGGACTTAATTGTTTCACACATTAACCGTATGGCTGGAAAATCCCCTTTGTTAATACTTGATGATGCCGGAAAACTGGCGCACAGTGCTCTCTGTACGCTTATACCTCTATATGATGACACTTTACACCGTATGGGGGCTATCGTAGCCGGGACAGAGACGTTGGAACGTAATATCAAGCGTTATGTTGGTCGTATAGAAGGATATGACGAAATCGACGGTAGATTTTGCCGGAACTATATCACATTGCTTGGAGCGACAAAGAAAGACGTTAAAGCTATTTGTACGGCAAACGGGATCAACGATATGGAAGAACAGGAGACCATTTGGGGCAAGTTGAACAAAGAGAAAAAAGAGCCTGTACCGGGAAAATTTGTTTGGTTTACCGATGATTTGCGCGAACTGTCCGGCATGATCGAAGACCGTATAATCAAACAACAAATCGAGCGTGGAGAATTGGCATGAAAGTTTGGAGTCAAAAGAACCTAGAAGACATCCGACATGAATATATTGATTTTGACGGTGAGTGGTATCTGGCATTCGGTCGTCCGGAAAAGTCCGGTTGCTGGATCATTTACGGAAAGTCGGGACAAGGAAAAAGTTCTTTCGCTCTACAACTGGCACGCAAATTTGATGAAATGGGGCTTCGGGTTCTTTATTTAACACTGGAAATGGGTGCGTGCGACGACTTCGTGAATTCTGTTCTTAGTGTCGGCATTCATAGTAAAACAAATAATATAATCTATTCGGATGAAGCCACCATTACAGAATTGGACGAATACTTGTCAAAGCAACGTAGCCCGGACGTGATAATGATAGACTCCATACAATACTTCGAGCAGCAAGGGGGAGCGAAAGCCCCCGAAATAATCCGCCTACGCAAGAAGTATCCACGAAAGATATTTGTCTTTATCTCGCATGTGGACGGGCGCGAGGTGGAAGGAAAAACCGCCTATGACGTGAAACGTGACAGCTTTAAAAGAATCTACGTGGAACATTTCAAGGCAACATTTATCGGACGTGGCAAAGGAGGTTCACGCGGATATTACATAGTATGGGCGGAAGGGTATCAAAAATATTGGATTGAAAATATTAAAAGCGATAATGATGGAACAGAAGACGAAGAAACCTATCAGTAAAAGCCTTATCAAACGCCTGCATATCATATACAGCGCACAAGGCATTGATGACGAACAAAAGCGGGCTATCCTGCTAGACCTAACGGATGGACGGACAAATACCACAAAAGAGTTGACATACAGCGAAGCAATGTATCTCTGTGGCTATTTGAACGGTGCGAAAAAAGAAAACCGGGATTTGACTATCACCGAACGGGAAATAAGGAGACGCAGGTCGGCTGTCCTGAAGAGAGTGCAGCGGATCGGAATCGACACAACGGACTGGGGAGCGGTAAATGCGTTTTGCCTTGATGTCCGGATAGCTGGAAAGAAGTTTCGCGAACTGGACGGGGAAGAACTTCTCTTGTTGATACCGAAGCTGGAATCAATATTAAAGAAGAAAGAAGATGGCGGATATTAGTGCGGAACAACACCGGATAAACCGAATTAACGAGTTACTGGATCGGCTTGATAAGATTCCCGGTGAACTGGATGCTATACATGAGAAACTGTTTGCCGGAAATATGGATCGTAACGAGTTCGCGAAGTTAGTAGATCGGAGATCATCGCTTATCATTGAAGCGGAAAATAAGGAAAGAGAACTGAAAGAAGTATATAAAATAAAACTGTAATTAATCATTTAAAACTTAACGGTATGGATATTAGCAATTTATCTAAAGAGGAAAAGGCAAAGTTGAAAATGCAACTGGAAGCTGAAGACAAAGCCGAACGGGCACGCATTGACCAAGAACGTCAGAATTATAAAGATTTGGTAGATGTGACGGTAAATACGTCAGTAAAGAAACTGCAAGAACTTTCAGCGCAGATGGAGCGGCTAAAGAATGAAATATTCAGCGAGTTCGATAGCGTGATCAAGATGAAGGAAGAACTGTTCAATGTCAAAATAGACAGGCAGACGGACACTTTTACTACATCAGACAGTAGAAAAACAATCACTATTGGTAACCGTATCAATGAAGGTTGGGATGATACAGTAGAAGTAGGTATTTCGATGGTAAAACGCTACATGAGCACAATGGCTAAAGATGAAAATAGTGCAGCACTTGTGGACACGGTGATGTCGTTGCTCGCTAAGAACCGCAAGGGCGCATTGAAAGCTAACAAGGTATTGGAGTTGGAAAAGCTTGCCAACAAAACGGGTGACAAAGATTTCATTGAAGCTATCAAGATCATCCGTGACGCTTATCATCCAGTACCCACTTGTCAATTCATCGAAGTGGAATTGAAAAATGAAGAAGGTAATCCGGTACGCTTACCGTTATCCATGAGTGCAATATGATTATAGCTGTAGATTTCGATGGAACAATTAGCCGGGGGAAGTTCCCGGCTATTGACGGGGAACAACCATACGCTGGTGAGTCACTCCGAAAATTACATGACGAAGGACACAAAATCATTATTTGGACATGCCGTACTGGTGAGCAGCTATTGAACGCTATCAACTGGCTGCTAGAACGAAAAATTCCATTTGACCGTGTAAATGATCATGATCCGAAGAATGTAGCTAAATATGGAGACGGTGGGAAAAAGATATATGCCCATTGTTATATTGATGACAAAAACATCGGGGGCTTCCCCGGATGGTTGCAATGTGTGGAAGAGATTGAACGTATGGAAGAAACCTACAAGGCTTCCTTAAAAAAGGATGAAACAAAGTAAAAATGAATATTATGGAATACGGATATGAAAAGAAAGATCACCGTGGTAATTTGATTTATCCCATGCACCCGGTACAAGAGGAAGAAGATGATAATGTAATAGCAGCTTTCATTGTTGGTAATGGCTATATACCAGTATCGCCTGTAAACTATGAATCAGAAGAAGAGTGTCAAAAGGCTTGTGATGTACACAATAACTTTCACGGATGGACGAAAGGAGAAGTTGAAGACATCTTCTTTAAATCATTAACAGAGCAATATCCTGAAGAAATAATAGAGTAAGACAAAAAAAATGAGCAAGATAACGAAAGACGAATTTACCAGAAAGTGGATAACGGACAATGCGATAGAGATTGTTAACCGTTATGAGAAGGGTATATTAACCCTTCGTGGACTTCACTACCAGCTTGTGTCTATAGGAATGACAAACAGTATCAAGCACTACAAACGTGTTGTGGCTGCCATGATTGATGCGCGTTGGGCGGGGTTGGTTGATTTTGACGCATTTTCCGATCTTGACCGCACAATGGTAGGTAAAACAAGATACGAGGAAACAGACCTCGATAACTCAATTGAGGAAGGAAAAGAGGCTATACGAAACTGGATGGATATCTATTATAAAAACAGATGGGAAAATCAGGTTTATTACCCTGAAATATTCATTGAGAAGAAGGCACTTCAAGGGGTTTTTCAAAGTCCATGTACTCGCAATCACGTAGCTCTTGGGGCATGCAAGGGATATCCTTCATTGACATTTCTGAATGAGGCAACACTACGCTTTAAAGAAGCCGAATCACGTGGGAAAATCCCTGTTATTATCTATTTCGGAGACTATGACCCATCCGGTGAAGATATCCCTCGTGCTATTGAGGAGAACATTCGTCGGTTAGGGTGTGAAAGCATTGAAGTACGCCGTATCGCTTTAATGGAACATCAGGTTATAGCGTGGAATTTACCACCTGCACCCGCCAAAGAAACCGATAGTCGTACCGCTAATTGGGATGGACTGGGACAAGTTGAGCTTGATGCTGTTAAACCGGAAAAGCTACAGAAAATGTGTCAGGATGCTATTGATGAGTTATTCGACCATGACCGTTATGATGAATTGAATGAACAGGAAGAAACTGAAAGAGAAACTTATCGCACCCAATTACGCGAATTTGTAAGCAGTTTATAACCCTCAAATCAATACAGATATGAACTTTATAGCAAGACAAAAAAATGGGCTTTTATGCCGATTCTCAACGGTGATAGACACTGTTACTGATTATAATATGACAGATGAAGAATATATTGAAAAGTGTGCCCAAAAGGCAAGGGAGGAAGCTCAAGAGACATTGAAACATTATCTTCGTCCGTTTGAACAGGTAAAAGCATCTTTTGTGCCTACCAATATGAGTCGTAGTGAGTTCAACAGGATTTTAAGATTAATGGAAAAAGAAATAAAATCATAACTAAAAACATGAAGCGATTTAATACTCAAACAAGGTTTGTTCCTCTAAAGATAGACAAGGACTTTAATGTGGAACATATTCAATCAAAAGATGGAAAAATAAAAGACTTTAAAACGCGCAAAGCAGTTGAGAAGTATTGCAAGGAAAATCATTGTATTTATTGTGAAGAAAAATACATATTCTACAAATGATTATCTATTCAAAAAAAGCCGCGCAAGTTTTTTTTCTTGCGCGGCTAAACTTTATAGTCTCAAATTACAGCAATCATTCGGGCTGTAGTTTACATTCTCCTTCCAGTACTGAAAATGACTATCCACGTCTTCACAAACTGAAATCTCCCTGAATCCTGAAATCTTATTTAGATATTCGATTTTTCGATCCAGCTGCAAATGATTATACCCGGCATGCTTCAGGGTGTATTCGGAATAGTCAATATCAAACCATTGCTTCACCCATGTGTTTACCCGCAAGAACTCCACCAGAATCTTATCACATTTGATACTATTCAGAACCCTAAAGTCAATAAATTGAGGGATAAATGGGGATAACCTGACAGACACATCAAACCCTTGCTCCTGCAGCTTCTCAATAGCTTTAATCCGTGCAGATGGTAGACACGCCTTTTCAAATGTACGTGAAAGTGTGTCATCCGTAGAAGTCACAGATATTTGTATATGTGCCAGTCTCTTATCCATCAACCGGATATATCTGTTATCTGCCACCATTGATGATTTTGTCACAATAAGGTAATGTACCCCTTGACGGTTCAGGTTATGAATAGCTTTATAGGTTTCCCTGTAAACAGCCTCACAAGGTTGGAAACAGTCAGTCATTCCACCCAAACGCACAACTGTTCCCCGCTCTAATTTACAAATTTTCCTCTCTACCTTGTCCGTCCGGGAAACGGACGGGTTATCAGGATGCCACAATCCCCTGAAATTAAGAAGCGACTTTGCATAGCAATAAGAACAGTCGTGAAAGCATCCACAGCCGTAAAGGTCTAAACGTGTCGGATAATTACATTTATTCCCTTCATTTCCGGAGACGGTCTTATAAAAGGACTTAAACTCTGGTACTTGCGTGGATGTAGTCACCCATTGTGGTGCATTTACTGTATATCCGGCAGTTGTGCTTGTAATTTCCTCTTTTAACATACTCATACTCTTTTTGGATGAATGTTTATAACCGCTTGTCATAGCTTGAATAGTTTTCCACCTGTGGTATTTTCCGTATATACCCAATTTCAATGTTATCCAAGCAACGTACCAGCGTCCTTTCCATAGCGGGCAGAATATCACGTTCGTAAAAATCACGCGGGCGGGCAGAATAATCTATTTTGATTATTTCCTGTTCACATATATCACCCGTATCGAGTCCGTTATCTGCCCAAAACCATGTGGCGGCAGTGATTGGTTCTTGGCGTTTATAAGCCCATTTGATTGAAGACGCGCCACGTCCATACGGCAGTGGTGACGGGTGAAATATCAATGTCCCGTAAAGCGGTTCTTTCAGCACTTCCACCGACACCTTTTCCGTCAGAAGCGGGGCAATGGCTAAATCATACACTCCGGTGCTTTCGTTCCAAACACGGTGACCTTTCTCGCGTACACAGGCTTCCGCTATTTTGTAAGCCTGTGAGTCCTTATTTCCTAATATCTTGATGATCATATTCCCCAATATATTTAAATGCCTGTACTGCCCTGAAATGACCTCCGTATCCGGTAGAACATTTATCGGACTTTCCTTTTCTCTGCATGGACTTTGCCATCGAACTTGCACTTCTCGCCTTATTCGAACCATAAAGGCTGGCTCCCGTTTGTACCCATTTCTTTGAGTGCCGCAAAGCTCCGCATAACTGGGGATGTGAAGTATGGAAAAATACAGGTAGTTTTTTCCCACAACGTCCGTTCCCCTTCAGATGATATTCGCATACTGCAGCTAAGAATTTAGTACCAACTCCGATGCCCTGCCATTCCGGCATGACCACCAAACGCGTCGAGCGATACGCTCCAGCTGTGAAAAGGGGGGCTACTGCCAAATGGCATACGGGCTCGTTCCCAATGAAACCCACGAAATATTCCGCAGCAACGGGCAATGGCAAGTCTAAATAATAATGCTGTTTAAACAGTCTTGGGAATACAGTTCCCCTGACTTTATAAATTTGAAGTTCGAGTTTTGGACGTTGCCGAAGACAGTCACGGCTATAAAACCGTGCCTCCGCAGTATCGTACACCCAATCCGGCTGCAACCATTCAATAATATCATAATGACAGGACAGAAGGACAATCTTACCTTTGCCACGTCTCCAAGTTTTTGAGAATGCTGCTGCACCCACTTTCGCGATCTGACGATCAATCACGGACGTAAATTCATCAACGACTGCACGCTCCGGACGTTCGCAAGCCAAGCGAGCTAAACCAGCGCGGAATTTCTCACCGTTCGACAGTACATTGAAAGGTCTTAACCATGCCGGAACATCACCCAAACCTACAGCCGAAAGCATTCCAGTGACTGTATTAAAATCCCCGTCCGGAGCGATGCAGTCAATAATAGGTTTATTGCTGTCCCAACCGGAGTAAAGGTCATAAATCGGCTCGTTAAAGATTTTGCTTCCGATACTGGTTTTTCCACTTCCTGACGGTCCGACTATCAAACCTATTTGCCATTCCTTGTCCTCGATGGGCAATTCAGCTACCTTTTCCCAATCACAACCTTTTTCCGCATTGAAAAGGCTCTTTACCCTTGCAGCGCGATAGCTGTCAAAATCGCTGCAGTGGTGTCGTACTTCTACTCTCATACACTTACTACTTTTAAAGTTAAACCTTCAGCTTTCAGGCGTTCATAAATAGCCTGCTGTTCCTTTTCATCTGTGCAAATGACGATAACGCCATATTGCGGTTTATACGTATATTTTCCCATAACTAATAATTTTGAGTTTGGGACAAAAGTACTCCGGGGCTGTCAATCCGGCACGATACATGAAGCCGTTTACACTGCAAACGTTTTGCAGTCACTTTGGAAACGCTTGATAAGACTATATACCTTTCTCTCACTGACAAGGTACTTGTCAGATAATGCTGCGACTATATAAGACACTTTCTCACCATGTCCTAACAGTTTCATATAATCCGCATACAGATCGATATAGCGACAATCCTCAAGCCGTATTCCGGCATCCTGCAATTTTTTCAGGAGCTCCCGATTAAAGTTTAGTATCTCTATGACCTTCATAATACAAATTTGATTATCTTTGCAATGCCAATCACATAAAGCAAAAATGCGAGTAGACGCAGCAAGGGTCTTTGCCCCCGGCTGTGCGTCTACTCGCATTTTGTTAGTATGTGATTGGCGTCTTTACTAACAGGCTGGGGGCTTTTTATAGCCTTTCCCCCGCAGGCTTATATTCAATTTTGACAAATCATTGGAAATCCGTATATTTGCGCTATAATAATGTTTTTTTATGCGGAATCCTGAAATGACCAAAATACGTGACCGGAAGATGGTAGAGACTTTCTATCTTCTTTATGATAAAAAGCGCATCCGCTTAGAGGATGTTCTTTTGCGTATGAGTCATGACCTGTTCTTCCTTGATCAGAACTACATCTATAAACGAATCTTTTATATATCGGAGAATTTATCATATTACGAGCAATTAAAAGAGGGCAAAAAGCCTGATTCAAAAAAGGATGATATAAGTCAACTAAGCCTTAGCTTTTAGGCGTTGTATCATAGATGATACAGCGGTTCTTCGTCTTCCGCTTTCTCCGGTAAGCCCCCATTGCTAATTTTCATTTCACGGTCTTTCATATCGGCATGGCTTGCAAGCTCCATTGTGGTATAATCCATAATTTCACATTCAAAGCTTATCCGGTACAAGTTTCCCGCACCTCCCGACTCTTCCCGTCCGACATGGGTACGTCGGAGCGTGCCGAAGTTCTTTCCCGATTTCCCATGTAGCATCATCCCCAGCAATGTCAACAGATCAAGGAAGGACAACGCCTCTTCCTGCATTGCCGCACCTTCACAGGTATCGGAAAAGGTTTCGTAAAATAGCCGGAAATCAATCTGTGTGTGAAGCCGTTGAACGAGTAATCCTTCGTCCTCGATGCCCAGTGTATTAAATTCAATGAATACAGCCGGAGACGGGAACGGATGTTCCTCATCGAGAAAACTGACCTGCTCATGCCACATGTCAATATGTTCAATCTCTGGTGTATTTTCCATCTGTTCCCTTAGCTCGGAATACTCATCCGGGATAGATGCCAGGAACTCATTTTTGCCCCGGATTATTTCAACCAGTTCTTTGTAACAGTCTGTCCAAATCATAATTATATTGATTAAATATTTGAGAATCGTTTGTCAATCTCCGATGTTATCCATGCGTCCAGCTGCTTCATAAATGTGGCAGATTCACCCATGTACTGACGTTTTGGAATCCTTATTTTACTGCCCACCTTTTTGAGTGCCATACCTTTGTAAAAGGAAGCCATTGTAGACAGCCGCGCATTGGCTTTATTTTGCCGTAATTCACCGTTTTTCTTCTTTTGCATAGTTCCGGTCGATTTCATATACAAAAACCAAAAATAACGCTTCATTCGCTCCGTTACGACAATATACCCGCCTTCATTGTGAATCTTGGCATACGCCAGCGGATCAGTCTGAAAAGTAATGCGGTCTATCCCCCGACTGACTGCATGGATACTGTCGCGAAGTTTTCCGCTTTGTATCAATACACCGCGATCCGAACCAATAGTGAGCGATCTCTTTGCCCACGGTGTCAGTGATGTGTCAAGAAACCCCTGCCTGCGAAAATTCTGCTTAAAGAAGTTCACACCCGCAACTTTCGCATAGCGGTGCGCATCTTCTACCAGCGTGGATAATTCTTTGAAAAAATCAGGTAATTCAGTCCTTTCCATTTGTATTTCAAAATAAAATTGTATATTTGCAATGTTCGCGGCTGTAACAGGTCAAGAACTCCCTTCAGGAGTGTCAGTTTCGGCTGTCACTCCTGAAGTTCTTTTAAGAGCTTGGTAACCTTTCCGGCTTTCACGTCTTTCCACGATACCTTCACAGCCTTCCCACTATAAATGAATATCATCTGCTGTCCGGAGAACTTGTCCCCATATAGCTTATATATTCCATTCAACTTGTTCTGCACCATTTCGGGCTTGAGACTTTCAAATGCATCAAGGTTAAAAACCGTGTACTCACATTGCTGCTTACGTGAACTGTCCAGCCCGTTTTTGATACCGCCTAGTCCCTGAATGTTCTTCAGGTCTGCCAGCTTTTCGTTAATCAAATATTCCGGGTTCTTTACCCCGTCCTCGTTGATATGTGGGCGGATTTTAACTTTCATCTTTAGCTCTTTTGAAATCACCCGTGCGCTTTCGACATTTTTCACCAAGTCTTTCGGATCGGCAAAGTCGCTGATTAGTACTTTCGACTCCGGATCGTTATGATAAGGAGCGTATAATTTGCTTCTTTCTGTCTCTTTCCTGACTTTTTTCAAGTGTTCGTCAGGCATTGAAAAATACGGGTGAGCGACAGTGAATATTTCACCGGATTGCCCTACATTATTTGCAAAGGCATCCGGTATCGTCACGACAGGGGTGGCAGGGGTTTCAGGCTCATCCGTTTGCTCGACATAACACCTGCACCGATACCCGTTGGGCGGGTAGTTTTGCAGCCAAAACGGGTCATTAATAGGTTTTACGACGCCATCCAGTATCCTATGTGACTCTCGTACCCTTTCATCCCCCGCAGTTACATATTTCAGGTTAGGCATGATATCCGCGTTCGCTTTGAACTCTTGCCACTCACTGGCGCGTCTGCCACTTGTTTCTGCCGTTTCAAATTCCGTCCGAAGATAGTTTTCATTGTAGTCCTTGTTGATCGCCAGTGCTTTTTCCCGGAAATCCTTATAAGATAGTTTTTTGCCATTTTCGTCGTAAAGAGCGTCATTCATCTCCTTAATTTCCTGATACGTCTTCGCTCCGGAGAACTTGAACAAGTTGTCACGTATCCGTTGAGGTTCTTCCGCCTGTTCCGGATCATCATAATCGTCTTTCCCCCATCCTTCAGCTGCCTTCTTATTCAGTTCCTCGTATGTCTTCCTGAATAATTCCTCGTCAATATCTCCCGTTTTGACCTTGCGCTCATAAACCTGTTTCATCACCCTGCCGATGATGCCGCTGAAATCATACTCTCCGGCTTCCATGACGGGTGACGTTACCGCTTTATCGTCCGGTTCGGTCTTTTTTTTTTGAGGGTCTGTTTTGGGCTGATTCGGCAGTGTTCCTCCCTGCTGCTCACCACCGGGATTTTTCTTTTGACCAATGATCGGAAGTCCCGTTTTCTTTGCGACCTCTTCGTGGTCAAATTCAAAGGTATAAGCCAGTTTGTTAATCGCTTCGATATATTCCGTAATAGATAAACTTTCCGTATCGTCCCACTTTAATTTCAGCCTTTCAAGCGGTTTATATACCGGGCTTATTTTTACCAGCTTAGGAATAATAATATAGTTGAAATAGAACTGGAAAAGCATCTTGTCATATTCATGGCGGGACTTTTCAACACGTTCATGCACTTCTGCCGTTCCTTCCCATGCTCCATTCTCGGTCGTACCTGTTTGACCAAGCAAACGCTTACTGATTTGATTGTCACATCGTTCTTCTAATGGTAAAAAGGCATCGGTCGTGTTTCCTCCGGCTTCTTTCCCATACTCGACCTTTTCATTTCCGGACAACACTGCAAAGAAATTATTCCTGAAGTCCAACATCATCTCGAATAATTCGTCCAAACGTTTTTTATCCTGTCTGTCTGAAGTAACAAAGACGGGCGGAATGCCGTATTTCTCAATGTAATTCATCCACGAACCTAAGCCCAGTTTTTTGGCAAGCATGATAATTGCCAGTTCATTCAACATGCCCAAAGCCCACGCATTCCCGAACTGAACGTAATACGGTTCAAGTGCCCCGTCCTTATATGACCATCCGGTTTTGTCTGACTCTTCCTTGACGATTATCATCTGTTGCGGGATATAGTTGGACATGGGAACTTCTTCCACATGGCTGATTTCCAAGTTTTCATCAAGGTGGGAAATGTCGGCAAGTGAGACTCCCTGCATCTGGTGTAAAAAACATATCCGGATTAATTGGTGATACCACGGACGATCCAGCAATTTCTTCGCTTCCTCGTCCTCATTATCATTGTCATCTACAAGGTTGAACTCCGCCTGTTGTACAGGTAATACACGATTGTCAATCGTCGTTTGTAAATGCTCGTCATTGTACAACGATTGGTAGAACCGATATAATAAGCCACGTCGGGGATCATCCGGATCGGTTGCCGAAGTTACCGCCATGATCCAGTCATCAATGGTCTTTTCCCGGTAGACGATAGCCTGTCGTTTATAAGCAGCACCTGACGAAGATTGTGTCCCACTGCTATCCATCCGAAAATAATACTCATTAAGTACATTTTTCAGACTCATTCGACGAATGGCTTTCTGCTGAAACCAGCTGAATATTTCTCTTAACTTCTTATACATAACATACCTTTTAAAAGCGGTTTAAAAACTATTTAAAGAAACCATCCATTGTTCCGCGTATGACCAAACAGAATGGGAGATTCTACATTACCTTCCTCGTCCGTTATCAAAGGAATTTCAGGAGGCAGCGACATGATCCCGTCGCGTAACTTGGCAAGCATAAGGTCAGCCCAGTCGCTCATATCTGATAACGGGTTATTTCCCGTTTTGCGGGCTGCATTCCGGCTTACTGCACGAAAGGCGGTAATACAGGATATTATCCGGATTAATAACCCTGTCCGTATCGGAGGAACACCGAATATCTTTTTCACGTCATAACGACCGCTTATGTAAGCAGATACTTCACTGATGACAAGGTCTTCAATTCCATCCAAGACTTCTTCATCTTTTTCGATACTTTCAACCAGCAACCGATTTTGTATGACGGTTGTCAGGTCATCCATGTTGATATACTTCATAGTTACCAAGTGTATTTACGTTTATATCGTCCCGCTTTCCACGGTCGTGTCGCGGGTTCGTCTTCCGATTGTGGAGTGTCAGTGTATATCTCCAGCTTTTTCACAGCCTGTTCGTCAGCGTCAGGGCTATCGTCATGTTCTGTCATGCCGGGTTCGACAGCATATAATTGCTTTAAACCGACAGCAATGTCCGGGTTTGCTTTCAGTTCCTCGTTGACATGCATCCGGGAATTTTGATAATATGGATGCATGCTTATCATGCGAAGTACCTTATTTGTTGTTTTGGGAGTCTGTACCGGGACTAAGTTCAGTTCTACACCTGTCTCCGTTTCGGCTTCCCCTATGATACGTTTCACTTCATCGTTCCAAAATTGGGATTCATACTGCCAAAAGCAAATAATGTCCTTTGCCTTGAATTCAGCCTGCTTCATGCACATCCACTGTACGCAGAGTTTCATCTTTGACTGCTTTACGAATCCGTCTATCAGCCAAAAATCGTTCTTGTGCCGTCCCCAAATCTTACAGGCATTAAAGTCACTCGTATCTGTTCCGGCATACGCAATGTCCCAATGTGCTACAATCGCATTCATTATGTGCAGGTCAGGAAGCTTTCCCCACTTCACCATTTCGGGCTTGAATATTTTACCCTTGACAAGTGGAACATGATTGTACTCCGCATGTGCCGCAAGAATACCCATATCCTTTTCCTGTTGCCGATAGAACTGTGCGGAATACATTGACTTCCACGCAGGTTCATACGTTACCGGGTCGTAGGCTTTCACCAAATGCCAGTCCCAATCGGGATGCCGTTGTTTAAGAATAGTTTGTACCATACGGGACGCAAAGCGGTTGTTTGCACCTATCAGACGCCTGCGTTTTCCCGTCATGGTTGCCAGTACGTCCGCTTCTATCCAGTCCGCATAATCATCCTGCATCCGGTTATTTTTGATTGTCTGTGGTGTCTCCAAGTCGTCAACCACCCACAAGTCAGGACGATGTGCACCCTTACGGAGTCCACGAACCTTTTGCTTCGCACCGAACGCCTTACAAATAAACCCGTTCATCGTCACGAAGTTTCCCTTCTCCCAATATCCGGGATTATACTGTTCGCCAAAGTCATGCTTCAGTAACTCGTTTGCTTCGAACTCCGCGCGTATATCTTCCAACAAGTCACACGCGCGATCAAACGTATCGGAAACGATACACATATAATGTGTCTCACCATTGATCCATAGCCATAAAGGAATAATCACGTCGTTCCATACCGATTTTGCAAGTCCGCGTCCCCATTCCGCATAGCCTTTGTAAATAGGATCGTTCATTACCTTGTTGGCATGCGCGATCTGAAAGTCCGCACAGTCTGCGGTCGCATAATGGGGAAGATAAGTCTCGACAAGGTATTTGACATCACTTTTTGCACGCTGTATGCGGTTCATCCGAACTGTCAGTGATTCGTCCGGATCAATCAAGTTGCCTGTGCACCGCGCACGCTTTAGCTTCTCCTGATACTCTTTGAGGGCTTTGCTATCTTCGACTTTCATTATCCCAACATTTTTGCGGCTTCATAAAGGTGGTTCTCCTGAAAGTCCAGTGTTTTGAAGTAAAGTTCGGCATTGTATGCCTTCATCGCATCGAATATCCTGCCCATTACATCAATGTATATAGCCAGCGTTATCCGGTTCTTTTTATCCACTTCTTTGAGCTGGTTTCCCCATTGCGCCACGCTGTTGTCGAGTCCTGCCGCCTGTTTCCGTAACTCCAGCACCTTATCACTATCACCTTCTGCAATAGCTTCGTCAATCATGCGCAATAGTTCCAGTTTCTGATCCGCAAGAATGTTGATGATTTGTTTCAGGTTGTCCCCTTGCTTCTTTGATGAAATGACGGACGCTTGGCGCTCTTTTTTCCAAAGTGCGTCATTCTCATTGATCCAATTTGATACAGACCTTTCTGACACGTTGATACGTTCGGAAATCTCCTTGCACATCATTCCATCCCTTACATAAAGGTCGTGCGCTTCCTTCTTTAATTTACGGTAGTACTCTTTGCTTGGCATATCGCTTCCTTTCTTTTACGCAAGCAAAGGTCAGATTTCAACACCACCTGTGGAAAATGGCTTTTCATGTTGGAACGTATTCTTTCCAAGTTGGAAAAAATACGTCCTTGTTAACACTGTTTTTTTTCCAAGATGAAAACGCTTTTTCCGTACCCGCCTTTCCTTTCTCAATTTTGCAGCATGAAATTTTAAATATCGCGAAAATGAATCTGACTGCAACAGCGGAAAACGGACGTGCCCGGATTGAACTCAAAGGCACGATATCAAAATGGAGGGAGACGGAAGCGGAATTCACTTCTAAGGTTGAGCAACTGATAAAATCAGGAATCAAAGACGTGCACATCTATATCAATTCTCCCGGTGGTGAGTGCTTCGAAGCTAATGAGATCGTGAACGTGATCAAGAGGTTTCCCGGCAAAATTACAGGTGAAGGTGGTGCACTGGTAGCTAGTGCGGCAACATACGTCGCTATTAACTGTACATCATTTTCTATGCCCGCTAACGGACTTTTTATGATTCACCAAGTCAGCGGGGGCGCATGCGGAAAAGTCGCTGATATTGAGTCTACGTTGGAGGTCATGCGCAAGCTGAATGACCACTACCTGAACGCTTTCCTTTCCAAGTGTACCGACAAGAAAAAAATCAAAGACGCATGGGATAAAGGCGACTACTGGATGAGCGCACAGGAAGCAAAGGAAAACGGCTTTGTGACGGAAGTAACAAGCAAGGCAAAGGTGGATAAGGCTACGGCACAAATGATTACCAATTGCGGCTATACAGGTGAAATTGAGATTACTGACTCTATTAATAACGAAAAATCAAAAAATGACATGGATTTAACAATGTTGACTTCCCGCTTCGGAATGGACGCAAGCTCCACGGAAGCACAATTTATCGCGCAGGTAGACGTGTGGAAACGCAAGGCAGACCGCGTTGATATGCTCGAAAGACAAGAAGAGGAACGCAAGGAACAGGAGATCGAAAACGTCCTGAACAAAGCTATCAAGGAAAAAAGAATCACTGCTGACGTGCGCGAAGATTGGAAAGCGAACCTGACCAGCAACTTCGATACCGCGAAGAAGCTGCTTGATGCCATCAAGCCTGTGGAAATGCCGGAAGTTCACGCTCCTAATCTGACAGATACCACAAACAAAAAGTTCGAAGACCTTCAAAACGATCCGGAGGCTTTGAAAAATATCATGGAGAAAAATCCGTCGGAATACGAACGTCTTTTAAATGACTACGTAAAGCGCAACGGAAAATAAAATACTAACCATTTAAAAAAAAGAATATGGCACTACCAGTAGACGGTTTTTATTTGAACAAGTACGTCGATCCTCAACTGTTGATCGAACGTCGCAATTACAGAGCGGACTTCATGCAAGTTTTAGGCTCTGTCCCTGCCGGAGCTTTAGCAGCAGATGGCATACGCAGAAATAAACTGATTAACAATGTCGGTTTCCGCGTGAATAATACAGAGGAATTCACTCCCAAAGCTATGACAGGACAAAATATCATAGTTCCCTGGGAGATTTATGACACAGAACCGACATCATGTACAGATGACGAAATCCGTTACCTTGCATTTGACAAACGGGCGTCTATTCGTGTGAAACATAACGAAGCCTTCCAAGTCGGTATCCGTAACCATGTCCTGTACAAGTTAGCTCCAAACGATAACGAAAAAAAAGAAATGCCAGTCATTAAAACAACAGGTGCTAATGACGGTACAGGACGACTCCGTTTGTGCTATAAAGATTTGGTTAACTTCGCAACGCAAGTTAAGACTTGGAATCTTCCAGTCAGTGACGCGCTTTATATGGTGCTTTGTCCTTTACACATGGGAGACTTGCTCTTGGATGAGAATGCATCCAAGTATTTCTATGACCGTACATTCTACGTTGATCCAATTACCGGAAAGCCGAAAGGATTCATGGGGCTAAAATTCTTTGAGAACAATGATACTCCATATTATAATGCGACTACATTGAAAAAGATTGATGAGGGAAAAGCTCCTGCCGACACGGATTTTCAGGCAAGTACCTTCTTCTATGCTCCTAATACGTATTATCACCTTGAAAGCGTAAAATCGCTGTATAAGCCGGAAACGACTGACACACGCAGTAAAAGTCCTACATCCGAATATCGTACTCAAACTTACGGCATTGTAGACCGTATCGAGGAATTCGGTGTTGGTGCAATTTTATCGGCTAAATCTGAATAACTACAATTATCATGGGAAATTTTACAGGAGTATCAATTAACAAAGTGAATGGCGGACTGGTACGGGATACCGATACCAGCGACCGCGTCATTTTGCTCGTGGTCGGTGGTTCGGAAATCGGAAAGCTTGAGTATTACAAGCCGGAAGTCCTGAACGATATCACCGATTTGGAAGCGTTGGGATGGGACGATACTATCGACCTTGAGAACAAGGAACTGGTGCATTATCATACCAGCGAAGTCTTCCGCCTGTCTCCGGAACGTTCACTGTATCTTATGCTAGTTCCGAAGTCTGAAAAGGTGTCAAGCCTGCTGCCGAAAGAAGACTTTGTCAATGCGGTACGTACCATCAACGGAGTAAATACCATTGGCATCTGCTCACTGACTGCAGACGAAACAATCACCGTAGCCGTACAAGAGACACAGAAGATGGTCAATAAATTCAGGGAAGACCACCTGTATATCGATGCGGTGATATTGGAAGGTGTCGGCAAGTATATCAATGCCATTGCCGATGCTGTCGACCTTCGGAAACTGGATTCTGAAAATGTCTCTGTCGTGATTGCACAAGACCCGGCACAGGCTGCAAAAGATGAAGCGTACCGGACACACGCTGCCGTTGGCAGCGCACTTGGAATGCTGTCCGTCCGCTATGTACATGAAAATATGGGTAGCGTTGATATTGAAAACCACCCACGGACAGCAAAGGGAACAAAGGACTATCCATTGACTAACAAACTGAACGGGATTTGGCTGGACGCGGCTTTGAGCAATGGCAAACCCTTCTCGCAGTTGAGTGTATCCGACCAGAAAAATCTGACAGGCAAAGGGTATAACTTTGTCGGTAGCTTTCAAGGGTATGCCGGGTTCTTCTTCAGCAATTCATGTACTTGTACGGAAGCCGACAGCGACTATGCTTACATAGAATATAACGCTGTTTGGAACAAGGCTGCACGCATCATCCGCACGACCCTTTTACCTCGTGTAAGAAGCAAGGTGAAGGCTGATCCGTCCACCGGATATATCAGTAACACCACGATCAGCAGTTGGGACGCTCTTGTCAAATCCGCACTGGAAAGCATGGTCAATTCGGAGAATATTGCGGACTTTGATATTTATATTGATCCCAAACAGATGGCTGTCAGTGACAAGGCTTTTAACATCAAAGTAAGGCTGGTTGCAGACGGTATTGTACATGAGTTTGAGATTGATTTGGGTTTCACAAATAAAATCTGAAAATATGGGATTGTTAGGAACATTAATCAACAAATTCGGAAAAATAGCCGGATGGAACAGCGTCAAGGTTGTCATGCTCGGTCGTCAGGTAGAAGGTATTACAGCCCTTTCCTACAAGGACAGCAAAGAGAAAGAGAACATTTACGGTGCTGGTGAATTTCCCGTCGGTCGCGGTGAGGGGAATTATAAGGCTGAAGCATCGATCACCCTTCTGAAAGAAGAGGTGAACGCCTTGCAGCTAGCACTAGGTTTCGGAAAGCGTCTCACGGATATAGAACCATTTGATATTCCGGTCATGTATGAGTATAAAGGACTTATTGTAAAAGACGTAATCCGGAACGTCGAATTTGTGGACAATGGCGTAGACGTAAAGCAGGGTGATAAAAGCATTGCTACACAATTCACCCTTCTTCCCAGCCACATCGACTGGAACGTAGCAATGTAGTTTAATAACCGTTTAAAAGACTTTTAAAAATGGAAGATAAGAAAATCAAGGCTGGAAAGCCTTACGAGGAACTGACAGCGGAAGAAAAGGCTCTAATCGTTGACTTCAAGGAAGAAGAGCACGCAGAACTGAAAACGAAATACGGGAAACGACTGAAACATGTCACCGTACAGGTGGATGAAGACGAACGTTATGACTACCTGATTGTCCGTCCGAGCAAAAACATCTTGTTGGCAATGGCGAAGAAAAAGGACGACCTTGAAGAAGCGAATGACATCCTGATCCGGAACTGCGTGGCAGCTGGTAATATGAAAGCGTTGGACGATTCTGCCGTCTATACTTCAGTTCTGACCGCCATTGGGCAGTTAATCGCTGGTCAGGCGGCTTTTATCAGCAAAGCATAGAGGAATATTCAAAATCGTTCAGTCTTGTCGAGGGAATAGACGCCATTCTGAAAAAAGTATATGGCGTTGACGTTCCGGGCAAACTGGACGAAGATGAATGGCTCAGGCTCTATGCCGAATACCGCATGTTGCGGAAAACTGAGTTGGAAGAATTTGAAATAGTGGTGCATAATGCAGTCGCTAAAGTAGTAAACCGATTATTCTCAAAAGACAATGCAAGTGACTCAATGGATATTGGAACTGGTTGACAGGATCACCTCTCCGTTACATGCCGCGACCGATGCTGCCGAGGAAGCTACACGGGTAATCGACGACACGGAAGAAGTGGTCGACCGCCTTGGAGAAACATCGGGGAAAGCAGCCGGAAAACTGGAAGGGCTGGGAAAAGGAATGTTCTTTCTCAACCAACTGAAGGAAGGTGTCGACAATATCCGTGATTCCTTTAACGATGCTATCGAGCCGGGTATCCGGTTTGAAACTGCCGTTGCTGAAATGTCCGGTATCACCAATATGGAAGGAAAGGAACTGGACGTTCTCGCTGGCAAAGCCCGTAACACGGCAAAAGCCTTCGGTGTTGATGCAGCAAATGCTATGGGCGTTTACAAGGACTTGCTTTCAAAGATTACTCCGGAACTGAAAAAAGCACCGGACGCGCTCGAAATCATGTCGAATAATGTAATGACACTTAGTAAGACGATGCAGAATGATGTGCCCGGAGCGTCTGCCGCCATGTCCACCGCCATGAACCAGTATAAGGTTTCGCTCGACGATCCGATGAAGGCTGCACAAACCATGACGGACTATATGAACATCATGGCGGCAGGAACCGTCGAAGGTTCTGCCGAAATCAAGGAAGTCGCGGAAGCCCTGAAACAAACGGGAAGTGTTGCAAAAACATTCGGTGTTGAATTTGCTGAAACGAACTCTGCAATCCAGTTGCTTGATAAATCAGGGAAAAAAGGTTCTGAAGGCGGTATTGCCTTGCGTAATACGATAGTCAAATTACAGGCTCCGACTACGGACGCGGTTAAACAGTTAAAAGCTGCCGGGGTCAGTATTGAAACGATGCAAAACCAGTCCCTTTCACTGACTGACCGCCTGCGTGCCCTGACTCCGGTCATGCACAACGCGACAATCATGTCCGCCTTGTTCGGGGGTGAAAACCTAGCTTCAGCGATGGCTTTAATTGATGGCGTAGACCAAATCGATACATGGACGGAAGCGATACAGGGTTCTACTTCAGCAGTCGATATGGCAGGCAAACAAATGGATACCTATGCCGAAAAGCAGAAACGCATGCAAGCGTTTATTGATGACCTGAAAATCAGCTTCTTTGAATTTGTAGAACCTATTGCGCCAGTTCTTGAAGTGTTGGGAGTCCTTGTCGGGGCATTGGTGACGCTCGGAACTGTCGCATGGTCTATCGGACAGATCATGACTCTAGTCTCTATCAAATCATCAATTGCATGGCTGGCGGGGATGGCTAAAATGGTCGTATCAACAGTTACTTCTTCGGCTCTTATATCCACCGCTATTTACAGTATTCCGATTATTGGATGGATAGCACTTGCAATCACTGCCATTACAGCACTGGTCGCTTTTCTCTGGAATAAGTTTGCGGGAGTACGCGCCTTCTTCTATGCCTTGTGGAACTTTATAAAAGTAATCTTCACGGAATACTATAAGTTCATTTTTAACGTGATGAAAGCCATTGTTGATGTCATCAACCCGGCAAACTGGTTTGATGATGATTTCCATTTCAGCGATGTTTGGGACAGGCTATCACAGCAAGCACTTGAAGGGGGTAAAAAGGTCGGCAGCGCATTTTCAGACGGCTGGAAAGAAGGCATGGCAGACTGGGAAAAGTCACACCCTAAAGACGGAGAAAAAAAGGGGGACGCCAGTTTTAACCTGAATTCCCCTTTGTCTCCAGTCAACGGGCAAACCGTACTGGCAACTGGAGGGACAAAGGCAACCGATGAGAAGACCGGACTTGGCGGGAAAGGCGGAAGCAGCGTGAAAAACATCACCATGAACGTGACATTCAATAATAATTTCCGTGTTGCGGGTGGTGCGGATATACGTGAAATTACAGATAAAGTAAAACGGGAAATTTTGGCAGTGATGACCGATACAGTACCAGCAATAGGATAAAGTTATGACAGGAAATACAGCGTTAAATATTGGTGCATTGTTCACGGAAGTTTTCGGAATCTCATCCCCGATTTATCTTCCGTGGGGACGCACCCTGCAGGATTACAATCCGGGACAATATACCGGAGTGACAACCATTCCGGATGCCGATGCCGAAGCGTATAGCTGGATGGGGACTCCGGTGATCGGAACGTTTACCCTTGACGGAAACAAGCAATACAGCACCTATAATCCGGACGGGTCACGCGGTACGATGAACATGGCTAGTTTTCCGATGCCCTATGCAACTATCGTTGATTTTTCGCGCTCCATGAACTGCTCGAAGACTAAAGTTTTGGGCGTTCACGGGACTGTGAAAGAAATCTACGGGCTTGATGACTGGAAAATCAACATCCGGGGATTTTGCATAGCCGATAAAAGCCGGGACGGTTACAAGACAGTAGCCGAACAGGTGAACGCTCTTAATAAGTTCCGCAAAGTGACGGAAGCGATCGGAGTGACGGGAAGTATCTTCAATAACAAGGATATTTATTCCATTGTCATTGATAACCTTTCGTTCAACCCGATTCAGGGAAACAGCAGCGTAGTCCCCTTCACGATAGAGGCGACAAGTGACAACCCTTACGAATTGACATTATGAGCTATATGATGTGCAGCCGGATCATATTTCCGGCAAACGAAAAACGCGAGGAACTGGTCATTCATGCGATATCGTCGGTTCACATCGAAAGTTCATGGAAGATGTTGACGGATTCGGCTGAAATAATACTTCCCAGGCGTATCAAATACTTTGCGGGAAAAGACCTGAAGGAAATGCTGTCTGCCGGGGATCAGGTGAAAATTGAACTCGGATATGACGGTGACCTGTACACTGAATTTGAAGGCTATATTTCATTAATCGGCTGGGGTGTCCCGGTGACGATCCGGTGCGAGGATGAAATGTACAAGCTTAAAAGAAAGACAGTGTCCTATTCCGCAAAGAATGTCACGCTGAAGAAGCTGCTGGCAGATGTTGCCAAAGACTATGAGGTGAAAACTAACTATGATGCGGAACTTGGCGCAGTACGGTATTCATCAAAAACGGTTGCGGAGATTTTTGACGACATACGGAAAAAGACTAACCTTCACTGCTATTTCATCGGTAAAGTCCTGTATTGCGGAAATGTATATTCATCAAAGGTTGACACCAAAAAGGTGAAGATTGTACTGGAAAAAAACGCAGTCAGTCAGGACTTGAACGAAACGAACGGTGAATTTCAGGTTAAAGTGGTCAGCATTGGTGCAGGCGGTAAGAAACTGGAAGCAAAAGCCGGGGTAGAAGGAAGCGAGGTTTATAACCTTACCTACAATGAGAAAGGAAAGTCCATCAAGGTAGAGGACTTGAAGACGTTTGCAAAGGATTTTTACGAAAGCCTTAAAAAACAGAAGTATCGCGGGGGTGTCGAACTGTTCGGAGTACCTGTCGTTCATCACGGAATGACAATCGACCTGAAAAGTGAGGTGACACCGGAAATGAATGGATGCTATTATGTTGAGAAGGTGACAAAGGATTTCAGAGACGATGCCACTTACAGACAAAAAATAGACCTAGGAGGACGGGCGGAATGACAACGGATGAACAATTACGCGATGCGTTTGAAAGGCGGATAAACGGTGCAAAACAAGCGCAGCTGCGCTGGGTAACAGTCGATACGGTTGATAAGGACAACAGGGCAATGGACGTGACGGGAGTCGTTGACCAACTTGAATACTATAACGTCCAGTTGGGAATGGGTGCACTATGTATCTACCCGAAACCGGGTACTACTTGTTTGGTCGGGATCGTCGAAGGGCAGGAAACCGATACCTTCCTGATTTCCGCTGAAGAAGTAGACGAAATAGTACTGAATTACGGGAAGTTGGGCGGCATGGTAAAAGTAGGGGAACTGACGGAACGGCTGAACCTGATAGAAAAGGACATCAATTCGCTGAAACAAAAACTGTCTGGCTGGACACCTACTCCCAACGATGGCGGAGCAGCACTGAAAACAGCCCTGTCTTCCTATTTCTCGGAGTCCTTGCAGGAAACACAAGTTACGGATATTGAAAACGAAAGGGTGAAGCAATGAAAGGACTACTACTGGATAAAGACGGTGATATCAGGATTATCCCGCGTACAGGGACAGACGGGAAACTGACCGGATTTGCGGTCGGTGACACCTTGATTCAAAATGCGGCAATAGTGCTGGAACTGAATCAGGGAGAACTAAAAGAAGACCCGGTTCTAGGGGCAAACCTGATTCGGTATATACGTTCAAAGGCTAATAAAACAGTCATTGAAAAACAAATGAAAGTCCACCTAAAACGGGCAGGCATTGACTATTCGGAACTGGTGGACAAAATAAATATTGAAATTACTAACGATTAAATTTACGAAAATGAAAGCAAGTAACGATTTGATTAAAAAGTTCGGAGTGGATAAAATCATTCACGGACTGATTGGGATGCTCATTTTAGCCGTGTGCGTGGTAGCATCAGTTTTCCTGTTTGGGGTGAGCTTCCTTAGCGTATTGGGCGGCATGGTCTTGGGAACTGTCTCCGCATGGCTGGCTGGTAAATGGAAAGAATCGAAAGACGATGATCCGGACACGGCAGACATTCGGGCAACGGTACGCGGAGCATTGTTGGCAGATGCGGTCATATTACTGGTGTGGATAGTCTTCCGCCTGATTTTATAAGTATGTATCATGAAAAGACTACACGTACAGTTATGGATCGCAGTTTTTCTGTCCGTATCCGGAATGATCCTGCTGTTTTGCGGATTTTGGGTAGTACCTACGGGACAGATTGACAACTCGGTTTTAGTCGCCTATGGCGAAGTTTCGACTTTTGCAGGCGCACTCTTCGGAGTTGATTACAGGTATAAATGCAAGTATAAGAAATACATTCAAGGAGAAGACGAAACAGAAAATAAGGAGGAAAAGAAAGATGAATAAACCTACATACATTATCATTCATTGTTCTGCAACACGCGAGGACAAAGATTTCACAGAGAAGCAAATTAATGATTCACACGTAGCCCGTGGCTTTGGAAAATGGGGATACCACTATTATATCCGGAAAGACGGTCGCGTGATTCCCATGCGTGCGGAAAACGAAATCGGGGCACATGATAACTTTATAGTTCCCGGTGAGAAAACCAGTTATAACCGATGTTCAATCGGTATCTGCTATGAGGGCGGACTGGATAAGAACGGCAAGGCAAAGGATACCCGGACGGACGCACAGAAGAAAGCGATGCGCGAGCTCGTTCAGGACATCTGCCACCGCCACGACATTATTGATATCCTCGGGCATCGAGATACCAGTCCGGACAAGAACGGGAACGGCATCGTCGAAAAATGCGAGTGGATGAAAGAATGTCCCTGCTTCGACGTAAAGAGTGAATTTACCTCATTTTTACCACCTGTAATCGTTCGACCGTAATGAAAAAGATACTCGTTTTTTTACTCACAATCGTGGTGCTGTCCGTCTGTTCCTGCCGATCGTCCAAAACGGACACGACCGTCCATCAGGATAACACGGAGCAGAAGCAGACGGAACAGGAAGAAGTTTCTACGGACAAAGCGCAGGTCGACGTAAACAAGAACGTTGAACGAATTATCGAGATGATGCAGCAAATGGAATTCAACTGGCAAAAGACGAACTATTCGCCACCGGATTCGACCGGGAAACAATACCCGACCTCTACGGAGACAGCGACGGGAACGTCTACCAAACAGGAGAAAGAAACCTATAATGAACAGATTCAGGTACAAATACAGGAAATTCAGGAAACCCTGCTGACACTGAAGGAACAACTGGAAAAACAGGAGAAGAATGATACAAAGGTCGTTGAAAAGGTCGCGTACATTCCTCCGTGGGCAAAAGCCGTAATAGCAGCCTTTTTTATTGCATTTGTATTTTTTATTTATAAAAATGTAAGATGAAAACTGTAGTACAAGCCGGACAAACCCTGCTGGACATAGCCGTGCAGGAATATGGTACAATCGAAGCGGCTTTCATGCTTGCCAGGACGAACGATATGGGCATAACGGACACCCTACAAGCCGGACAGGAAATCGAAACCCCGGAAAAGGTCTATAACAGTGAACTGGCTGATTACTGCCAGCGGAACTCCGTTTGTCCGGCTACTTCTGAAACCGCCTCAAATGCGGTACGATTGAGAATTTTCACCGAACAGTTTACCGAACAATTTAAGTAATGGCTAGAACAATCGCAGAAATAAAGAAAGAAATGACGGATGCCTATATGTCAAACAGCATTATCCGTGACCTGTATGGCATCACGGGTGATGCCGACTTTGATTCGGTGTTTTCCCCCGTATCAATAGAAAGTACCCTGTTTTACATTTTTGCGGCAACAGCGCACGTCATAGAGCAAATGTTTGACCAGTTCAAATCGGACGTGGAGGAACGGATTGACGCCAATATCATACCGACCGTGCGATGGTATCATAGCAGTGCGCTGGCTTTCCAGTATGGTGATCCGCTGGTCTATGATCCGGAGAAATACCAGTTCCGGTATTCCGTTATCGACAAAACCAAACAGCTTGTCAAGTATGTGGCAGTCAAAGATCGCGGAGGAAGTATTCAGATACTCGTGTCCGGAGATGAGGGGGGACTTCCTTGTCCTTTGACCGGGGACGTTCTGACGGCATTTAAAAGCTATATGAATTCGATCAAGATTGCCGGGGTAATCTTGTCAATACAGTCAATTCCGGCAGATGACATCCGTATCAACGCGACCATAGAAGTCGATCCTATGGTTATCAACGCTTCCGGTATCCGCCTGACGGATGGTAGTAAACCAGTACTTGCCGCCATCAACGATTATCTGAAAGGTATCGAGTATGGCGGTAAATTCAATAAGACAAAACTTGTTGACGCGATACAGAGGGTTGAAGGCGTACTGGATATCGAACTTGGAGAATGTGCCGCAAAAGCGGCATCCGCTACGGAATATAACGTAATTAAAAATAATAACTATACGGCTGTAGCCGGGTGCTTCATCCTGAACAGCCTTGAAACCTCCCTGACTTATGTGGTATGATTTTGACATTATCAAATACGCGCAGTATGTGCTTCGTCCGTCATTGAGGAAAAGGAAGATATTTGCAATCATATCCATCTTCCTTCTCCCTTTAATCTTCATTTACACCCTGTTTAAAAGCTACCGTAAACAGGCTATCAACAAGCTGAATATAAACGGTCAGGTGATATATATCGAGAAAGTGCTGAACGACAGGTTTTTCTTGAAAAACAGGGAAATATACATCACTGATATTGCGGGAAAAGAATCGTACCTGTATCACCGCAGGGAAGAGCAAATCCCGTCCTACCTGTATAAACGGGGTGAAGGAGTGGGAAAGAAACACATCCAGCAGCGCGGTGAAGGGAACTATTCGGGAAATTACATGGTGAACATACCGTCGTTCCTGTCAACGTATGAGAATGAGATTAAAAACTTGATTGACTATTATAAACCAGCCGGACGAACCTACGTCCTTAAAATATACGAATATGAATAAACTGTTATTTAAAGAAGGCGGACAGCCATTTTATTTGGATGATTTGGAATTTATGCAAGAATCCACAGCAGACGTATTGAAAGCCATTTGTTCCGGGATGAAACTGGGAGAGAAACATATTCTGTTAAGCGATCCGGTCAGCACGGAAATCCTTGGTTCCAATACAGTGTATACTATTGTCGGAAATGGATATATCGTGATAGATGATGAAGTTTATCCGATAAAACCGGATATTCTTACTGTGCCTACATCACAACCAGTATACTGGGTGGTTGTTCAGGAAAAATTTCAAAATGAAATATTTGCGGACAATTCTGAAGCGCAAGTATATGAGCGCAGGTATGTAAAACTGTCAACAACATATACAAAGTCAGATATGTATGTAGGCAGAAATGATGTAGTAACATTCAGGAATAAAATATTGGCTATTGTCACAGATTATTTGGACAAGACCATAATAGAAAAGGACATGAAAGCCCAGTTATCCCTAAGTGAAGTCGTTTCCGGAAAAGCAGAAATCATATACCGGGCAAAACAGACGGGCAATGAAACTGTCTATTTTAATATCTTGGCTGCTGCCAATACAGGAACTTCCATGATAGCTCCTGAAGTGAACGGCAAACGGAGATTATGTACATTTGATTCGTCTGTAAAGAATATTTCCGGAGTGTTCAGTCTATCGATGTCGTATGCAGATTCATGGGATAATCCACAATCAATGATTGTTCAACTCACATTCGATAACGGCAACTGCTATATAGCTTCAGCAGATGGCAGCCCACTTGTCCAAATGCCTGCAAGTACTATTTTAATCGAGGATACATTAAAGATTTAACTGATAATGGCAACAATATACGAATTAAAAAGACGGGCACAGGAACTTTCGGCAAAGAAAGATTCCTTATCCATATCACCTGAAGAAGTGGGCGGCTTGATTGATGAAACGCTGGATGTCATCAACGAAGCGGAGAAAAACCAGATCGGGTTGGGGATTCGTAACACATACACCACCGTCGCGGAGATGAACGCGGACAGTACTTCCCCGGTCGGTTCTGACGAAAAGCCGTTGAAATTCGGTCAGATCGTGACGGTGTATGACGAGAATACCCCCGATGCAGTCGACAATGGTAACATCTACGCCTTTCAAAATCCGGGGTGGAAACTTGTCTCAACGACAGGCAACCTTTCCGTATATGCAAAAAAAGAAGATGTAGAAACGGCAAAGAATACGGCTGATGCTGCACAAAAGAAAGCCAACGAAGCTGCGGAATCCGCTAAAAAAGCGAATGAAAATATCGGAAAGCTGTCCGATAATATCGGCACGGAATCGGAAAGCGAAGACGGGACAGTATGGGGTAAACTTAAAAGCCTTTCTGACGATGCCGACAGCACATCACAGGACGTGTCTTCATTAATGGTAGATTTCGTACATCACTCAACAGAACGCTTCGACGAAATAGTAACAGACTCTTCCATTGTGTTGGAGCAGTCCAATGCGCCTACTGAAGACGGTAAAATTGTATTTGTCGCCAGTCTGGGTAAATTTGCCTGCTTCGTTGACAACAAGTATTATCCAAGCTGGAAAGGTGTTGATGCCTATATGAATACCGACCGCACACACCCGCACGAGAATAAAATATACCTGTTCGGGAACAAGACCTACATCTACTTTGCCGGGGCTTTGCTTTCTGCCGACTCCGACGCGATGCAGTTAGCCGCGTCTGCGGACTTGGCTGCAAAAGCGGCAAAGAAATCGGCTGAAGACGCACAGACTACCGCGTCTTCCGCATTGTTACTGGCTAACAAAGCCCTGTCCGTTATTAACGTCAACGGAGTTTGTGGCGGCTCTGTTTATTCATTGCCTACAGCTATTGCCGCGATTACGGAAAGGGTAAATATGGACAACATCATCTACCGCAAACCGGGTATCGTATTGACTTATAAAATTGCTGAAGGTGAATGGGAATCCAAACAGTTTGCCGGATCATCCCTTGAAGGCTTTGCCACAGAAGCGAACTGGACGGACTTCGGTGGTGCTGGTGGCGACATGACGGGCAAAGGCGCAGTGCTACTGGTCGATGAAATTGCACCATTATCAAACGGATACTATATTCTTCAAACGGCTATCAATGCCCTGACAGCTTACGAGACAGCAAATGAAACGGAATGCATCAAACCCGGTGTGGTTATCATCTACCGCACCGGAAAGGAAACATTCGAGTCCAAACAGTTGTGCGCGTCCCGTGCCGATTATAATGACTTGGCGGCATGGAACGACTTCGGTTCTGCCGCTGGGGGAACAGTCGAAACCGATTCCGAAATCATCAAGGACAGTGTGAACCCGGTAGCAGGTGGTGCGGTCTATGATGCCATGCCCGTCGACGTGGATGGCGAACAGGCGGAAGACGGAACGGTGCGTGTGTACATGAAGAACGCGGAAGGGTTTCCGCTGGGCGACGGTTTCACCTTTGCAGTCGGAACTGGTGGCGGTGGGGACGTTGCCGGGACAATCGTGTATATCTATCCGCAAAAGACCTCCCTGTATGCCGCACTCGGAACTGACGACCTGACAATCAGGCTTGCAATCCTGTCACGTACCGGATCGGGTGAAATGGTTTCATACAACAATATCGAAACCCTGCAACTGAAAGACAAGTCAACGGGGGAAACGCTTGAAACGTTCAACGTGAACCGGGAAAGTTCCCCGTCAGATACGGACTACACTTTTGTGATTCCCGTTAAAAGCTATTTCAGCGAAGCGATGAACCGAAAGTTTGTAGTCGTCGCCACCGATGACGGGGGAAACACCGCACAGAAGACAATCAGCGTCACGGCTGTAAACCTGAAACTTTCGCGTGTGTGGGCTTTGTATAAAACATTGCAGCAAGGTTCCGGACTTGTCACCATGACGGACGTGTTCAAACTGTCCTCCGCTAATAAATCCACCGTTACGGCACATATTAAAGTGGGTGAAGAATGGAAACTGATATCACAGTCCAGCGTGGCTTCTACGCGCTCACAGGACTTGCAAATCAACGTTTCGTCTTTGGGATTGACACATGGTGCATATACTGTCAAAATCGTTGCACAGGACGTAGAATCGGGCGTGTGGTCGAACTACCAGTTTTTTGACTTGATGATTGTTAACCCTTCCAGCCTTATGCCCGTTGTCTCGTTGGCACATTCGGAAGAGACGGAAACGGCATGGTCAGTCAGGAAGTATGCAAACCTCAATATCGAGGTGGCGTGCTATGATCCCAGCCATGTCGCCACCGATGCGCACGTAGAAATACACAAGATTGCGAAAGTTACCAATACCTCCACCGGGGACAACAGCGAAACCGATACTGTGCTGACTACCGTATCAGTAGGACGCAACAGTACATTCAATCTGTCTACCCGTGTCGACGGCTTTACTATTGCGGACAATATCAGGAACGTGCTGGGAATTTACGGCAAATGCGGTGCTGGGGAAAGCAATACGATTGAGTACTCCATTAATAGTTCCGTCATTGATATTAACGGTGATTCCAGTTATATGATTGCTTTCAATCCGGCAGACAAGGACAATTCGGATCAGGACAAGTCATGGCTGTACGGACTTTATGAAATGAAGCAGACCGGATTCAACTATTCCACGAATGCCTTTGTCATCGACAAGACCGAAGGAAAGGCGTTCAAGGTTTCGGATGACGCCACCGCATTATGTACCTATCGTCCCTATAACCGTACCAATATCGAACAGACCGGGTCGACCACAATCATCAAGATAAAGACGCAAAACGCTGCCGATCCTGATGCGAACGTCGTGTCATGCTGGGACGAAGCAAACCAAATCGGGTGGCGTATCACTTCAAAATGCGTGTACTTCAAAGCACTCGGAACTGAACTGATTGAACGGTATTTCAAGCCGGGCGACATCTACGAGTTTGCCTTTGTCATTGAAAAGGCAAATGCGGAAGAGGACGGCAAAGGCTATATCAAGCTATATTGTGACGGTGACCTGATTGGCGCATCCAAATATACGGCAGGACAAAGCGCGATCAAACAGTCCGAACAAATCAGCTTCTCCGGAACAGCCGGGGAACTGTACATGTACCGCTTGCTCTCTTGGGAAAAGGAAATGGCGGACGAACAGATCAATGACGAGTTTGTAATCGGCAAGTCCGATACGGACGAAATGATCGCTTTGAACAAAAAGAACGATATCCTAACCGACAATAAAATCGACCTGAACAAAGCACTTGAAATGTGTGACTGTCTGGTGGAAATGCCGCACGGGGATTATAAACTTGAAACGCTTGACAACGTAACGGATACGTCCACCAAGATATATACAGACCTGTACCTGTTCTGCAAGGACAAAGGTATGAGCCTTATTATCGAGAACGTGGAAACGACCAATCAGGGAACGACATCCGCCTTCTATCCGACCTATAAAAACCGGAAATACAAGCTGAAAAAGGCAACTATTCGCGCAATGTATCCGGAACGGGCTCCGCAGGCTTTGCTCGACGCGATTGCAAACAAGAAAATCATTTTGCGTGGTGAGACTATTCCATTCGACAAGGTTTGTCTGAAGGTCAACTATGCATCACCCGACAAGGTAAACACCCCGATTTCCCGTATCAATAACGATATGCAGAAGGCTTTGGGCGAGGAATATATGACCCCAGCGCAGAACGCGTACTATGCGGACGAAAACAACACGCTGGACTTGCGTACAAGTATTGACGGTAACAGTGTGCTTGTCTTCAAGTCGGATACCGGAAATATCAATGACGCGTACTTTTGGTGTCGCGGTGACTGGAACATTGACAAGGGAAATCCACCGACTTTCGGCTTCAAGGATGTTCCCGGCTACAATGCCGACTGTTTGAGTTATGGCGACTTCACCGACCTTCCGGACGTGACGGAATCCTATTTCATGTCCCATGCTGACGACTACGATCAGGATACGATCTACATGCTTTCCAAATCGACGGACGCTTCGTACAAGTTCATGGAATACGTCGACGGGGCATGGAAGAACACTACCGGAACAATCTCTTTCAACGGCAAGAAAACGGTCGTTACCGGACGTGTCCTGAATCCGGTTGAATGTGTTGAAATGCTTGATTATGAAGGTATGTGCATCTTCGATGATATCGACAACTTCATGACCATGCAGTCGACGCACAGCAAGTGGGTGAAAGGCTTGTACGGTGCGGAACTGTCAACGGAAAGCCTTGTTCCCAAATGGACGATGTTCTTTGAATTCCGTACACCGGACGATGACGGCATGAACCTTGCCTATGCGCTTGGAAAGAAGATACCGTACCACTGGAAACAGTTCTGCGAATGGGTGTATTCATGTAACCCGAAGAACCGTATGGCAGGCGGCAAAATCAGTATCAACGGGGCACAGGTTAGCGACACGCTTGAAAACCGATACCGGAAGCTGGTTGAAGAAATGGAGAAGTATTGTAGCGTGGCTTCTTTCCGCGCATACCTAGTCCGTATCCTGTATCATTCAGGCGTCGACCAGTTATCGAAAAACAGCATGTGGGCTTTGTACCTTTGCCCGGATGGTGTCTATCGTTGGTATATGAACCATGATTATGACTCGGACAGTACGAACGGCAAGAATAACTCCGGTATCTTCAAACTTCCGTATAACGTGATGCTTGATAGCGTCATGGAGGGGGAAAACGTGTTTGCCGGACGTATGAGCGTCGTATGGCAAGGCATGTGGCGTTATGATCAGGTCGGACTTGCAGCGACCGCAGAGAAGATCCGTACATCGCGCCTTCCGGGTGGCGAGTCTGCTTTCTCCTACGAAGCCGTACTGCGTGAGTCGGAAGAAAAAGACCACCTGATGATACCCGCAATCGTTGCCTGCCGTGATTCCGTGGCGAAGTACATCACCAATCCGGGCGGTCAGGCGTTCAACGTGATCTCCGGTATGGGTATCCCTTACCGCCATTACTATGTCTCTGCCCGTTATGACTTCCTTGATGCTTATTTCGGTGTCAGCACGATCCTGAAGGCGGATAATATGTGTATGTTCCGCGCCATCGGTGAGAACATCAATATCGAAGTGACCGCAAGTGAGCAATGGAAATTGTGGGCGGGCTTCAATACGCCAGCCGCACAACAGGGGGCATGGGCGGAAGAAGACGGCTCAAAGGTGACGTTCCATTTCGACGGTTCAAACTCATCGAGCGCGATCTATATTATCGGTGCATCGAAGATCAAGTCTTTGGGTGATTTGAGTACTGTCAATATCGACGGTACGCAAGCAAAGGACTTCACTACGCTGATCCGCGTCGAGGAACTGGTATTCGGCAGTAAGCGCGAAGGATATGCTAACAATAGCGTCACAGACCTTCCGCTTGGTGAAAAGCCGTATATGAGACTCCTGAACGTAGAGAACTTCAAAAAGCTGGTATCTCTTGACCTGACCGGAGCAACGCGCCTTTTGCGTCTGCTGGCGTACGGCAGTTCCCTTCAAATCGTCAACTTTGTGGGTGGCTGTCCGGTTCAATATGCGGAATTGCCGACCACCATGACACAGTTCAAGTTGATGAACCTCGATAAGTTGAGCTATAAGGGGCTGAATGCGGACACAGGTATCGTTGTTGAATCCATGCCGAACATCACCACACTGCGCGTGGAAAACTGCCCTCTTATCGACGTTGTAAAGATGATCCGCGATATAATCGATTCGCAGGAAGGTAATGTCGTATTCCGCCATATCCGTATCACGAACCGTGATTTCATCGGGAACGGTTCGGAAGTGCTGGAAATCCTGCAACTCGGTATCGGAGGACTGGACGAAAACGGTAATCAGGTAGAGAAGCCCGTGCTGACAGGAAATTACCTGCTGGATGAAGTGATAGAAAACTCGGATATCGAAATGATCCGAAATGGTTTTGAAGGTCTGACCGTTAAAACTGTCATCGACGCATATATAAAAATCATTGACTGGTTCAATAACGAGTCCTACGGTGGCGAGCCTTATTATGAGGAAGTGACCCTTGACAATGTGGCTGAAATCATAGACTATTATAATGGCGAAACCTATGAAGAATACCTTCAACGGTTTGCGGAGGAAAACATGGATATTAACGACCTAATAAACAAAAAATAATATGAGTACCAAAGAACAGAGCGCAACCCTGCTGCGTCTCAACAAACAGGAACAGGTAAAAGCATTGCAGGCTGTAGGCTTTGCCGACATCACGGAGAACTCGCGTGCCAGCGAGTTCCCGAACCGAATCAGATGGGCGTCCGGATTGCTTGACCTTCGTGTTGCATGTAACCGGATATCAGACAATTCAAAGATGTACTTTACGCGGGAAGAATGGAATGCCCTGACCCCCGCAAATAAACTGAAATATATCCGTCGCGGTCTGCTAGTCCGGGCACACTCACAGTCCTTTGTCATCGCGGCACAAGAGTGTTATGCGGAAGGATTGTCGACTAGCTTCTATTGGGGTGGTCTTGGTAAAACGATCGACGGACTTTCACAAAAGCTACTGGGTAAGATGTACACCTGCTTCACCGGGAAAGAAGATACGCTGTTAATTCTTGATGCTCTGAAAGGAACAGTCTCAAACGGTGTGGAAGGTGCTCCGGCTGCTGAAGCTGCTGTAGCCTATAAAGCCTTCACCCTTGACGGTGACGGCTTGGAAGATACTACGGAATGGTTCTTGCCTTCTTCCGGACACATGATGATTTTGTACCGTTACCGCGACCAGATTAACGAGATGTTGCGCGCATTTTGGAGCAGCGACAGTATGTTGCTGACTGACAAATATTATTGGACGAGTACCAATTATGATACGACTAACGCATGGACGTGTAATGTAAACACCGGACACATGGTTGTACAGAATAAAAATACAAGCCTGTTTCATGTAAGGGCAATAGCAGAAGACTAACTATTAAAACAGTATATTTATGACAGACAAGAATAATGAAAGCGCATTGCTTTTGCGCGTGAACAAGCAGGAACAGGTGGCAGTTCTGCAGGAGATAGGGTTTACCAGTGTAAATGAAAATACGCCTGCCAGCGACATTGCAAAATATATCAGGTGGGCAGGCGGACTGCTTGACCTTTCCTTTGCCACAATTCGTATTGAAGACGGTGTTAACGTGTTCTTTACGGCTGAAGAGTGGAACTCTCTTAGCGCAAATAACCGTTCCAAATATCTTCGTATAGGTGTCCGTATTCGTGCGGATCGTCGGCAGTTCGTCATTGCAAAAAGCGATTGTATTGACGATATTGGTGGCAGAAACTTTAAGTGGGGAGCATACGGGACGGATATTCGTGGCGTTAAGAACTACGGAAGCGGTAATCAGGGGCTTTATGAAACGGCAGACGGAAAACAAAATACCGACGCTATCATAGAAGCTACCGCAGGGATTAAAGATAATGGCGGTGTCGTCGGTGCGCCAGCCGCAGAAGCAGCGAAGAACTACAAGGCTTGTACACTTGAACAGGACGGACTTGAAGACAAAACTGAATGGTATCTTCCCAGCGAAGGAGAACTCATCACCATCGCCAAGTATAAGACTGAAATCAACGAGTTATTGTCATCTGTATCAAGTAATCAAAATATAATTACAACAGACTGGTATTGGAGCAGTACCGAATACGACGCCTCGAACAGTTGGTGCGTGAGCATGAACTACGGCAACGTGAGCACGAGCTACAAGACTAACGCAGGCAGGGTTCGTCCCGTTTCCGCAATAGATTCTTTATCTCTTTAACTCTTTATCTCTTAGATAGTTACGTTTAATTAGCCCCGGTAGGGGCTTTTTAAGTTTTAAAATTTTGAAAAAATGAGTGTTAATAGTTTGACAATCATTAACTTTGCGGAGCAAAAGAAAAAAATTAAAAATATCAAAAATTAACATGGGAAAAGCAGAAGACAGACCAGTTTACCAGTGTATGTATCGGTTAACGATGTTGATACTCGACGCAAGGGACAAGTTCCCCAAAGGGTATCGTTACGAATTCGGTACGGAACTTATGATGTCTGCAATCCGCTGTTGTGAACTGATTCGCTATGCAAATTCAAGCCTTCCACGTCGCGTGGAGTACTTGAATGAATTCCTTGTTAAATTTGATACATTGAAACTCTTATTAAGGGTATGTCGAGACCGGAAACTGATAAACATTCAAACGACAGCCGACATCATTGAAATGGTGACTTCTGTTGAAAAACAAATTCTAGGGTGGCGAAATTTCACCGCTTCCCAAGAAGAAAAAGCAGCTTCCGTAAAGCCGGGGTCATGTTCATCAAGGTGAGCATGAGCGAGCAATCTAATTTATCTATTGGGCATTCCCCCGGTGATGAACCGGGAAAGACTAAGACAGTGAATGCTGAATCCTCGAACAGTTGGTACGTGAACATGAACAACGGCAACGTGAACACGAACAACAAGACTAACGCAGGCAGGGTTCGTCCCGTTTCCGCAACAGATAAACCGATCTATGACATACCCTTATCTTCAATTATTGAGGCATACGATGACTGTTGCAGGCAAAAGCGCAATACTGGCGACTGCATTGAGTTTTCTTTCAATTATGACACAGAGCTAGTCGCTGTATGGGAAAGTATCAGATACGGTCACTATGAGCCGGACTTCTCGCAATGCTTTATGAGAAAGAAACCCGTTTTGCGTGAAGTATTTGCTGCCGCCTATATCGACCGTGTCGTACATCACTGGATCGACCTTCGCCTTGACCCGATTTTGGAAGAACGCTTTCAATCACAGGGAAATGTTTCCAAGAACTGCCGTATAGGTGAAGGATGCCTGTCTGCAGTCATGCGCATGGACGAAATGATTAAAGAAGTCAGTGGAAACTATGCACAGGACGCATACATATTTAAAGGTGATTTAAAAAGCTTTTTTATGTCCATGTCAAAACCCTTGTTATGGGAAATGATTGATATATTTGTTCGTGACAATTACAAGGGAGATGACATCGAATGCCTGTTGTACCTGATTCGGGTTGTCATATTCCACCAGCCACAAAACAAGTGCCACAGGAAATCACCCTTATACCTGTGGGATAAACTGCCTAAAGACAAAAGCCTGTTTTATAGCGATCCGGAACGCGGTGTCGCCATTGGTAATCTTCCATCCCAAAAATTCGCTAATTTCATAGGATCGGTGTTTGACTATTATGTGTCTGAAATATGCGGAATTAAGCATTATGTACGCTTTGTCGATGACTTTGGCTTTGTCATGCGTTTTAAAGAGGACATCCTGAAGTATGTTCCTTTGCTCAACGATTACCTGAAAGAACAGTTACTCCTAGAACTTCACCCTAAAAAGATATATATACAACACTATTCAAAAGGTGTCCTGTTTGTTGGCGCATTTATTCTCCCCGGTAGAATCTATATTTCAAATCGTGTCGTGGGAAATATATATGATGCAGTCAGCAAGTATAACAAGATCGCAAAGGAAGGCTTCTGCGAAGCCCATATTGAGACTTTCGTGGCTACGATGAACAGTTACTATGGATTGATGAGACATTTCAATACGTACAATCTAAGACGCAAAATAGGGAAACTTATTGCTCCGGAATGGTGGCAATATATATATGTCGAAGGACATTGGGAAGTCTTTGTAATAAAGAGCGAATTTAATTTTAAGAAACAACTAAAAAAACAAATAAGAAAAGGCAATGCGAAGAAATATCTTACCCCTGAAATCTGCTAAGCCTATCGAACAACAATCCGACGGAACATGGATAATTCGATATGCAATACAATCAATCGGTAGAACTGATAGTGAAGGAAACGAACTGGTAACGTTTGCCAGTTCTACATTCTTAGAAAAACCAACATTGGAAATGATAAAGAAGAGTATTCATAGATATGCAATGAGCGTTCTTGATGACGAAGATGTTCTTCCGCTTGTTGCTAATCCTGATTTATCCGTTTACATGATCATTGATTAAATTTAAAGCCTGTTTAAACTCAATTAAACAGGCTTTAAATTTGCACCCAAAATCACATTTTGTTTTATGTTAAGATGTGTTTTAATGACACATTTTGTTTTTCGGTCGGGAATTTTTTGATTTGGCGATTGTACTTTTCAACAGGAAGAAGTCGATTGCATAAAATCTCAGACAGGAAAAAGATAGAATCCCGTATTCATTTTTCATTTCTGTTTTTTAGTTTTCATATAGGTTACTACCATATATTATTTTATTTTTGCATCATTCTTCTTATGATTTGATAACTACTATAATTAAAACCATGAAAAAACTGAAGATTTTATTATTTCTATGTGTTGTCGCATGTACGCTTACGGTACAAGCACAAAAACAATTTACCTTGAATTCTCCGGATGGGAAACTCCAAACAACTATTACCGTCGGTGATAAGTTGACTTATGACATCCATTGTGACGGACGTCAGATACTGGCTTCTTCTCCAATTTCAATGACATTGGAGAATGGAGAAGTTTGGGGAGAGAAAGCAAAGTTGGCCGGCACTTCCGGGAAAAAAGTAGATCAGATGGTTCCTTCTCCTTTCTATCGCGCCAACGAACTAAGAGATTACTATAATGAACTGACTCTCCGGTTTAAGAAAGATTGGAACGTAGAGTTTCGTGCTTACAATGATGGTATTGCATATCGCTTTGTCAGCCGGTCGAAGAAACCTTTCAATGTAGTGGATGAAACTGTAGATTACCGTTTCCCGTCCGATATGGTAGCCTCTGTTCCGTATGTAAAAGCGGGGAAAGACGGTGATTACGAATCCCAATATTTCAATTCTTTCGAGAACACTTATACTACTGATCGATTATCGAAACTGAATAAAAAACGTTTGATGTTTCTGCCGTTAGTAGTGGATGCTGGTGAAGGTGTCAAGATTTGTATCACAGAATCCGGTTTGGAGAATTATCCCGGTCTCTATTTATCTGCTGCTGAAGGGGAAAAACGGTTGACGGGTCAATTCGCTCCTTATCCCAAGAAGACGGTGCAGGGCGGACACAATCAACTTCAGATGTTGGTGAAAGAGCGTGAAGCTTACATTGCCAAAGTAGATAACCCCCGAAGTTTTCCATGGCGAATGAGCATTGTTACCACTTCCGATAAAGATTTGGCGGCAAGCAACTTGAGCTATTTGTTGGCTGCTCCTTCCCGTCTGACGGATATTTCATGGATCAAGCCCGGTAAAGTGGCATGGGATTGGTGGAATAACTGGAACTTGGATGGCGTTGATTTTATCACCGGAGTAAATAATCCGACTTATAAAGCATATATTGATTTCGCTTCTGCAAACGGAATAGAATATGTAATCCTTGATGAAGGTTGGGCAGTCAACCTGCAGGCGGATTTGATGCAAGTAGTGAAAGATATTAATCTGAAAGAACTGGTAGATTATGCAGCTTCCAAAAATGTAGGTATCATTCTTTGGGCTGGTTATTATGCCTTCGATCGTGATATGGAGAACGTTTGCCGTTATTTTGCCGACATGGGAGTCAAAGGCTTTAAGGTCGATTTTATGGATCGTGACGATCAGTATATGACAGCATTCAATTATCGGGCTGCCGAAATGTGTGCTAAATATAAATTGATTCTCGATTTGCATGGAACGCATAAACCGGCCGGCTTGAATCGTACCTATCCGAATGTGTTGAACTTTGAAGGGGTTAATGGCTTGGAACAGATGAAATGGAGTCCGGCTTCGGTCGATCAGGTGAAGTATGACGTACTGTTGCCTTTCACCCGTCAGGTTTCCGGTCCGATGGATTACACCCAAGGCGCGATGCGTAATGCTTCGAAAGGTAACTATTATCCTTGTAACTCGGAACCTATGAGCCAGGGAACTCGCTGTCGCCAACTTGCTCTGTATGTGGTATTCGAGTCTCCTTTCAATATGCTGTGCGATGCGCCAAGCAACTATATGCGCGAACCGGAATCGACCGAATTTATTGCCAATATTCCGACCGTATGGGATGAAAGTATCGTGCTTGATGGTAAAATGGGAGAGTACATCGTAACGGCACGCCGGGCAGGAAATGTCTGGTATGTAGGTGGAATTACCGATTGGACGGCACGTGACATTGAAGTCGATTGTTCCTTCTTGGGCGACAAGACATACGATGCTACATTATTTAAAGATGGAGTGAATGCCCACCGGGTTGGACGTGATTATAAATGTGAATCTTTCCGGATAAAGAATGACAGTAAGTTGAAGATTCATTTGGCACCCGGAGGCGGTTTTGCACTGAAGATCAAATAATAGCTACTTTAGGTTCTATATTCTATCTAAATATTGAACCGGATTTGATAAGTTTGAAATAGGTTCGATGCTGTTCAGTAAATTTGATACAGCATCGAATTTTTATGAACAGGTTGATTGAAGACCTGCCATGCAATGACAAATTAGAACGTGTCAGGATAATGCCGCAATACCTGTTCCTATCAGATTGGCATTATTCATACTTTTTATGTCGATCTCTACGTCTTCCAAACCAAATAAACTGAAGAGTTCCCGTAATTTCTCCATGACAATCATATTATAGTTTTTATCTTTTCTGTTCTTGCTCCAGAAAAGACTTCCTTCGGCAACCAGGCAAATTCTCCTTATCTCCTTATTGTATGACTTTAGCAACATGATAAGCCCTGTAAGTGAAGCTGCAACCAATTGCGCTGATCTGCCATATATCCACTGTGCTACCTGCACATACACTTCTTTATAAATATCGGGATAGTTCATGATAGAGGTAAGCTTTTGTGCATCGAATTTTTCTTCAAATTCTTCCAGAGGGAAAGTCGCTTTTAGAATGTCTCCCAAGTACATGCCGGATACAGCTTTCTCGAAACGTTGTCTTCCCGGATTGTCGGAGATTACATCTACCGTATTATCTACTGCGGTGAGGAATGGCGGATGGAAGTTCCCTGACTCCAGATTAACGGGAATCAAGCCATCAACCTTATGTGACGGACTTAACTTCTTAATTTTGTCAGCCGGAATAAAAGTAGCCATATTGGTACCTGTTCCCACAATCAGACCTATATATGCATCGTAACTGCTGTCGGTAAGTCCTGCGAATAAACTGGCTACGGTGTCATTAAGTACTTTTATATTCGTAAACTTGATTTTATTTCTTTCGTTTAGATAATCCAATAAAGGCTTCCCTACCACTTCTCCGATCATCTCTTTTATGTCAACTCCTTTTGTCCAGCGTAAGAGTTTTGCATCTCCGCTTGGCACAGACTCTGTCGGATAAGAAAAGCAATATCCGATTGGCATTTCTTTTTCCCGTTTTATTCCGGTAATCATGTCTGCCAATTCTTTGAATAATTCCTCGCGGGTATAGCCGGGAGATTTCATAACCGACATGTCTTTCTTCCAACCATTGTTGGGGTGAATAGTTGGAGGAACTTTACTGAAGTCAACGATTGCCACCCGATAATTGGTTCCTCCCAAATCAAGCACTAACGATTTACCATTAATACTACTTGCTTTCGGAGTGATAAAAGTTGGAATGCATTGTATCTCTGCATTTTCAGTGTTCAATCCCTCTTCTACTTTTGCTTTGAATGAACGGGCAATTTCTTTGAGTTGCTCATTATCTAACTGAAAAATATTCTTCTCCATGATATTGACTTTTATTGTGTATACTATGATATATATGAATAACAACTGAAAAGGAATTTTGCTCGGTCGGTATACGGTATATGGATTCGGCCGGATTCCTGATTTATCTCTTTCTTTTTTGCTCTTTCCTAAAAAATAACCTTTCGTTGAATTCAAGTTCTCCTGCAAATGATTTTTCATTTTCATTTCTCATGTTCTCATAAGTTGTATGGTATTTGTTTGTAAATCAATAATATAATGCTATGAGAAATAAACTGTAAAATGGTATTTCTCATAGTATTTCCATCATTTATCCTTAAAAAAGCTGCATTTCTCATCGGTTTCAACTCATTTTTCCTCTTATTCTCATACTCCTTTTATCTGTTTTGCTTATTTCTCATGCATGATGGCTGCAGCTTTTCCCGAACTCTCGCCGGACTTACGATTATTCCTTTCCTTATGTTGTTTATTAATCAACTTCCTATTGTTTACTGCTTTCCTGTGTATCATTCACCTTATATCTTACTGTTTTCCCTTACTCATTGCCATTTCTTCCTGCTACTATCTGTATCGTTGCACTCAAGTGAACAGATCGTTCCACTCTAGTGGACGGTTCTTTCTACTCTAGTGCACAGGCCTGTTCACTGGAGTGGAACGATACAGATGCAGGTAGGAAAATATGCGAATATCTGCTCTATATACTTTCAATAAGCATTGATAATATATTGTAAAGCGGTGTGCAGTCTGATATTCATCTTGGTCTTTAGTTTAAAGTCTAGCTTGAGAATTTTATAGGATAAATAGCCCAAATAAGATAAGAAATAGTTTAAACCCTATGAGAAATACTCGATTTTACGGACTAAATCATGGCAATACTATGAGAAATACCCTTTTGTGTTTTATTTCTCATAGTATTATCTATTTGATTCACAGATGATTATTATGTATATTATGAGAACATGAGAAATGAAAAAGAAAAATCCTTTTCAGCAAAGTGAAGTTTCTACGCATCATTCTCATACAAGTATCATATTAATGAATCAAACTAAGGAATGGAATCCACTATAAAACCACTATCTCTTATATCTATCTTTCTTCCCTATTATTTTTATGAACTGATTCTTTAATTGCTCCCTAACGCAAACTGATTCCCGGCGCACCTACGCGCCCGCGTGTGATATAATAATGTGTATCCCTCTCGTCGTTTCCGCGCACAATTTCCCTATACATAAAAAATATGTTCTACAACATCGTTATGCATCAGCACTTTAGCAAATGTATTCAAAAATAATTAGAAAAAATAGTTTGATATATTTGGAGTGTATACCAAAAGGGCGTACTTTTGCACCCGCTTTCCAAGAGAAGAAAGCCTTGAAAAATTGACTTAGTGAAAAAGTGGAATCCCACTTAAAGAAAAGAACAAAAAACTTCCGAAAAAGTTTGGATTATAATAAATAAAGTTCTTATCTTTGCAGTCCGATTCGCAAAGAAAAACGGCCGGAGTTATTCTTTCATACATTCTTTCCCTTTCGCATAGAGAGCCAGAGAAACCAGCGTAAAAAGAAAAACTAAAAAAAACTTCCGAAAAAGTTTGGTAGTTAAAAATAAAGCCCTTACCTTTGCACCCGCTTTTAAAACGAAAGCAACAAGTTCTTTGAAATATTGATAAACAATACAAGTAGTACAAGTAAAAAAATAGAACCGTCAATACTTGTCTTATGAAGTAGTGATACAATTAAGACTAATAGGTATTTGAATAAGGTCAATAAATTTACGGCGTCCTGAACAGAGCAAAAAAGTCATCCTAAGGGATGATAAAAAATACTTTTACAATGAAGAGTTTGATCCTGGCTCAGGATGAACGCTAGCT